>JAEEGK010006986.1_pt1 | contig 27015 bp, 31 predicted proteins | sample 8958771 | NCBI WGS metagenome assembly JAEEGK01 (sample SAMN16246547, study PRJNA631951) | gut metagenome | biome: gut microbiome; feature: rumen; material: SC-attached | host: Bos | place: Iran: Karaj | collected 2018-10 | reverse complement strand
TCATGATACTATTATCAAAAGAATGTTATCGCAAGTAGTCCTGATTTGTAGAAACTTACATTGGCATACCAAATATTACTTTTGATTACCATTTAGTTGTGAATACTCCGTTAATCACAATCTTTTGATAAAAAGAATATGCATCTCTGAACAGGTTCTGACCTCTGTGCAGCATATCAGCGGGACTAAGACATCTACGAACGGATGATTACTGTAGTCATAACGAAAACTGCATGATATAGGTGCAACAATAACGACAGCAGCTACAACTTTTTCAAGTTGTAGCTGCTGTTGTTAGTAACATATAGGTTGTTACACCTATAGTCGATTGAAAACCTCACACAGATCTTAACCATCTATGGGATATTCGGCCTTCTTTTTTTACCTATTTCTTATATCCCTCGATTTCGAGATTTTCCATATTCTTATAGCCCATGAAAAGAGGACCGTCCATAAGACGTCTCATCAACCGCCAGAACCTCTTGTCCTCGCGATGCGTATAGCCGCCCAGCTTCACCATCATGTGCCATAGCTCGGTTCCCTGAGGATACTTTTCCTCGTCCAAGGGACCACCGTTCTGTTGTCCCTTCATCAGCTTGTAGAACCCAAAGGTAACGGCGAATCCCAGAACCGCAACAACGTACATCTGTACGTCTACAGAAGCACCGATCTTCCATGACGCAAACCATGCCAGCACCACCAGGAAATTGATCAATAATATGAACAATGCTGCGCCCAGGTGCGAGAAACCCATGTCGATGAACAGATGATGCAAGTGCGTCTTGTCAGGTTTGAAGGGCGAACGTCCGCGTAGTATTCTCATTGTCATCACCCTCAACGTGTCAAACACGGGAATGCACAGCACAGACAACGTAAACGCAGCTAATCCTATTCCTTGACGTGACAGTGCCTCACAGTTCTGCTTGGAACTCATGGCAAAGAACACCAACACAGTCATCAGCATCCCCAACATCAGCGTCCCCCCGTCACCAATGAACATTTTTGAGCGGGTACCGAAAACGTTATGCAGGAAGAACGGTATCAGTGCACCGATCACAATCAGAGTCAGGCATACCATCACTTGGCTCCATACTGTCCAAAAGGCAAATCCGAAACAAACGCAGGCCAACATGCCATAGCCACTTGAATAGCCGTCCACACCGTCTATCAGGTTTACTGCATTAATAATACCCACTCCGGAAACGATGCTAAGCGGAATGCCTATCCAAGGTTCCAGTTCGTTTACTCCCCACAGGCCGTGGAAATCATCAATATAAGTGCCGGTCAAAACGATGAAGATCCCTACCAGGGCAATCTCTATCAGCAAGCGCAATAAAGGCGAGATGTCCTTCACATCGTCCCAAACACCAATCATCATCATCACAGTCATACCAATCAGTCCGAACGTCAGCACATCGCTGTACATAAACACGTTCAGCATCAGCCCACCGGCCAGGATACCGGCATATACCACCACACCTCCCATGACAGGTATTGGCACACGTTGCAGTTTCCTGGCATTAGGATTGTCCACAATCCCATACTTCCTGGCATACCTCAGTACCACTGGATAGAGCAATGTGCTCACCGCCAATGACACCAGTGCTACCAGGATTCCTATTTGAGTATTCTCCATACTGTCAATTCATAGTTGTCATTTATCCACGCACCTCTAAGTACTTCTTCAAGACAGTCTGGGCCCACCGTTCATACCCGGCTTTGCCCAGTACAGTCCTTGTCTGAAACTGATAATACTGCTTCTTTGTATGCTTCACCTTTTTCAGGCTCTGTCTCAGATACAGTATATGTTCCCTTCTGAGCAATGCCACAGGCATCTGCATTTTTTCAGAGTACGACATGTAGGGCTCTGTCACCATCGTCGTATAATACGCTGACAAGCCATAGGCCAGATACACCCCAGCCATGGCATCATAGTAAAGGAAAACACTCTGTCCGTCGTTTCCAACCTCTCTTAAGGTAATCTCTTTTTTATCCATATTTGTAAATTCTCCTACATTTCACCTTGCTATAACAGAAGTCCATGTCGTCGAGTAGTTCATCACACAAGTCTTCTGGCATGTCGCCTGCATACCCTGCAGCAACGATAGAGATGGCAGCAAGTTTACGAGCATCTTTCTCTGTTCTCAAATGCGTCCCCATCAATATCGTGGGCAGCGTCTCATATATTTAGAGTCCCTCTGGTATCGTCCACCGCCTAAGCAGCAAACGATTACTGTATCTATAAACAGCCAAGCGCCCCGTCAAGGGTACAAGTAAAAGTGGATTAAGGAACCATACCCCGATCCTTTGGTTCTTCAACTCTTTCTTCGAGCCTTCTTCCACTCTCCAACATACAGTTTTGGCAAAGTCGCCACTATCCAGAAGCAACGATTTAACTGCTTCTTCGGATCCTGATATATCCTATAAACGAACTCTAAATGATGCTTCTGTATCCATTCTGGGCAGCGACTCTCATCAGTTCCACTGTAGAATTTAAACACTGCGCCAACTGCAATCATTACCCCACTCTTCAAATGAGGCAACAGTCGATTCATAAATCGTTCTTGTTTGGGAGCACCCAAGGCAATCCAGATTATCTTTGCACCATCTTCTTCAATCATCTTAGCGATGCCTGGGTAGTAAAACTCCTCAACATTCAAGAATGGAAGCTCAACAAACTTCATATCAACGACATCAGGATTCATCTTTGACAACTCACGCTTAAGCCCCTCCAAAGTTCCTTTACTCGTTCCCATAAAAATCATACGATACTTACGTGATGACACTATATCTTTAAAGATATCAGCCCCACAATATTGTTCGTATTTGACGCCATAGATAGACTTTAAGTACAAAGGAACCCAACTGCTGTCACAAATTGCGAACAGCCCCCCATTCACAACCTTCAGATATTCCTCGTCTCGATTTGCATTATTCAATACAACACCATCAGCAACACAGATATACCCCTTCTGCGCTGCTTCAATCGCCCGATGCACTTCCTGCTTATCAAATTCGTATTTTATATTGAAATAGGTTCTCATTTATATTAAAAATTTTTCAACACCTTTCTTCCAGCACCATATTCTCATCTTATCAAGACTGCATGCAGTCATAAAGAAAAGGACAATATACAACATCGATGCAAAGAATGGTAAAGGAATATTGTCATCTATCCAATATAGTCCTTTATAATATAGTTCACTTCCATCATTCCACGAATGCATCAACAATGCTGCAAACGCTGAAGTTGAAAAAAAGAATATAATTTTCTCTGTATGTAATACTTTTAATGATTTACAAAACAAGAAAAGATAAATTGTTTGCAATATTTGTATAGGCGAAATGTAGGAATATATAGTTTTACTTACACCCATGTATGCAGCAATTATACTGACAATTAAGCATAAGATACCCAACCCTAAATACACGGACAGGTTAAAGACAGCTCCCCAATGAAAACAACTAAGGGAACTCTTTCTCAAATAGGCTCCAAGCAGATATAGTCCAGCAAAACTAACAAAAGACATACCACTAAAGAATTCATGACATTCCGATGAAATCCATCCAAACAATGTTTGAAAGAGATAAAATGTCAGAACCATCTGTCCCAATTCCTTCTCGGAACTCTTATCTATGAAAGCATTTAAAATCGGTGCTATCATATACAATCCAAGGTATGCAGTAAAAAACCAATTAACACCAAACAAGAAGCATGTCATTTGTTTAAGCATTACCATTGGGTTGAAACCATGAAATCCTAGCGCCCAACAGATCAAGTATATCATGCCACCCCAGAAACTTATTTGAAATAAGAAAGAAAGCACCCCCCCCAACTTCCATCGTATTCCGAAATAACCCGATATAATAATAAAACAATTGACGCAGACAAAATCTACACTGCAAAGGCTAGCGACTCCAATATATTTCGGTAATGACTCCTGAAACATCTCTAAACTAAGTTTTCCATTTAATGGAAAATTGTAATGAACGAGCAAAACTAGAATCATAGAAATGATTCGTAATAGCTCAACATTTGCAAGTCTCTTTCTTTTTTCAACGGAATAAACCTTCATCTTTCTATGGCTTATTAAAATCTATGAAATTCGCGATACTGAATATATTTACATAAACCCCGCCAAACGAGTGAAGAGTGCGAACAAAACATCATAAGCTGTGAAAGTCTTCCTGATGGGAAGAATTTCCCATAGCGTAAAGTTTCTTCGCGTGATAAACATAGTCTTCCCGACATGATTTGGCTATAAACTAACATCGATGCTATTCGCCCCCTCGCTTTTTGATAACCTTGGGGTAGTAATGTATCTTCACGAAAGCCTAACCGCTCTATAATACGCTTTTGCCATTCGTCTACTGATGGTGCGCTCTGCCATCGTGGCTGCATCTTTCTTATCCACGTCTGTTGATCTTTGACCAATTCTGTCCCATCGCTAACAAAGAGTAATTCAGGTATAACCCCCCACTTGCCATAGGTACTGACCATTGCCCAGAATTCCAAGTCCTCAGTTACGCGTAAATCTGTTCGTTGACCACCAATTTGTCTGATGATATCCGTCTTGATACAAGCACTGCCAGTACAAACATGCATATACTCTCCCCAAAACGTCCAAAAATCATCTAAGACAAAAGGCTCATCATAACTATCAAGACATTTAGGAGAAAAATTATCTCCAGAAACTGTCAGATGCTTTTGCCCCACATTCACAGCCACACAATCAGGATTGCTGTCAAGAAAAGAGATGGATTTTTCTATGAATCCATTAATCCAGAAATCATCGGAATCTAAGAATGCGCTATATCGCCCATGCGCATGGGCAATACCATTGTTCCGAGCCGCAGCAGGTCCAGCATTTTCTTGACTAAGGATAATTACAGATTCACCATACCCCTTGCTGGCCACATAATCCCTTACAAATTGCAAAGATTTATCCCGGCTGCCATCATCTACTATTATAATCTCATAAGAATAATGCGTCTTTTGGGAGAAAACAGATTCCAACGTACGCTCTATCAGAGGCATCGCATTATAAAGAGGAATTACTACAGAAAGATCAATCATAATTAAATGTAATTCATTAGTTTAATTCTATAGCTCGTGCGTAGATTTCCATCAGCATCTTGTATATTTGTTCTCGAGAATAAGATGTTTCAGCCCTTATCCTTCCTGCCTTACCAAATTCCACACATTTCCGAATATCTGGATATAATTGACGAATCGCATTTGCCAAGGCAACGGAATCACCCGCCTCAACTAAAAGACCGTTTTGCTCATTATCTACGATAGAAGGCATTGCTCCTATATTTGTTGTAATGACTGGTCTTTCTAATATAAATGCACGAAGAATGACATTTGGAAATCCTTCATACCATTTACTTGGTACGACAATAATTCTTGAATTTTGATAGAATGCATCTAGCTCCACTCCTTTCTTAAATCCTACAAATTCTACATTTTGTGGACAATCTCCCGGTATGGAGAAGTTCCTGTCTAAACTTCCAGCAACTTTAAACGGCAAACAGGGATTCATTCTTGCTGCTTCTAAAAATTCATAGATTCCTTTTTCAATACTAACACGGCCGACAAAACTGACACAGTCACCTATATCCGTCAATTCTTCCTTCATTTTAATATCCGGGGAGATACCAGGTAATATAGCTAATTTATTCGCAGGAATCCCTTGTTCTTCAAACTTTTTCTTTTGGAATTCTGACTGAACGATAAAAACATCCACCCCGTCTCTAATATTATGAGAGATCCGGGAATACGTATTTCGCAATGCATAGCCTATGCTCTTCATAATATTCTCCTCACAATTATTCAGAACGCAATGCCACTCTTTTCCACCAAAACATGCTTCACAAACCTTTCCTTCAGGCCTTAGGCAAAGACCATTTGGACAGAATAGCCGATAATTAGGACAGCGCATCACCACAGGTATACCTCTTTGCTTTAAGGGTCTAAAAATGGATGAAGAAAGAAGAGGGTACAAATTCTGCACCTGAACGATGTCCGGCTCGTATTCATCGACCATCCTCGCCAAACTTTTCGCACTCTGTGGATTATATATCCCCGTAAAGAATGCTTGGAATGGACCTATCCCTTTCCTCACCTCGTCAGAGCTTCGTTTAAACCACTTTACAGTATGCCCATGTTCCTCAAGTAATGTCGCTAATTCTCGAGAAGCATGTTCCTCTCCCGTTGGTGTCGTGTCACTATACGAATTGTGTATGAATAGTATTTTCAATTTATATTTCTTGTATTTATAAATAATTGAGGTATGTTTAACCAATCCCCCATTGTTATTTTATCAAATTCTGCCGGTTTAGTATATTCCATTCCACTACCATGAAAAAAGGTCAATTCGCCAAAATAAATATCATACCTGGGAAGATTTTTTATAAATTACTTCCCCTACGTTTGCCTGGTAGTGTCAACCAGTCACCAAAGTGTTTGTCCCATTCTTCAGGTTCAAATGGCATCATTCCACTAAAATGGAAAAAAGTCAGCTCACCAAACATTACCTTATCCCCGAGATCATAAAGATCAACCCTTACATGTGGCATTCCCTTTGACAACCTTTCTGCTGTTTGCTTCATCAGCTCGAAATTTTCAGGCTTCTTAGGCGATATACTTGCATGATCGTGTCCCTGTCGGAACGGCAGATGGGTAAAGTTCTCATCATAAAAATCAAATTTCACCTCTTCGTTTGGATTCTGACGTTCTGTGGCGACAAACAACCCCTTAACCTTTCCATCAAAACAGAAAAACTTATAGTCTGCCAAATCTTTAATATCCGGTCTAGGCTCAATAAACTTTTCTGCTATGATGCGTTTAGGTACGTTCTTATATGGCCATTCGCGCCATACTTTGTAGAGATCTGTATTTAGGCTCTCTTTTAATAGACGAATGGCTTTTTGTTTATCAAAAGTTTCCTTATCGCGACAGATGGCGACTCCTTCGTTACCACCACCGTGAGTCGTTTTCAACACAAATTGATCTGGCAATTTGTCCCACTCAATATTCTCCGGTTTGTCCCATACGCCAAGCGTCGGAATCACATACTCTTCGCCTATAATATCAGCAACATACTCCTTCGCCGCATATTTATCCACCATTTTCGTGTATTCGGGATTCCTGTCGTATAATTTCAACCACTGGAGTTTCTCACTAAAAGTCTGAGGGTTCTTCCAATTCATCCAACGCCCAAAAATCCTATGATACTTCAATGACAAGTAAAGCTTGTCAGGTAACAAACGAGATAATCTAACTAAAATGCTATTATTCATAAAATACAGGTATGACAAAAAAGATTATTTTTGTTTACATGAAGAGAATATCGTTGCAGCAACATTCCCTGGAGAAAACTTTTCCACAAGTTCACTTGATCTTTTACCCATTATATCGAAAGCATGTCTCTGACTATAGCTTTCATTTAGCTTTTCTAAAGTTGAATGCCGGTCTAAAGGGTCAAATGTCCAACCATTATCATCACGAACCAATTCAGGCCAGCAACCGTTATAGACAGAACAGAGGACAGGCAAACTGCACGACATAGCCTCAGGAACTACCAAACTCCAGTTGTCTTGTAAAGTAGGAATAACAAAGACTGATGATGAAGAATAATATAGCGGCAAATTAGAATAAGAAATCTTACCTACAAGAACCACATTGGTCAGATTTTTTTCAAGACAGTACTTTTCAAGTGATTCTTTCTCTGGCCCATCACCTATTAAAAGTAATGACACCTCTTGTTCCTTACCTTTAGTAAAAAATGCCCATGCCTCTAATAGCTCTGCTATACCTTTCAACTGCACCAATCGCCCCGAAAACACATATACCAGTTCATTTAAATGATTCTTCTTGCGAAACTCTGCTTTCTCTTCTTCAGATATTCTTTCTGATTCTTTTTTGAAGAATTGAGTATCTGCCGCCATATTACCCAAGCTGATTTTTTCATCTGGATACCCTAGACTCATGACATAATCACGAGAGAGCGTACCATTACAACAAATTCTATCCATATAAAACTTAGCAAATTTCCGATACAATGTGTTTAATTTACCCACATTCCTTTCGGTATGGTGCCATCCTTCATAACACATGACATGCTTGACACTTCTGTGGAACATCTTATATATAATGCACGGGAAAGTCCACTGAAAAAAGCCATCTGTTATAATGGCATCCGGTTCTGAGGCTTTCAGTGCTTTATACAAACCCGGTTGTATCGGTATTCTTGAGCCATTCTTTTTTGAACTGGAAATCGGGTTTTGTGCCTTGCCTATTAAACGTATTTCTCCTTTCAAAGGTAAGCATCTTGCCCCCAACACATTACGCATTTTATCAGTAAGGCTTTCAGGAACCACGTCTCCATTAAAAATTAGGGATAGATTATTCCCACATAGCTTATCTAATTCCTGGTAAACAGGCACACGGTAATCCAAAAAACTTCTAGTTACCCAAGTTATCTTCATTGTTTTCAAATTTATACTTATTATACACATAAACAACGCTTATCATAACGGCAACAAGCGTTGAAGCTATCCATGAACCATACACACGCATTCCTATTCCCGGATTGCCAAAGCTCTCAATAAAGGCTCCTGCAAGCAAAGCTATGAATAAAGGTTTTATATCTTTAGGTATATGCCGCGACAAAGTAGTGCGAAGCAATGACCACCAAAACAAAAACATGAGAGTCACTCCAATTAATCCACAACCTACAAATGCAGACATAAAACAGTTATGCATACCTATCACACCCATTAGCTCATTTTCTTCAACGAGAGTGCGCTCACCTGCTGCAAATCCCCAACCGACCATCGGTCTTTCCATTCCTCTTTCAATTCCATAAAGCCATATTACGTCACGACCTGTTGTCTCTTCAAAACTAACGCTCGTCTTATCTGCAAAGATTGTCTTAAGAAGAATCGTTTCCGCACCAAAGGTAAAAGACAAAGCCAAAAGAATAATTGTAGCTAATATTGCCATGGCTCGAACAATCTTATTAGACCAAAAAGCCGAAATCGCTCCCAAAGTCATGCCTATATAACCAACTGTCGACATACTAACAATGGCGAATCCACATATAATATATTTAATTATCCTAGGCGTTTGAACGTAAAGGGGAAGATAAAAAAAAATGGGAGCTATCATCTGTGCACAATTGAAAACAGTTCCATCACCAATATTCAAGCCAATTTCCGCCCCCCCCCTTATATACGATAAAAACCTAATGAGTATGCTTAAAAAAACAAATACAGAAGACCACATTAACAATTCTGATAAGCCACGTTTCATGACCAATTGTTCTGCTACCGCTATCATAATTAAAAGCATTCCGATGCATTCTATAGATCTATAGGCTGTCATGGGTAGGCTCGTACTCCATAAAGAGGTTACCCCTCCCCATATCGAATACAATAAAAACCATTTTATCGGTGAGTTAGATAGAATCTTAGTTGTAAGCTTCTTATATTGTGTAGAAAAGCATATTATAAATGCCAAATACAAGCATGTAAAAGCATAAACTATAAAAATTAAAGCTGATGCATCAACTGAAGCTTGTTGAGACGCATCGCGCTGGCGGCTAAAAAACAACTCAATCAGATAATATGACAGCAACAAAATGCCAATCACTCCACCAGCCTTCAAAGCATGTTTTATGTAAGGGACCGTTCTCACTTTAAAATACCTTTTTCTAATTTTTCACATCTAATAAATGAAAGTTCGCATCACGCTATATTTTCATTATTGCTTAATTCAACAGAACTTTAAATTTCTTAATAATTTCATCAGTAATTACCTGCTGCCCCTTTACGTTCAAATGTAAGCGATCAAGAAACAATTCATGTCGCGAGGCATACGCCGGATTAAAGTCCCAATATTCCACCATTGGGTTTTGCTCAGCATAATGGGTATACCATGCCACAATCTGCCGATATTTCTCTGGTTCAAAATCGTTCAGAAGATCAAGCGTTGGCGTGTTCACAAGAACGACTTTTACACCACGAGACGTCAACAAAGCAACCGTCCGTTGAAACTCATTCATTAATTCAGCATTCATTGTGATATGACGTTCATCATCATTGGTCAACCGCTGCTTATAAACCTCTATATCTATTACTCCTGTCTTTCTGTTACTCCAATCATGCCTCCATCCTCTGATAGCAGCATTCTTCAGTCCATCATCGTTGTACCGACTACTACGTATCAGTTTATGAGTCCAATAATCCACATTACTTGCCTGCTGGCGGATATACTGAGAGATATTTGGATCGTCAATAAAAGGATAAAACAACATGTAGCTGTTCTGACTCAAACCCTCACCAGTAAAAGTACAAAGATCAACCCCATATAAACAGAATTTCAGCGAATCGCTATACGGTGAATCTAGAAATTGTTTCACCATTATTTTACGGTCATAAACATTCACCCCTTCGCGTGTATATTTGGATATTTTCATGCCCAGTCCCTTCTCCATCCGAGGTTTGTCGGTTGCAAGCATCAAATGCGAATGTCCCACTAACAATATCTGAGAATGCTGTTGCAAACCATAGATCTCATTCACACCATGGAGCATCAATCGCTCTAAAACAAAGTCTACTGTAGCAAAAGCAACTAAAACTGCAAGAAAAAATAAAAAATACCTTTTCATTACCGCACCCTCTTCTTAAAATTGGAAATAAACGAAATGATCTGTCTGCACACCGAACATGGCTACCATCAGCAGTAATAACACAGTCAAAACCACATCTTTCCAATGGATAAACAATTCTTTACGCTCATCCAAAAGAAATTTCCTGTACGCTAACACTTCTATAACCATAAAAAACAAAAGTAACGCCATATTGCAGGTAAATGAGAATGCAGAAGAACCTATCGCCACGCTGAAAGTCTTAAAAGTGAGCATCTTTCCTATAATGGCAGCGGCTTGTTCCATATCACTAACGCGAAAAAAAATCCAAGCTAGTGTAACCAAAGCAAAAACAACAATTCCTGAGGGTAGTCGTAGTACCTTAGGCAATTCGAACTCTTTCTTTTGCAAGCCTAAAAAATGCTCTATCAGGTAATACAAGGCATGAAGACCACCCCATACCAGAAAATTCCATGCCGCTCCATGCCATAACCCACTCAGCACAAAAACCATTGAGATATTGAACACCCAACGGGCTTTTAACCTCACACGATTGCCACCAAGAGAAAAGTAAACGTATTCCGTAAACCACGACGTAAGCGACACATGCCACCTATGCCAGAATTCTTTGACACTTACAGCAAAGTAAGGAAAACTGAAATTTCGAGTGATATTGAAACCAAGACACTTTGCAACACCCAAGGCCATGTCACTATAGCCACTGAAATCGCAATAAATCTGAATACTATAGAACACTGCAGCCAAGCATAATGTTCCACCATACATATAGTCGTAGCTTCCATAAGCCCAATCAACATAACTTGACAAACGATCAGCAATTACCACCTTCTTGAATAAACCATAAATAAATACCATCGCTCCTTCAGTGATATTTTTCAGAGAGACACCAGACGGCCGTTCTATCTGAGGTAGCAAATTGCGAGCTTTCTCAATGGGGCCACTAAGAATTGTAGGAAAGAATGACACAAACAGGGCAACATCAATAAAGTTCTGACGATCATCTATCTTCCCCCTATACACATCTATGGTGTAGGTCAGTGCTTGCAAAGTGAAGAACGAAATTCCCATTGGTAAAACCAAATTGCCAACCCACTCTAACTGTGAAGGATAATGTGACACGCCGACCACGCATTTCAAAAAGAAATCAAGGTATTTATAGGTAAATAACGGAATCAAAGACAGCACGACTGCAACTAACAAAATCCTCTTCCTTGACTCATTGTTTCGACTAATCTCAATTGGTGCTATGTAGTTCACAATAGTCACATACAGCAATATCAACAGAAATGTTGCATTAAACGAGCCATACAGAAAGTAGCTCGCAACAAGTAATAAGATATTACGTAATCGAATACTATGAATAGTCTTATCAACAGAGCTGATTATTATCAGCACTGCAACAAAAAAACACACAAATGAAAGGCTATTAAAAATCATTTTTTTACCTCTTATGAATAAGTGACATCCAAATTATGGGTGAATAGCCGCTACCAACTTATTTTGCCCATACAATCTCTTTCTTTAATACTGTACAATGTCCACCATGACCACCAATTAATACGTTTTGATCTTGGTAATTATGCCTTATAAGTGTGGAATTGGCACATACGACGCTATTATCAGAAATACAAACGCCTTTTAGGATTGTACTCCTGCAACCTATCCATACATTATTACCAATTACAACAGGTAAAGGTGCATTAACCTGTTTTCCTGCGTTATTTAATATCTTATGGAAATCAGTATCCATAATCAAAATATCCCATGATAGAAGGCTGTTATCGCCGAAAGACATTGAGAGTGAGCAAATAAACTCACAGCGTCCTGTAATCATAATATTATCACCAAAAGACAACACTCCTTCTCGATTTACACAGATTTTACATCCCCTACCAATGCTTGCTTTTCCTCTAAAAATCACTTCTCCCTGACAATCCCATATTGTGCGAGAATAATATGAATCTTGAATCCCCAAACCATATCCCCCAATCTGAATCATCCCCGTACGAATACCCTTTTTGGGAGGGATAATTTTACCTATAGACTTTATCTTAGTCCTCCTAAACACAAAGACAGGAAATAGCATTGCCTGCCTAATAGGGAAACAATTAAAATTAAAAAGTAGCGTTTTACAAAAGTCTATCTTTAGTAATATAGACATTTTTGAAAATAAATTCATCTCGCAACAAACTGTATCAAGAAGTCAAAAGTGTTTCCAACCAATTATCCAATCTAAACTTTTCAACAATTAGCGTATGTTCTTTCGAGAGAGAAATCTGAGCATTTATAAAATTCTTAATTACATCTTTCTCGGATTCAGTAAACAAAGTGTCTTTTAGAACCAGTATTTGTTCTGGATTATAAAAAACATAATTATAGACAGAGCTATTCGTTGTTATTATTTTTTTGCCCGCTCCCAACGCCCACATAAAACGAGCCGTCAATCCATCCTGATTTAAAACATTTGTATCCAAAATAACATCAGCCATATGTACATACCGTCGGAACTCATCTGTCGGGATTAGTTGGGACGTAAAAAGATCACTTTGATATATTTTATATGGTACATAGTCATGCCTACCTAAAAGTTCCTTCACTCTATTTTTCATTTTTCGCGATATAGAATAATTTTGCTGAGGCGCATATAATTTTATGAAACTTTTTTTACCCATATCATCAGATATTTTTTTTACCTGATGATAAAGGCGATAACGATTAGCGCTATATGCACCTAAGCCGAAAACTGCTATTTGAGGAACATTTGATTTTTCCATTTCAGATTTATCCCAATAAATCGGAAGTAATTTAATATTGTAATTAGAAGCGTCTTTGTTATCAAAAGTATAAACACGATTGAAATAGCAGAAATTTTCTTCAAAATGATACATACTATAAGTGGTATCATAGAGGTAATTCACCATATAAATATTTTCATTTCGTTTTCTCAACTCCTCAAACACCGTGCGATTCACGCCCTGACCATCAACAACTATAAGTAAATCAAAAAACGTTGCTGTATTACTAAACAAATTTTCCCAGTAAATGCTTTTTTTTATTTCCGCTTTACTTTTTCTCATCGGGAAAAAACTATGAGCTTTTATTCTCAAGGGATCATCTTTAAAGGAAAATTCCGGAAAATATTCTACATGATATCCTTTTGCCGTTAATCCATTAATAATATCCAAATGTAAACCATTCCAAGAAGGTGCTATTAGCAATACATTTTTCATATTTTATAAATCAAAAAAACTATCTTCTTATTATCTGCAATCTTGATTACATTTAATATTATCGATCAAACACGCGCTTTTATTATCGTATCCGCACAATATAAATTCATAATAGATTGAATTTTTGACGCATCTCCATACTCACAAGGAGAGTCATATGGTCTGTCAGGGAAAACGCCATATTCCAACTTTATATTCAATTTTTTCTCCTTTATAAACTGCTCTACCCTATCAGCCAGACTCATTGGCTTACCTGTGCAGCAGTTGATAATTCCCTTCACTTCTTTCTGCATCACAACAGCAGATAGTTGATTTGCCAACTCATTAACTGTTATGAAATCATATTGGTTTTTGCCTGTGTTGAATGGGAATGTCTTCTTACCTTCTTCTGCAGCAATCAGGAGTTTACAGAATATGGAGTTGTTCTTCTTGTCATCTCCTAAAATGTAATAGCAGCGAAGCCACTGGAGAATGCAATCCTTTTGCTGACAATAAAGTATCATGGATCTGCGCAATGCATCCTTTGCAATGCCATACATTGAAATAGGGTTACAAGGTGTATTTTCGTCAATAGCACCTTCCCAGTAGCCTATCTCATGCATGGTTCCCATCGCAGCCAATTGCTTCAATCCACTATCTATCATAGCCGTCAAGAACTTATAGTGAGCTGAAAGGTCACCTATCTGTGTAGGGGAATTATGAACAAATCCATTTCGCCAAGCCATATGCAGACAAACATCTGGCGAACCCAGTTGTACATACACATTGTCTTCCGGCAATTCAAAAATATTCAGTTCTTTACATTCTGCACGTTTATCGACATCAGTTATTACTATATCGCAGGCAATAACATCAGCTCCCTTATCCAAAAGTGCCTTAACCACGTGACGTCCTATATAACCATTTGCGCCTGTTACTAATACTTTCATAAGTTATCTTTTATTTGAAAAGGCCTTTCTGCTTCATTTCTTCAAGTGAGGCCTCGTAATTATCTGTTTGTAATTCCTGCCGTTTTACCCATTCCGCAAACCGTTTGATCCCATCATCGAATGTCCACTTAGGTAAGAATCCAAGAATCTGTTTGGCAAGGGTTATATCTGCGAAGTTATGGCGAATGTCTCCCAAACGGTAATTACCTGATACAATTAAAGGTACATCTATACCATAATGCTTGCAAAGAGTTTGAGCAACCGTAAGGACATCAGTAGCAACACCTGTTCCCACATTAAAGACATGTCCATTAGCCTCGGGCACTTCCATTCCTGCAATGGTTGCATCAACCACATCGTCGATATAAACAAAGTCACGAGTTTCCTTACCATCTTCAAAGATGTTGATACCCTTATGGCTCTTGATACGGTTGGAGAAAATGCTAAGGATGCCTGTATATGGATTGGTCAATGACTGACCAGGACCATAAACATTCTGATAACGGAAGGAAACGGATTGAATGCCAATCTTCTTGCAAATCAAGTGCACCAGTTGACCTTGCACTTGTTTTCCAATACCATAAACAGATGACGGATGAACAGCGCTGTCTTCGGTAGTCGCTACTAAGGTCAGTTTCCCACCACACTTGGGACAATGGCATTCAAAGTCGCCCTTGGCCATATCCTCATCCTTGCGTTCAGTAGGATATACTTCGCCACAATTTTCACAATGGTATTTGCCTTCTCCATAAATAGCCCTTGATTCTGCAACGACAACCCGCTTTACATGATGTTTAGTATTCGTGAGTATATCAAGCAACAAAGCTGTACCACCAATATTTACATCAATGTATCGTTTTATTTCATACATCGACTGTCCAGTACCTGTCTCTGCAGCAAGGTGTATTACATAGTCAGCATCATCAAGTGCACCTACCAACTTTTCACGGTCCCTAACATCACCTTTCACAAAGTGCACCTTATCCTTGATACTACAATACAAAGGTGAGGTTTTTTCCGGTTCTACACCATGTATCTGCTCTAACAGATTGTCAAGCACCGTTACCTCATAGTCCTTCTCTATCAACTTTATCGCAATATGTGAGCCAATAAACCCAGCTCCACCGGTTATAAGGACTTTCATTGCTTTTCTTTTATCCATTCTTTTTTCTCAAAATCATATTTCTTTATTATCTTAGCTGGTGACCCCGCCAAAACACAATAATCTCCAAATTCTCCTGATACTGTACTATTGGCCTCCAATCGCAGGTTGTTTCCAAATGAGCAATAATCTCCTATTTCAATACATTCTGGCCCAATAAGTCTATTCATACTGCCAAAGACAACACGCTTGCCACACTTTCTAAATCGCCAGCGATATAGAAGTAATTCTCTCAGCAATCGTCATACATACACTAAATATGATAAATGAAAAAACCTCATCATACACTCACCCAACTCTTCTTTACAAAATCGTACTTTTTAATTACCCTTGCAGGACTCCCGACAGCCACACAATAGTCAGGTATATCCTTTGTCACGACACTGTTTGCACCTATTACACAATGCTTACCAATCTTTGCCCCTAATACACATACATTTTCTCCAAGCCAGCTTCCTTCTCCTATCTCCACACATCTATTCTGAACTATTGGCTGATGAAGTATAGGTATATCAACATCTTCATACCCGTGTAAGTTATCAGATATATACACCTTATCTGCAGTCAGAACATTCTTATGGATTATTATAGACTTGGTAGAATAAATATGATTATAATGCCCGATCATGCAACCATCTTCAATTACGAGTTTGCATGTCCCTTCTCCAGTCAAAGGCAAACATGCCAACCACGTTCGATGCAGTATATTAACATCCCTACCTATATAAATATTGCGTGCCCCATCAACCTTTAGAGGATTATCAATTATTGATTTTTCCCCAAATTCTGCCATTGTTAAACGGAGAATTAAATCCCTATATAGACGTAAAGGATGTATTATTTGATACAAAATTTTAACAATCATTTTTCTCATAACACATTTACCTCCATCAGCGACTATTATTTAATAATATCTTATATCGCCATTAATATACAAAAAGATTAATCACATAGGAAGATTATCTCCCGAATCTACAAAGGTAGCATATTGAACACACGTATCACTTCACAATTTTACAATCTTAACGGATTATTGATTCTATGAATGTCTAAAAACCTAAATAATGGTACTATGACTGATATCACTATAAGGGATACTTTTCATTATTTGAATTAATATTATGGAAATGTAGTATCTTTAAGGCAACATTCTGGGCAAATTTCCGTTCTTTTGCATCTAGAGCAAAGATAAAGGTAGTAAGAGCAATCGTTAGTAATGAGATAACTACTACTATACACGAATTAAGAATGCTATGCTCTAATAATTGTTTTATAACTGTGCACAATAATGAAGATATGGCGATGACTGGCATAATCTTCAGCAACACAAATCGACTATAATCCCCAAGTGTTACTCCTGCATGCCTTTTATTCATCGCTATCCGCCAGGGCAATGTCAACAATTCCAATGCAATACCCACAATTAGCACCGAATAAGGGCTTTGCCCCGCTTTCAGCAACACATAGCCGATTGGTATTACCAAGAATTGCGCAAAGCTACTAACAATTTGGAACATTTTAATATCACCAGTAGCCTGATTAATAAAGCCAATTGGTGTAAGCAGCGTCTCCACTAAAGAGAGGATAATTGTTAATTGCACAAAGACTGCAGTATATTGTGGTACCTCTACAAGCCATACTTCAAGGAAGGTCTTAACTTCCAACATTATCGGCAATCCTATTACAAATAAGAGTAGAAATGCATATTTTGTTCCCGTATACGTTAACATCCGAGAACGTTCCAAATCTCTCTCTGCATATGTTTTAGTAATTTGGGGATAAATAGCGAAAAGGAAGTTCTTGCTAAAAGAACGCACGTGACCCTCTAATTGTCGAGCAACACCATAGGCAGCATTAACTACCGTTCCGAAGAACATATTTAGCATAATGTTAACTCCATGACTCCGTATCACCGAACTTACTCCTGTGAGTAAGGTCCATCCCCCAAAAGAGAACATTTCACGAAACAGTTTCTTATCATGTACCCAATGGTATGAACACTCAGAAAACTTGCGATGGCAATATATGATATATATAGAACGACTAATGATGGTAACCAAGAACACGCCAGCAGCATAAAATATCAGTCCATCAAAGGGAGATATAATTATACACCAAGCAAGCAGGCAAAGCAAAACAGTATTAAATATTGCCACAAAGGCATATAAATCCATCTTTTCATGAGCTATGACAAGGGCAACATAAGGAATAGCTATCAATTCCATGATAAAGGAAAAAAGTGCAAAGTGGAAGACCATGTTGGCGGCTATCATGCGACTAGGTTCTATTTCCAATTGACTATTTACAAACCAAAGGCCAAAAGTTTCACCAAAGACAATGACTACTGCCGAAAATAACAGTTGAATATTAATTGAAACACAGAATATGTCGGTTAAACGCTTAGCATTCCCTACTCCTATTTCAACAGTTAAGAAACGACTAATACTACCGCTCATTGCCGTGGTGATGATATAAAACATCGAAACGAATCCACCAACCACATCATATACGCCATAGTCGGATACTCCGAGATTCTTGAGCACCAAACGCGAAGAATAGAAACTGATACCCACGGTAATAAACATCCGCAGGTACAGTATCAGCGTATTCTTTGCCAAACGTCTATTATTGCTACTATAGTCAGCCATGATTATATGTTTAAAGATCATCAGGATCTGGGGGAATCTATGGGAACGGTTGGACTAATTTTCACTTTGGTGAAAAAGCTAAAGCCGTGCGACCATTGTAATATTCTTCTTTGTGGACAGATTCATTATGTCCGTATATGCCATAAACACTGTATTCTGTATCATTTTTGACCAGCTTTGAGGTCTGAGCATCGACCTTATATTATATAAAGCATGGCAATACCTCAGATTTTTCAAACATGAGAAGTCACCTACTTCCTGATAACCATGTAAAAACCAACATCTTTTCCCATAATATTTACTCTACTGCGGAAGTCCAACCAACTGCTCCATATTCGCCAGCTCATACGAAGCCTATATCGTTAATATCAAAGGGACTATTGAAATCTTTCAGCAAGGAATGCTTCGTATCCTTCTCAGAGAGGATAGCTTTGTCTTTAGGTATATGCCAATCTATTTTAAGTAAGTCATCAAGAATGCTGATACCGCCCTCAGATTCAGGATGATAGAATTCATCGCATTTATACTGAAATACAGCCGTTTGGGAGAGAACTGCAAAGCCATGAGCAAAACCCTTTGGAATAAAGAACTGACGGTGGTTTTCTTCCGTCAATTCAACAGACACATGGTGACCGTACGTAGGGCTGCCCTTACGAATATCCAGAGCAACATCGAGCACTGCGCCTTTTACACAACGAACTAACTTACTTTGGGTGAAAGGAGGCCTCTGAAAATGAAGTCCTCGCATAACGCCATAGCTTGATTTACTTTCATTGTCTTGAACGAAAATGATAGGACAGACCTTTTCATCAAACTCTCGCTGAGAAAAAGATTCAAAGAAGTATCCTCTTGAGTCTTCGAATATTCGTGGTTCAATTATAACCACGCCATCAATTGCTGTTTTTATTACGTTCATTTTTATATTATATGTTACTTACCATACCTTTTTGCTTTTTGGTTTAACAGCGCAAGGGTACTATCTTTTTCTCAGAATGCCTTTGAACACTTTTGGACACTTACCCTGTACAGGGATTGGTTAGTGACTGTCCCAGTCCATAAACATTTTGATATCTAAACGATACAGATTCAACACCTATCGTAGGACATACCAAATGCACAAGCTGCCCTTGCACCTGCTTAGTGACGCCATAAACGGAAGAGGGATGAATGGCGGAATCCTCGGTTGTTGCTACCAATCTAATCGGTTTACCACATTTGGGACAATGGCATTCATAATCTCCCTGCGACATATCTTCATCTCTTCGGTCTAAAGGATATACCTCTCCACAACTATCACACAGATACTTTCCTTCACCATAAACAGCACGAGGCTCAGCTACAAGCATACGTTTTACATGGTGCTGGGTATTTGTAAGGATATCAAGCAATAAAGCAGTTCCTGCGATATTCGTTTTTACATATTTTTCTATTTCATACATTGACTGCCCAGTGCCAGTCTCAGCAGCCAAATGGATTACCGCATCTTGATCGTTAAGCGCTTTTTCCCAATCTTCACGGGAAGTTACAGTTCCTTTTTTAAAAATTACCTTTTTCTTTATTTACTGATAGAGTGGTGATGTCTTTTCGGGTTCATTACCATGTATTTGTGGTGACAAAGAATCTAAAATAGTCACTTCATATCCCTTTTCTATTAATTTCAAAGACACATTAGACCCAATAAAACCAGCACCACCGGTTATTAATAGTTTTTTCTTCATATTTTTTCCTTCTTTTCAAAAATTCCTCCATTAAGATGGATAAGATCTAAGTATTCTGCACTTATCTCCTCAATAGACTTATCCCACCACTTTAACTTTAACAACTTCTCTATTATAGCTCTATCAAATCGGTACTTGATTATCGTTGCAGGAACACCTCCTACAACACCATAAGGTTCAACATCTTTTGTGACCACAGATCCTGCAGCAATTACTGCGCCATCGCCGATTTTCACTCCCCCTAATATTATGACATGACTTCCAATCCAGACATCGTTGCCTATTATTACTTGATATTCCTTTTCTGGAGTTGGAAATTTATATATTCTATCATACAAAGGCGAACCTTCATGAAATGTAAATCCAATTTGGGATGTAGTATCATAATAAAAAGCTGGATATGTAGAAATAAAGTGAATTGGATGATTGCCTAAACAAATATAGACATGATCTGCAATACTACAAAATTTACCAATTTTTGTATATAACAAACTGGAATTATTATTTATATATGTTCCTATACCAACTTTACAATTACCAATAGATACATTATTTGCAAGAGCATTATACCCCTCAAAAGAACAGGCACTTATTCTAACATTACTTCCTACTTTAGTCAAATGATATTTCTTTTTGTAATATAAACATTTTAAAAAAGAGAGAATTCTCATATACTTCAATGAAATCTTTAAAATCTTGTACAGAACTTTCGCAAGTGAAGGGTTATTCATCACGCTGCGTATAAATTATACATTTGATAGAATTTATGGAACTTAGGATTGACATCAATAACCGCAGAAATCAGTTCACTGGCATCGGCAGAGATAATCTCTGCGATTTCCAGTATGGTGTCCAATATAAGTTCCCATATCCTGTCCGTTACAGACAGCTCGAGAGTATTGCCGGTGACATCACGGAAGAGTGCCCCAAGAGTCTCGTATGCCTCAAACCGCTTCACCGTGCAAAGGATGTTGTACTGCATCATGGTCAGTGTAAAACTGGCAATCTGTGCAGAGAAGTGCACACTCTGGCACCTGCCGAAGTCGAGCAGTTGCTTGCAGTCGTGGTAGGCCACATCGGTAGTCCATCTCATGGAGTAGGTACGGTATGCCTTGAGGAAACTGAGCGAGAGGTCTGTGGTAAGCAGCCCGTTCCATTGTCCATTCTTGCCTCGCTTGGAGAAGAAGAGTCTAACGGTAGTTCCTGCAAATTTGACGTCAATAGTGCAGTAAGAGCACTTCAAAGTTCTGTTATGCTTGACCTGTCCTTCCTTATGAAGGCGTTTGATAATCTGATCGGCCTTCAAGTCCCCCCACTGGGTGTGGTACTTGGTCTTGCCGAGCTTGATCATGCCAAGCAAGTGGCATTTGATGTGACGGCTGGTAATCAGGCGAACGAAGTCTGCACAGGTAAACCAACTATCCACTAGCAGATAGTCGAAACGGACACCTCGCTTGATGGCAAACTTTACCATCTCGATGGCTTTCTCTGTCTTCTTCATGGTATACTCCTTGATGCGCTCCTCGACACACTGGTCGGTATAGTCTGCAGAGAATCGCTCGCTGAGCTGCTTGTCCGTCAGTCCCTGCTTCTTGTCGGGCTTCCGGCCTTCCTCTCCGTGAATCGAGAAGTCGAGGAACAACTGGCTCAGTCCATCGGTATAGAGCAGAGTCATGCACTTGTAGCCGAGGATGGTCTTGTGCAGGATATGGGAGAATACCTTTCCGATGAGTTCGCTCTTACGCCCGCTTTTCGGAGCATCCGTGTCATCGATAATCAGGCAGACTGGCTTGTCATGCGATGCTTCCGTACTACGGCTGATTTTTCGGAGCAACTGGAGATTCATCGCATAGAGCAGTTTGCGCCACTTAACGTTACCATCATTCATAAAACGATAGAACATGTCCTTCTCACAACTGAACAGGCGGCTTAAGGATGAGCCCGAGTACTGGTATGCATTCCTGACGACGAAGAACGGGAACAACATCAGGAGACTCAGAACCTGCACGTTCGTGAACTTGCAGTTCTCCTTCTTCTCTGTTCCGATCTGGCTCGGACGTATGTTTATGCACTCCATCACTCTCATAATCGCATTAATTGCACGGTTATTCTCATTTCCTGAGAAAAAACTTCTTAAATCTGAAATAATTGTTGTACCTTTGCTCACGGCTTTGATGTTTAAACTTTATTCTTTGGCGAGTATAAAGTAACTCATTTTCAGTGAGTTGACAAAACATCGAGGCCATTTTTGTTCTTATTTTATGTTAAATTATGCAGGTGCGCCATTACTTGCGAAAGATCAGTATGTATAAATTAGGTTATGCGAGATACTGCAAAAAATGACTGCTTACCCATAAACCACATCCTTTTCCTTATGACTATATGCAAAATTGCACAAACAGTCATAAAGCACCTCTCTTGGAAGCTGCTTTATGACTCTTGCGATTTTTGTTAACCATTCAATTTCACGTTCTCTCCACATATTTCATCCATTTCACCAAACCATACCAGCCATTCCTAATGGCATACAGGAAAGACATGATAGGACCGAGGTCTTCCTCAATGCGATAGCTGTCATAACGCCATTTGAGTTTATTTGTCAGGAAGAGATTGCCGAAGAAGTTCCATTCCGTGCGAAGTGTAGCAAGATTCTCAGATAGCAGATGACAGTCCACCTTCTCACAGACGTTCAGCCACAGTGCGTAGTCATTGTTCAGCCCTTGGTTGCGGATAAACATCCTGCCGACCTTCGAGGCGTCATACATCACGGTCAGATATGCTGGCCAGCAGCATTTCTGCATCTCTTTGTAGTTAACATGCGCCTTGCCACCGATAACGACTCCCCGGTTTTGGGATTTCTCGTTCATCAGTCCATACTTCGTATAGCTGAAAGCATAGCCATTATCCTCCATAAACCGTATCTGTTTCTCCAGTTTATCAGAAGCCCACACATCGCCCACATCAAGGAATGCGACCCATCTGCCTTTTGCTTCCTTCAGAGCAGAGTTTCTGTTTTTCGCCTCGCCCTGTCGGCTAGACATTTTCATGACCCTGATGCGCGTCACCTCCGGTCTATCCCAGTTTTGGAATTCATTAGTTCTCTGCTGGTCATCAACATCCTTGATTGCCAGCATCTCGGAAACAGAATTGTCATCAGAACAATCATCCACGAACAGAACCTCCCAGTTCTTATACGTCTGATTAATGACACTCCTAACCGTCTCCTCGACAAACTGACCACGGTTGTGCGACAGCATGATGATGCTTACTAAATCATCCGACATATCTTATATTTCTTTTTCATCACTGCAGTTATTATCCCAATCATCGTATGCATCCAGCCCCTTTGTTTTCATTAGATAAACGTCCAAAAGTCTTTGAAGTCCTTTTAGGAGAGGCATTTTGAGATGCCTTTGACAAACAGCGGATTACATGGACTTTAAAAACTGTTTGTTACGACCACTAATTGCACTAACTATTATAATGCAACGGAATTATACGGGCTGTACGGGCAGGTCTTTGACCAGCAAAGGAGGAGACAGTGGCTACAACTGCTCGTCAATCGTCGTACTTGATTCTGCCAGCTTCAATCCACCAATGGCGTTCAGTGGTCCACCAAAAATGGAAGGAGTCGTTTATCTCTGCTTTGGAAAAGGGATAGTATTTCTTCTTGTTCTTCTGGACGTAAGGGAGGTTACGGCGGACCCAGGCATTGCCACCAGAGTGTTCACCCGGGTCCGGGCCATTGCCTGCAATGCAACGTGGTTCGTAGTCCTCTTCATTGCCTCTGTAGGGCTCTGACTTCTGGACAGTGAGTGTATGCACCCACTTGTCACCGAGTATGTCATAATGGAACTGGAAGGTGTCACCCTCCTTGAGGCAGAATGCTGAAAGACGTGTGGTCGGCATGGGTGAGACATTGTTGCCATTGCGACGGAACATGAAACTGTAAGGGTTCATCTCGTTCCAATTGTAGCAGAACTGGATGAGCATATTAAGCTCGAAAAATGAGCAACGGTCAATGACCTTGAAAGTGCGATAGATAGGGGTGTCGTCGAGTTGGACTTTCAGAGTCAACTCGCTCATCCCCTCAGGTTTAGATATAGGAACAACCTTAGCCGGCTTATGTTCCTTTTCCGGGAGTGGCTGCTCTAGCAATTTCATGTGGATGGCTGTCCTTGTGGCAGCAATCATCATCTCGGTGATGTTAATGTCTCCCCATATGGCATCGAGACTGGTATCTGTGTTCTTGCGTAGATACTTCTCGATTTCTTTCAGCTGCTGCTTTGCCTCTGCGAGGAAACTGGCTATTGACCCAATCTCGTCAGACAGCTCCTGCGCCTTTTGAGTGCTCAGTGCATCGGGATTGTTCGTGTCAAGTAAATGATAAAAACGGTCGCGTCTCTCTGTAATCAGGTTAAGGAGATTGTGCATCTTCTCAATCTCCGGATAGAGCTTGAGGTCTTCCTTGAACATGTTGTCCAGGCGATGACGTATCTTATCGGGCATATAGAGATGCCACGTGCCATTGTCCTCATGTGTCACGACCAAATGGAGCCTTTGAAGCATCAGGTACTTCCCTTTGTCAGCAGGGCAAGTGACATATTCGTCCTGCCTGCATTCCAGCAGGCCCGCTAACAGGTTGCGCTCTTCCTTTGGAAGGATATTGGCAAAGAGTGCAGGAGAATGCTCGAACACATCATCCATTACTGTGGCGAGGGATGTCTTGTCCCAGCTCTTTGCCACACCGACTCCAATCAGCTGGAAAGTCTCAAGCATGTTGGCCTTGCTGTCATGCTTTGACAGCTCACCAATGGAGAAGTCGAATGATAATGGTTCGTTAGTGAGTATTACCATGCTGGGGGCTGATTGCAGGAATATGTGGAGCGGACAGAGACCTCAAAATTATACAGAATAACGGGATAAAGACAGAATAACAAAAGAACAGACTTGTTTTTACGAACACGAATTTCACGAATTTCACGAATTATAATCTCACACAGATCTTGACCATCTATGGGATATTCCTGTGGAATAGTATAATCTGTGAGATCTGTGGGATCTGTGTGAATTATTTATCAAGAATTAGAGAATTGGAGAATTTATTCTAAACCACGAATTACACGAGATTTGTCGAAGACCCATGAGTGCTCGCAGTAATTTTACGAATTGGCCTTTGCTGGCAAAGGCGGGATGGATGACAGGATGGATGCGACAATGATTTTGTGCGGGCTTTGGGGCCAGGGCAATATCTTTATTCCTAACGGGAGGTATATCAATATGATAATCAGCCCATTAGGAATGAGTTAACATTAATTTGCAAACAGAAAAAGTGGGAACTTTTTGAACCGGTTCCATTTTTCCGTTACAAAGGTACAATTTTTAAGGGATATAAACAAATATAATGACGGAAAAAATTGATTCGACAGATAATTATTCGACAAATGAGTTAAAAGAAGGAAGAGGGATGAGGGATGAGGGAAGAGGGATGAGGGAAGAGGGAAGAGGGAAGAGGGATGAGGGATGAGGGATGAGGGATGAGGGAAGAGTATTTTTAGGGAAGAAGGATGAGGGAAGAGGGATGAGTATTATTCTTTCCCGCTTTCATCTATATTCAATTTCTTGCAACGTGACACGAGTATTTTTACTAGTTCTTCGTTAAGAAGTCTGATGTCTGAAGTAGGATGTTTGAAATTATTTCTTCTCCCCTTTTAATTGCTCGTCTAACTTCTTGCATCTCGAAACAAGAATCTTTACCAGTTCTTCTGCATCATTGTATATGCTATTGTATTGTTTATCGTCTATATAATCGTTACGATGTAACAAGTCTATCCAGTATAAAGATTCTCTTGCTTCTTTCAAAGCTATGAAACTCTTGGACTTGAAGTCGGCCTTACTAATGGCGTTACATGCCTCGGCATTAACTTCGTTGACTTCTGTCACGACTCGGGAAAATCGAAGCAAGCTTCATTCTCCTCTCGCTGCTCCAGAAGTTGTTTGGCTCCAATAGATGTTCCCGCACGTAGCAGTTGGTTTGAAATATTCGCTACTGATTGAAGATATACGGGAATAGCTTTCTCATAGACCCGCTTACCTTTTACCATCTTAAAATCTGGCTTCTTGTTTGCAGCCTCTTTCAGCAAGTAGTCATTGAGTTTGATTATCCTATCACCAAAGGCTAGGCATTTTGCTTGTATGGCATCTGAGATTGTTGACATAACCAATGTAAGAGGTAAGATGTAAGAAGCAAGAATATAATATTCTGCTTGCGTATTTCAAAAATTCTTTGTACCTTTGAGGCGGAAGATGGCTGAAGGATGATGGCTGAAGGATGATGGCTCTTCCAACAAGGTTTGACTGTGCCCACTTTTTCCACTATTTACTCTAATGTGATTTTTACTTCTTGTTTGCCACTTCGTATTAGGCATAGGACTATCGGACTATGTCTATAGGCATGCCGTCTTAAAGACTCGCCCGTTAAGACACAGTTACTTTTCATAATATCCTTTGGAGCTATACTGCGACCAACGAAGATACATTTCTTGATAGTGATCTTTAATGAACTCTGATATTCTGGCTATTTCTCGGTCATTGAGAATGCCACGGTTTTGAAGTACTGCATCGCCAGTGCTCTTGACGAAGAATTTTGCGG
>JAEEGK010006985.1_pt1 | contig 27016 bp, 28 predicted proteins | sample 8958771 | NCBI WGS metagenome assembly JAEEGK01 (sample SAMN16246547, study PRJNA631951) | gut metagenome | biome: gut microbiome; feature: rumen; material: SC-attached | host: Bos | place: Iran: Karaj | collected 2018-10 | reverse complement strand
TAATACCATAACAATAAAAGTTGATTTGGATGGAGAAGGTACTACTTTTGAGCCAAAAGTTCTTAAATTTGATAGAGATTCTTTTGCAGCTAATCCATCAGATATTTTGAATACCTTCCCGTTAAAGCCTTCTGTCCAATTTGAAATACCAGAGGGAACTCTTGGCATTCCACGAAAAATGGATTTTACAGCAAATATAAATCTCACGGTAAAAACCAATGGAAAAGTTGCTGTTTGGGAAAAAAATGCAAAAAACGGAGGTGAAGAATAATGAAAAAGCTACTCACTTCTTTCCTTATTTTAGGTTTATCGGTTAATCTTATGTTTGCAGCAGGCAAGGGCTTTTTTAGACATCGTTGGTTTGAAATTAAAGCGGATGTGCCTGTTGATATTTCTAATAATGCAATTTCGGTATCGGACTTTCTTGTTAAGGACGTAGTAATTGATTTGCAGGACTTATGTGACAATCTTCCCGAAAAAGGCTTTAATTTTGCAGCAGCCGTTGATCCATATGTTGGACTGAATTTGAATTTGCGTAAATTTAACTTTGGATTTGGTGCAGGTGCTGAAGTTTATTCCAACATTGGTACTTCCAAAGACGTGTTTGAATTCATCGCTTATGGAAATAAAATTGGTGAATCAGTTTCTGTAGATTTGGATGCTTATCTTGATACTTTTGCTTATGCCGAAGTTCATCTTGGTACAAAATTTGGGAAATTATCAACCTTAATTCAGCCTGCAGTATTTGGAACTGTGGCACATGCTGTTTCACAGGATTCATACGTTAAGTTCAACAATACAGCAGACGGACAGTTTGATATTGATGTAAATGCCTTGTTCAATATTTACAGTGAATTTTCTTCAGAGGATTTCAAGAATAAAACTTACACAGATTTTAATGTTATCTTGAACAAAATTATACCAACAATCGGTTTTGATATTTCAGGTTCTGCTTCTTATGAAGTTTCAGACATTCTTACAGTTAATACTTCTGCAAGAATTCCTCTTGTTCCTAGTAGATTATCTCAGGCAACTCCGTTTAAGTATTCTATGAACAAACAAATTTCGCTTGATAGTCTACTTAAGAAAGATTCAGAAGATGAAGAATCTGATACAACAGATACTCAAGAAAATCAACCTGCAGAGGAAGAAGAAAGTGATAATGGATTTGGTGATACTTATTCTGTAGATTATATTCTTCACCGTCCTTTAAAATTCTCTTTAGGTGCTGAATTCCATCCATTTGGCAACTTTATGAATTATTATGGAAGCCTTGGATTTGGATTACGTCATCCTTTTGCTCAGAATACTGATGAACTTGATGCATATTTTGATTATCTTCTTGGTATAAGATTAAGCTTGCTGAATATAGTTCAATTCTCTGTATCTACAGAAAGAACAGACGAAGTGTATAAGCATAAAGCAATGCTTTCTTTGAGTGTAAGACTTGTACAGATTGATGCAGGCGTTGCTCTAGAATCAACTTCTTTGGCAAATAGTTTTAAGGGACAGGGTGTTGGTGCATTTGTAACAGCATACGTTGGACTCTAAAACTAAAAATATATTGAGGTTATAAAAATGTTTAAAATCATCGAAAAAAAGCAGCTTTCTGCTGGAGTTTTCTACATGAAAGTAGAAGCTCCCGAAATTGCCCGCAATAGAAAGGCCGGACAATTTGTAATTATCCAAGTGGAATCCGAATATGGAGAACGTATTCCGCTTACAATAGCAGATGCAAATGCTCAGGAGGGATGGATTGCTCTTGTTTTTCAGGCAGTCGGCGCATCTACATTTAAGCTTTCACTCAAAAAAGAAGGTCAGTATCTTCCGACAGTTTTAGGTCCTTTGGGAAATCCTTCGAAAATTGAAAAATATGATGCACCAGTCCTCGTCGTTGGCGGTGGTTTTGGAGTTGCTCCTTGTTATCCAATTGTTCAGGCTCATAAGGCAATTGGAAACAAAGTTATTATGGTAATTTGTGCCCGCAATAAAGACCTTCTTATCTATGTTGATGAAATGAAGGCTCTTGCTGATGAAGTTATAATTATGACAGATGACGGTTCTGCCGGACGCAAGGGAGTTTCGACTGTTCCTGTAAAAGAAATGTGCGAAAGTCAAACTCCACCTGCAGAAGTTATTGCAATTGGACCTCCAATAATGATGAAGTTCTGTGCACTTACCACAAAAGAATACGGAATTAAGACTACAGTTTCATTAAATACAATTATGATTGATGGAACCGGTATGTGCGGCGGATGTCGTGTAAGTGTTGGTGGTCAAACTAAGTTTGTATGTGTTGATGGCCCTGAGTTTGATGCTCACATCGTTGACTGGGATAATATGATGATGCGAATGAAGTCTTTCAGAGACCGAGAAGTTGCTGATGATCATAAATGCAGAATGCTTGCCCAGGCAGAAGAATTGGCAAAGTAGGAGCAGAAAATGGCAATCAATGTAGAAGAACAGTATAACAAAATTAAAGAAATAGAAAAAGCTGGCGGAAAATTGTCCCCACGCGACCGAAATGCAATTCCTCAGATGGAAATGCCAACTCTGGACCCAAAAGAACGTGCCCGTGAGATGAACGAGGTTGCATTAGGTTTTTCTGCTCAGCAGGCAGTTGTAGAAGCAAACCGCTGTTTACAGTGTGCAAAACCTTTCTGTATGGAAGGCTGTCCTGTAAATATTGATATTCCTGAATTTATCAAACAGATTACTCAGGAAGATTTCAAAGCTGCTGTTGATACAATCAAAAAAACAAGCTTACTTCCTGCAATTTGTGGACGTGTTTGTCCTCAGGAAAAACAGTGCCAGGAAAAATGTACAGTTGGAAAAATCTGGAAGAATCCAGAAAAAGCAGTTTCAATCGGCCGTCTTGAACGCTTTGTTGCAGATTGGGAACGCGAAAACAATAAGGTTACTTTACCAGAAATTGCTCCAAAAACAGGCAAAAAAGTTGCAATTATCGGTGCAGGTCCAGCTGGTCTTACAGTTGCCGCTGATTGTGCCCGCGCTGGTCATGAAGTAACAATTTTTGAAGCTTTCCATAAAGCTGGTGGCGTTATGATGTACGGAATCCCAGAGTTCCGTCTTCCAAAAAAGATTGTTCAGGAAGAAATCTCTAACCTTGAAAAAATGGGCGTTAAGTTTGAATTAAACTTCCTTGTTGGACGAACAAACACCCTGGAACAGTTGCTTTCAGAAAAAGGCTTTGACGCTGCGTTTGTTGGAACAGGCGCTGGTCTTCCAAAGTTCCTGAATATTCCTGGTGAAAACTTAATCGGTGTATTCTCTGCAAACGAGTATCTTACCCGTGCAAATCTTATGAAAGGCTTTGACAAAGAACATGCTGCAACTCCAATTTACGAAGCAAAGCATGTTGTAGTTTGCGGTGCCGGTAACGTTGCAATGGATGCTGCCCGTATGGCCTTCCGTCTTGGCGCAGAAAGTGTTGATGTTGTTTATCGCCGTACCAGAAAAGAAATGCCTGCCCGTCTTGAAGAAATTGGACACGCTGAGGAAGAAGGCGTAAACTTCCGCTTCCTTGAAAATCCTGTAGAAGTTCTTGGAACAGAAGATGGTCATGTAAGAGGCGTTCGCTGTCTTTCTTATGAACTTGGTGAACCTGATGAATCTGGCCGTCGCTCTCCAGTACCAATCCCAGGCAGTGAGCATGATGTCGAATGTGATGCTATGATTGTTGCTCTTGGTAACGGTTCAAACCCTCTGTTGGTTTCTACAACTCCAGGTCTGGATGCAGATAAACGTGGTCATATACTTGTTGATGAAAATCAGGCAACACACCATGCTAAAGTTTGGGCAGGTGGAGATATTGTTCTTGGTGCTGCAACAGTAATCCTTGCTATGGGTGAAGGACGAAAAGCAGCAGCAGCCATAAACGAATATCTGGCAAAATAGAAAAATACATTCATCAAAAATAGACAGATGAAATAGCGGTGGTTCCGGTAAATTGATAAAAAATCTCTTTACCTGGCCACCGTATTTTTTTATAAACACTCCTATTTTTAAGCCGATAATTAGAGTATGGCTACTAAGAAAAAAGCAAAAAAGAATAAAGGTCTTTCAATCGCAATAATCATTTTAATTGTTCTTATAATTTTCATCTTACTCATAGTGAAAAAAGATATAATCATCACAAATTTAAAGGAAACAAACTTTTTTGGACGTGTATTTGGTTCAACACCCGAGTTTGTAGAAAAGCATAAGTCTAGTGAAAAAACAAGTGCAGATATAAATACAGAATCTACTGTAACAATTAAGGTTGAAACCGAAAAAAAGCCAGAACAGCCAAAAAAAGATACTTTATCAGAAAAAAAGTCTGAACAAACAAAAACCGAAACAAAAGAAAAAATTGAATCAAAGGCTTCATCTGTAGAAAGCGAAAAAAAACAGAATAATGCAGCTCAAAAAGAAGCAGAAAAAACAACAGCTACAGAAGAGACAAAAGCAGAAGCAAAAACTGAAAAAAAAGAAGCGGAAACTCCAAAAAAACAAACTACCGAAGTTGCCTACACAGAATTACAATTGTATTTTATAGAAATAGATGCCGATGGTTCAGTAATCCGCAAAAATGTAAAACGAACTATTCCAAAAAACGATTCGCCGCTGGTAACTGCATTGAATCTTCTTCTTGCAGGTCCAGACACAACTAAAACTGCTGAAAAAAACTGTATGTCTTTAATCCCAGAAGGAACAAAGCTGCTTGGGGCAAAGGTTCAGAATGGCATTGCCTATCTTGATTTCAGCGAAAACTTTGAGTTTAATTCTTATGGTGTAGAAGGTTATAACGGTCAGCTCATGCAGATTGTTTATACAGCAACAAACTTTTCTACCGTTAAGAGTGTTCAGTTTTTAATTGAAGGGAAGAAAAAAGAATATCTTGGAAGCGAAGGTCAGTGGATTGGCTCTCCGCTTTCAAGAAGTGCTTTCTAATTATTTATAGGATTTGACAATCTTATCAAAATATGCAGTGTTTTCAGCGTAGGATTTTTTAAACATAATCATAGAAAAGTAATCAAATCCACCTGTATCTGCGCGGGTAAGCATTTCAATAGTGTTGATATAATTTGACTGCCCCCCATCTTTTGGCTGAAAAGACTCCTTTGCAATTCTATAAGCATTCATTTTAGAATCAAAACGCAACTCACATTTATCAAGATTTATATAAGAATATAAAAGACTTGTAAGATAAGAGCGGATTGTAAAGAAATCATTTTTAGTTTGATTTTGGTCAAATTGAGGAACAGAAAGCATTGTAATTACTGCATCTTCATTCAAAGTACAGAAATTATCAGATTCGCTATCAGTCTGCCAGTTTTTGTCGATTGTAATTGTATGATTTCCGCTTGTATGCTTTAGGCTTTTTGCTTTTTTATAGATTTTCGATTTTCGGGAATCAGCAGAGATATCATATTCCTTAAAGCCTTTGAAGTTATCAAAAGATTTATCATCACTGGATTGAAGACGACCAAGAGTACAGCAGGAAAAAGCAGCCGAACCATCAGGAGCAATAATCTCTTTTATATTGAAAAGAGGAATCAGACAGTCATAGCTTATAGTTACGTCACCACCAAATAAAGGATAATTCTGTTTTGTCTTATATCCGTTTTCCCAAAAACCTTTTCCCCAGACATATTCTTCATCTTCTGGTGATAAATCAAACAATTTATTTCGGAAAGAAGAAAAATCATAGAGAATATCATGCAGATAGTTCAAAATATCAAGACTGTCGTCATCCGGAAGGATTGTGGTCAAAATACGTTCGCCAGTCATATCCCAAAAATCAGCATCCGGATTTACAGTTACAAGAATAGCAACTTCCTTTTGAGGAAGCGAAGCAGTTAAGTCTTCCGGTGAATAATAACGGATTTGATAGGTCGCTTCGTCGTAGGTAAGGATGCCGATGTAACTTTCCCGTGTAAAAGAATAATCGCGATAATAAACATACTGCCCCGAAGCATCCGGGATATAAGAATCAAATCCCGGCATGGCAAAGAGAGGCAGGGCAGAGAGAACAATAGCAGTAAAAATAGAAAGAATATTTTTTTTCATATCTTACTCGTACTGCTTATGCGTTCAGCTTTTTAAGTTCAGCTCTTACAATTTCTGCGGCCTTTGCAGCGGCTTCTTCGGCAGAAATAAGAGTTGCTTGAGCTTCGCTTCGGATTTTCATTTCAACATTAGGAAGATTCTTATCGCCTACAACAATGCGGATTGGATATCCAATCAATTCTGAATCTGTAAACTTAACGCCAGGACGTTCGCTGCGGTCATCAAGAATAACTTCAATTCCATCTGCCTTTAAATCTTCGTAAATCTTATCGGCAACTTCCTTCATTTTATCCTTGTACATAACAGGAATAACAGCAACCTGATAAGGAGCAACGCTCATCGGCCAGATAATTCCTTTGTCATCATGATTTCCTTCAATGATACTTGCCAAAGTTCTATCAACGCCGATACCATAACAGCCCATCAAAGGTGTAACAGGTTTTCCTTCAACTCCAAGATAAGTTACGTTCATTGATTTTGTATATTTTGTACCAAGCTTAAAGATATGTCCAAGCTCGTTACCTTTTTTCATATAGAAAGTTCCGCCACAATCAGGACATTTATCTCCGGCTTTACAAGTGCGTACATCAGCAACAAGGAAAGGAGTGAAATCTCTGCCTGGTTCAACGTGCTTAATATGGAAGCCTTCTTTACCTGCACCTGTAATACAGTCATGCATATCTTCCGCAGATTTGTCCAGAATAATAGGGATTTTGATTCCAACAGGACCAACAAATCCATGTGGAGCACCGCTAAGTCTAAGAACATCGTCAGCTTCTGCAAGTTCAGCACCACTTGCTTTAAGTTCAGCAGCAAGCTTTACTTCGTTTACATCCAAATCACCACGAATAAGAACGCAGAAGAAAGTTTCTGGAATATAAGTTGAACCGCCTTCTGTTATAGTTTTTGCATCCTTGTAAGCTTCTGTTTTAGAAAGGTCGATTGCGCAGTTGTAAACTTTATAAATCAGGGCTTTTAAGAAAGTTGTTGGTTTTGCATTAAAGAACTTTTCCATATCTTCAATAGAGAAAACATTTGGAGTAGCAACCTCTTCAATAGGCAAATCAGTTTTTATCTGAGGTTTTCCGTCGTTATCAAGAGGAGCTTCTTTTGCACAGGAAGCTTTTTCTACGTTAGCGGCATAATCGCAGTTAGGGCAGAGAAGAAGAGTATCATCACCAACTTCACTTTCAACCATGAACTCTTCTGAACCAGAACCACCCATAGAACCAGTGTCGGCCTTTACAGAAATTGTACTCAAGCCCATGCGTTTGAAGATACGTCTGTAAGCGGCTGCAACATTGTCATAAGACTGATTAAGATCGTTTTCATCCTTATCAAAAGAATAAGCATCCATCATAATGAACTCGCGGCCACGCATTACACCATAACGAGGGCGGATTTCATCACGATATTTTGTATTGATTTGATACAAGGTTACAGGCAGCTGTTTGTAAGAAGAAAGACCGTCGCGTACAAGAGAAGTAAAAGCTTCCTCAGCAGTTGGAGAAACAACCATTTCCTGTCCCTGTCGATTTTTTGCAGTGAGCATTTCGCCAGCCATTTTATCCCAGCGGCCAGATTCCTTCCAAAGTTCACCGGGCTGAATTACAGTGGGTTTAATTTCGAGAAGACCAGCTGCATCAAGTTCTTCCCTGATAATATTCATAACTTTTGTTAAAGAACGGTAGCCAATCGGCATATAAGCATAAAGACCGTTTCCAAGTTTTCTGATAAGACCTGAGCGCATCATAAGCTGATGACTTGCAATTACAGCATCATTAGGAGCTTCGCGCAATGTCGAAATTATAGTTTTTGTAGCTTTCATAATGAGATATTATAGTAAAAAAATGCAGTATGAGGAAGAGGTCCGAGCCTGTGTAGTCTAGTATGAGACTGATGCTGGTTGCTAGAGGGACTTAAATGAAAAGTGACCAAGATTAGAGTAGCGAATATGCATTATTCGAGATATAATTAAAATAAAAAAAAGCGAAAATGAAATCAAAGATTATAAATATAATAACAATAATTTTATTTTTTATTTTACACACCTCCTGTACCTCAACAAAAACATATTCCAATGGATATTATTCTGTTGATGGAAAAATAATTTATTGTGCTGATGGGGAGACTAATGATATTCCTCTTTCTGAAAATGATATTCTTGTTTCCTATTCCTTAAAATGGAATGCAAAGGGTGATGACATGGAAACAGACGAATTCTTTATGAATGTGTTATTTTCACGTATAACCTTGCATTACAGATGTCGCGGAATGATAAAATATTATGATAAATCCAAAAAGTTTGGTTTTCGATTTCGAACAAATCAAGCGTTTTTGCTGAATGAAAAATCAGAAAACATATATAACAACAAAATTAAGATTGCACTTTTTGAATCAATAAAGTTTTCACCTTATCAAATAAAAATGGCCGAGCCAATTGGTACAAACTATGTAACCAGCCCGTACAGAGCCTTTGATATTATTAATCTTAATGATTTTGATTCAGGATATTCGAACGGTTATACTGTATATATAAATAAAGCTGGTTATGGTGATTCATTAAGTCCTATTTTGAATAACGAACTTGCGGAACTAGTAATAGAAAACAGCAATCATCAGCGATTGGCTCGTGTTGTTTCTGTAAACGATTTTTTAGATTCATACAAAATCCTTGTTGATGAGGTTTCTGATGATGAAATAAAGCTTCTGACTCTTTGTGCAATTGTTTACAAGACAATGTATACAAAATTAAAAGAATAATCAGATTTCCGTTGACAGATAACAATCTGACTTTATAATTTTTTATAGAGCGGAGAAATATGAAAAAATCTTTACTTGTCTTTTTGCAATTATTCTTATCACTTTTTTTTATGTCTTGCGAGTTATTCTTTGAAAGCGGCGTAAACTTTGACGATGAAACATTTGAAAAAGAATATAAACTGTGGAAAGAACCAGATTTAAGTGATTACAGTTTTATTTATTCAAATCAAGATACTTCTTTTGGGTATATAAGGTTAAAGATTACCGTTTCTGAAGGTATTGGTTCTTCTGAAGCGTTAGATGAATACTCAACACATTATGACAAAATAAAATCCATTGATGATGTCTTTGAATATATAAAAGAGCGTAAAAGTGAATTGGAATCGTTACGAGATAATAATAAACGATACGAGTTTTCTATGACTTTTGATGAAACATATCATTATCCCTTAAAAATAGAAATCAATACTGAACACAGATATCATAGTTTCGGAAACACTGCCGGTTATTATTACGAAACAATAACTGTCAGTGATTTCCTTGACTCTTCTAAACCTTAAACTGGTCTATTTCTTCGCCAATTTGTCGAGTTGATTTGCTTACTTCGGAAGAAATGTCAGAAAGTGCATTCTTTGTTTCGTCCATTTCTCTTGCACTGGAAGAGATTTCTTCCATGCTGTCTTTTATGACAAGGGTTGTATCCTGCAAATGGTGAACTTCTGACAAAATCATGCGGTTGCCTTCTGCCATTTCTCTTGATGCGGTTCGTACTTCCAGAGTATTGTCGTTCATAACCTTTAAAGATTCAACAATCTGCTGAGAAACAGCTTTCTGATTTCGTCTGCAACTACAGAGAAACCTTTTCCAGCTTCACCTGCATGAGTTGCTTCAATTGCCGCATTCATAGCCAGAAGATTTGTCTGACTTGCAACATTAGCAATAGCTGTATTTGCGTCCTGCAAAGTCTTAGACTGTTCTGCAACCTGCTGAACATACTGTGCAACAGAAGACTGGCGCATAATACCTTCGTTTGTAGTTTTTCCGAGGGTTGCAAAAGAATTAGCCATTTTTTCTACAGAAATATTTACCGAAGAAATATTTCCAATCATTTCTTCAACAGCTGCACTTGCCTGGGTAACACCACTTGCCTGCATTTCAATCATATTTTCAAGACTGTTGATGTTCTCTGCAATTCCGTTGATTGCTTTATCTACATCTTCAATTGGTTTTACGATTTTAGAAGCAATGATTACAACAATTATGATTGAAATCACAAATGCAATTACAGAAAGAACAAAAATAATTGAAATACTTCTGTTTATTGATTGATACAGATCCAGATGTGGTCCATAAGAAACAAAGAGCCAGCCGTTTTTTGCATTTACAGATTGAGCTGCAAAATACATTTTGTCTCCAGCGTCAATTTCAAAAAACTTATTATTGGAAATAGTCTTTTTGAAAGGAGCAAAAACCTTGAATTCTTCAAAAAAGTTCGTTTCAAGAACTTTTGTTTCATCTTTATTTGTAAGATAATAACCATCAGCATCAAGCAGATAAGATTTACCGTTTTTCGATAGATTGGTTTTTGAAACAATTTCATTTAAATCATTGAGAAGAATGTCTACGGCAATTACACCTTTTGATTTGATTGCTTCAGAATACCAGTCTCGTGTTGATTTATCGTAGTCCGCATCCGGCTCCCATCTGTCACTGCTGTAAAAAATACCACCTTCTGATAGTGGAATCGTATCTGTATAGTAAAGGCACAGAATATCCTGATAAGCTTTTTCGGTTTTATAATAAGCTGTTTCGCTAATTGTTTAATTATAACCTATATATATGAAAACACAAAGTTTTTTATGTTTTGTATGCTTTACAAAACTAACAATTTGTTATAAAAAGATATAAAAAGGAGTGTGTGATTATGAAAAAACGACTTTTATTCATCTTATTGCTTATTTCTGCTGTCTTACTAACAAGTGCCTGCTATCTGGTTGTAGGAGTTAATTTTGACGAACTTACTTTTGAAGAGCAGCTTGCTTCATGGAAAGAACTTGATTATAAAAATTACAGCTTTACATATACAGAGCGCATTGGTCTTTTTAAGAAAACAGAGTTTTCAGTTACTGTAAAAGATGGCGAAAAGGACACAAACAAAAATGCCCGTGATATTTACTGTATTGAAGATTTATTCGACTATACAATGAAATTATATGATAGAAATGTTACAGCTGAACATAGTGGAAATGTGACTTTTGGTGTTTCTTATCATCCTGATTATTATTTTCCGAATATAATAAAAATCAGACACAACGAGAGTCTTGATAACTTTTTAGGTGATAGGCCTATGACTATCAGAATAAATAGTTTTTTAGCTGTTGATTAATGGAATTATAATAAGCCGTAATAAGCCGCGAAGTGATAATTGTTTAAATATCACAAAGAATCTATTCAATTATCCAGCGGTTGTTTTCGCACTTAAAGCGTTTTGCATTTACTTCAAGAAGGCGGCCGTCTTCACCAGACATTTTTACCATATTGGTAAGAGGATTTACTTCTGTAATTCTGAAGTTTGTTCCATCGTAGTTAAGATGGATTCCTTCTGAAGGTAAAGTTTTTCTGGCTTCGTTATACCAGTCAAACTCATAAGAAAGACAACACAAAAGTCTGCCACACTGACCGGAAATCTTAGTGGAATTAAGGGAAAGATTCTGGTCTTTTGCCATTCTTATAGAAACAGGGCGCAGTTTGTCGCTTACTCCATGGCAGCAGAAGGGACGACCGCATACACCAAGACCGCCGACAATTCTTGCCTCATCCCGTACACCAATCTGTCGCAATTCAATTCTCATTTTGAAAACAGAAACTAAATCTTTTACAAGTTCCCTAAAGTCAACTCTATTTTCTGAACTAAAAAAGAACAAAACCTTTGGCTCGTCAAACAAAAAGTGAGTTTCAATCAGTTTCATTTCAAGCTTATGGGCAGCTACCTTTTCCTTAAATACAGGGAAGGCATCTTTTTCTTTTTTCTTTAAAGCTTCCCGCTTAAGTAAATCTTCTTTGGAAGCTCTTCTGTCGATTGTAACAATATCAGATTGTTTTATGCCGATTGGTTTGCTTACCCGGCCAAGAACCAGAGCCATGTCTTTTCCGTAGCGGGTAGGGGTAATAACATAATCGCCGTTGTTTAGTTTTAAGTTATTATTTGAGGTTTTTGCATATAAAGTTTCGTTCGAATAATCCAGTTTTAAATGATAAAGAGGATAATCGACTATAATTTCTGTTTCTACTACCGCACTGGTGTCGTTGTCTTCCAGGCTGGCAAGATTTTCGTTTTGATTGTCTATATCTGTCTCAAAAATATCACTCATAATTTTCCGTCTTTTTTCCTAATTTTTCCTGATAATTTTAGTATATCGGTTAAGATTGCATTAAGTCTACAATCAAACCTTTAATTTCATTTATCTGCGCAAGCAGTTTTAAATTGTTTTTCTGATTATTAAGCAGGCCCCGTGTCATGGCATCCAGTTTTTCGTTGATTACAGGGATGATTACACGAGGATCTCTTTCTCTCATTTTTGTGTTAAATTTTGAAAAGGTCTGCATGGGTGATGAAAGACCGCGTCTTTTTTTTGATTTTACTTCGTAGTTATTTTGAACTATATATTTTATAAACTGCTGAACTGTCTTTCTAAACTCCATAAGATTTTCTGTAGAAGCATCCAGTGCAACTTTTTTTCCGGCAATTTCAACTGCATCCCGTAAAAAAACAGCGGCATCTTCCGTATCCATTTCAAGAATTTCTGGTGGAAAGTCTGCGGCATTTATATTTGGATTAATATCCTGCTTTGATTTAAGCAGTTTTGAAAACTTTGATTTTTCACTTGAAGCTACTTTTTCTTTTTTGAGATTTTTTGCAGCCTGACTGGTGGCATTTTGTAGGCCTGAGTAATAAGTAGATGCTTCAAGTGGATTGATATCACTCATTAAAGTGCTGCCTTTTCCTTTATAGCTTTTGACTGCAAATACTCTGAAGCTTCTTTTTCAAAGCGTTCGTTATCTTTTATGGCTATACAATGACCGTGAAAAACAGCCTTGTCATCAATCTGAACTTTATGTGAAATTAAATCGCCAATTACAACTGCTGTGGTTAAAAGCTTTACACTTTCTGCAGCTCTTATGTTTCCAAGAATAATTCCGCCGATAATGATAGATTTTGCTTTTAAATCACCCTGAATGCGGGCATTTTCACCAATTATTACATTTCCGTCTGTTTCAAGATTTCCGTCAATATCACCATCAATACGAACAAAGCCGTTGATTTTAACATCACCAGAAATAGCAGACCCGTTTCCAATAATTGTATTTATAGAAATATCATCGATTTTAAAAGCCATAGTTTCCTGTTTTTCTTACCTGTTTGTAAGTTTAATGTTGATGTATTTGGCAGGATCAACTACGTCAGAACCAATATGAACTTCATAATGAAGGTGTGGACCTGTAGAAATACCAGTGTTACCAACGTATCCGATAACATCACCCTGTTCTACTAACTGTCCTTTCTTTACACGAGATGTACTTAAATGAGCATATCTTGTGTAAATACCATGATTATGTTTGATGATAACGTAATTTCCAAAGCCATTGTCAAAACCAACGGTTACAACTTGTCCAGATGCCGTAGCCATTACAGCATCTCCAGTTCGCCAGGTAGAAAAGTCAATTCCCTTATGAATGTACCACTGCTTGTTAAGTGGATGCAGGTTTGGTCCAAAAGCCATTGAAATATGAAGGTTAGGGCTCTTAATTGGACAAATACTAGGGATTTCTGTAAAAAGTGACTGCTGAGTTTTCAGCATTTTTCCAATCTGTTCAATCGGTTCAACTGCACCTTCAAGATAAGAGGTTAATTCCTGAATATCCTGCAATTCTCGGGCAGTTCCGCTTGTCATTTCTTTTGTACTGAATAATGATGATAAGTCGCTGTTATTAAGCGATGTATCAGATTTGTTTTCTACCTGATTGATTCCAAGCAAAGAAAGTGATTGTGAAAGTGATGACTGGAATCGTTTTGCAGCCTGGAAAAGATTTGCATTTTCGTCACGCAACTGGTCTAAGCTTGCCAGTGTTTCGCGGTTCTGATTCATTAGACTTGAGATTTCTGTATTTGCTGCAAGAGAACGTTTGTTAAAGATTATAAATGAAGAACCCAGGCCTACAATTAAAATGACACTTAATAACAAGGCAAAAACATTCGTCTGGAAATTAATTACCTTTCCCTGAGAATGAGGAACTATCATGATAGTGAGTTTGTTATCAAATATCTTAAAAATCTTAACAAAGAATAGTCCGATTATTCTAAAGAAACTGCTCACCTTTTTGGCGAAACCAGAAGCGACTACCTTTTCGATTTTTTTTACTTTTTTTTGCGTCCTAGACAATTTAATCTCCGAACTTTTAACTGTAACCTAAATTATACATTAATTATAAATTACAGTCAAATTCTCCTTTTAATAAGTAAAAATTAGTTTGACGATAAACTAAACCTATGATATCTTTATCGGTAGAAGATAATTGTATATTTAGCATAAAACTTTTTTTGCTAGATTAACTGCTCAAAATCATATTTTTTTAGGAAGAAAGCCATGAAGTTTTTTGATACTCACGCTCACATCGGGCTCATTTACGATGATCCTATTGAACAATTACGCGTCATTCAGCAGGCAAAACAGGCTGGGGTAGCACGTATAATCAGCATTAATAATAGTTTAATGGACTTTCCTAAGGTTTATAATACCTTAAAGTCTGTTTCTGGAATATATCATGCCGCAGGGGTGGCTCCATCAGAAGTAAATAACCCTGGTTCTGACTGGATTAATACACTCGAAAAAAATCTTTCTCTTCCACGTGTAATTGCAGTGGGTGAGACAGGTCTTGATTATTATAAACAGTTTGGAGATAAACGTTCACAGATAGAATTATTTATTACTCAACTTGAAATTGCCCAAAAGCATAATCTTCCTGTAATTATTCATAACAGAGAAGCAGGAAAAGATGTTTATGATATTTTAACAGAACGTCTCCCTGATGCAGGTGCAATTTTGCATTGTTATTCAGAAGATGCTGCCTATGCAAAAAAATGCCTTGATAAGAATATCTGGTTTAGTTTTGCAGGCAATTTAACTTACAGAAATGCCCGCAACTTGCACGAAACAGTTATGAATATTCCTGTTGACCGTATTTTGATTGAAACTGAAAGTCCTTTTATGATTCCTGCTGAGTTCAGAGAAAGAAAACGCACAATGCCGGCTTATTTACCTTCAACTGCACGTTTCCTTGCAGAAATGCTCGAAATGGATTTGGAAGAATTAAGCGTTCAGTTATGGAAGAACAGCTGCAAGGCATTTAACTTACCGGAATAATAGCGGCAGTGCTCGCTGGTCTTTGGTGAGCATTGTTTTGCTGCCGCTTCAAGTTTTGCTTTGCAAAACTTGTACGATGTTACTTATATGAACTTATATCATCCTGTAAAAATTGGAAATGTTGAACTTAAAGGCAATCTCTTCTTGGCGCCAGTCGCTGGTTACAGCGATTCGGCCTTTCGTTCTGTTTGTATAGAAAACGGAGCCTGTTTTACCTATACCGAAATGGTTAGTGCCGAAGCTTTAGTGCGTAAAAACATTAAAACCGAAACTTTAATGGCACGGGCCTTTAATGAAAAAGTTTATTCTGTTCAGATATTCGGCGGTCAGGCTGATATTATGGCCCAGGCAGCCCGCATTGTTTTAGATAAAACTCATTGTGAAGTGATTGATATAAACTGTGGTTGTCCTGTTCCAAAAATCATAAAATCGGGGGCAGGCTCGGAACTTACCCGCGACCCGGAAAAGCTATATCAAATTGCAAAGGCTGTCGTTGAAGCGGTCGGGGGTGTGCCAGAAAAAGGTGGGGTACCTGTTACTGTAAAAATCCGTTCCGGCTGGGATAAGCCTCATCTTACCTGGAAAGAAGCGGCTCAGGCAGCACTGGAAGCAGGTGTAAGTGCAATTACAATTCATCCAAGAACTCGCGCCCAGGGCTACGAAGGTCATTCGGACTGGGATATTATGAAGCAGCTGGTTGAGTTTGTAGATAAACGAGTTCCTGTTTTTGGTTCCGGAGATTTATTCAAGCCTGAGGATGCCAAAAAGATGCTGGAAGAAACTGGGGCCGATGCTGTAATGTTTGCACGTGGAGCAATGGGAAATCCTTTTATTTTTAAGGATGCTACTTCTCTGCTTACAAGTGGTTCTTATGAGCCTGTTCCTGTGGAATACAGAATAAAAACTGGTTTTGCTGAACTGGAGCGTCTTGTTGCCGAAACAAATGAAAAGCATGCCTGTATGGAAATGAGAAAGCGTTTTTCTGCCTATTCAAAAGGAATCCAGAATGGTGCTGCTTTGCGGGCACAAATTGTTCATGCTTCTACAGTTCAGGATTATCACGATATTTTTGATACAATATGATTTAATTATTTTATATGATTTTAATAAATATTTAAGGAGAAGATATGAAAAAAAATGTAAAAATCCTTTCAATCTTTGCAGCCTTTGTAACTGCCTTTGTGTTTGCAGCTTGTACTGCAAAGAATAGTCAAAATCAGACTGCAACTGGAGAAAGTTCTAAAACAGAAAAAGCTTCTGTAGAATCGTCAGTAGGCAAAACTTCTGAAGCTGTAGAATCTTCTATTTTGAAAAGCGAATCACAAAAGGAAGCCCCTGTTAATTTTGTTGACTGCGTTTTAATTTATGATGAAGCTTCCTTGTGGTATGTAAATGCTGCTGGTGAACTGGACTGGTACACAACAATTTCAAACGGTGCAGCTTTAAAAGCTTATCCTGCAAGTTCGACTTCTCTTTCTGATACAGTTGAATCACAAAAGCTTACAAGAAGCGGCAAAAAAGAAGCTCTGGAATATACAAAAGTTCGTTTTAACGAAAATGATTATTGGATTCAGAGCGTTCTTCTTGTTAATAATGCTCTTCCACGTTTAGTAACAAAAGAAAATGCCATTATTTATTCTCTTGCTGATATAACAGGGGCAACAAGCGACATTGTTGAATCAGGAACAATTGTTGCTTTTTCTGGCGAAGAAGAAGATACAGAACTTGGTGTAAAGTTTTCAAAAATCTCTTATCACACAGAAAAACGCAATTTCAGAAACGTTTATGTCAAATCTGAAAATCTTTCCTCACAGTCTGACGATGTAATTGCAAAGAGAATCCTTACAAAAATTGCTTCAACTGAAAATGAAGTAATTAAGCAGGAGCTTTTAGAAAATACAGAATTGCTTACCCTTAGTCCTGAAGTTACTGCTATGGTAAATATTGTCCGTGATGAAATGATTGCAGAATAAGTCGGAGGAAATTATGAAAAAAACATTATTAAGTTTAATATTATTTGCAGCAGCCTTCTGTCTTTTTGCACAGAATGAAAAGGCATATATGTTTCAGCCGGAAGGTTCTCTCTATACAGAAAATGCAGACGGTGAATTAGTATGGAGTGCTTCTCTTTTTGCAGGCGCAGAACTTGAAGTTATAACAAAAGTGGTTAATGGAAAAACTGTACGTGATGAAAAAGATGCAAAACGTACTGTAAACGGAAAAAAGTCTGACTGCCATGTTTACCATGTTTTGTATAATGATAAACCTTATTATGTTGTAAGTGACCGTATTTCTATTCAGGATGATTTTGCTGTAATCACTAAGGAATCGGCAATTTATCGTTCTCCAGACTTGGCTGATGTTATGGACTCAACTCTGGCAACAGGAACTTTTATCACTTATGATGCTGATAAAATCTATTATCCTCTTGGAACAAATATCAAGAATCAGGCCGCTTCTTTCAAAAAGATAAACTATTATGATCCGGTGGCTTTTGTTGTAAAAACCTGTTATGTAAAAGCTTCAAATATGGAAACTCAGCGGGATGATTTAAAGACACTTCAGGTTCTTGCAAAATTAAAGACAATAAAAGATGATGTCGTACGAAAGGAACTTTTGAATAACATTAAGAATCTTAATAATTCAAAGGGTGTGGCTTATCTGGTTGCAATAGAAAATAAGGCCTATGAGACTGAGTTTGTAGAAGAAACAGAAACAACAGAAGTTCTTGTAAAAAAGACAGAACCCGCTCTAGAAGTTGTTGAAGAAGTTACACCTGAACCAGTTCCTGCAAAAGATCCTGTGCCAGTTCCTGTTACGCCTGCTCCAGAGAAGGTTATAGAAAAAGTAATTGACCCTAAATAATGTGTGGAAAAAAGATTTCTAATTTGTTTTAGATAATTTTGAATAATTCAACAGATTAAAAACACCTGAAGTCACAGGCAGCTTGTGTTATTTCCGTAACTTGTGTATTTCAGGTGTTTTTTTTTATTCTTCTTGACTTTTCTATTTCATTTTGATATAAAAATGAAACTTAGTCTCAATTTTGCATGGAGGCATTTTTAGATTATGGAATATAAGACAAAACAACAGGATTTAATTCTCGATTTTCTCAAAACCGCAAAAGGCCAAGGGCTTTCTGAACATGTAACGGCCATAGATGTTACAGACGGCTTAAAAAAATACGGAATGGGAAAAGCCACAGTTTACAGACATCTCGAGCGTCTTGTAGATAAGGGTATTGTAAATAAATACTTTGTGGGCGAAAATGCGTCTGCCTGCTTTGAGCTTATAAAAGAAGGTGATCATCAAAAAGAACGTTGTTATCATTGCCGTTGCGAACAGTGCGGAAAATTAATTCATCTACATTGCGAAGAACTTGATGATATAAACCAACACCTAGAATCTGAGCATGGATTTTTAATAAATCCGTTCAGAACTGTTTTTTACGGCGTTTGTGCGGAATGCCAGAAAGGAGATGAATAAAAATGAAAAATAAAATGTTGTGTATAAGTTTATTGCTGGGCTTTATCCTTTTTCCGGGATTTTCTCAGAAAAAACTTACAATAGTTACTACAATGTTTCCACAGTTTGATTTTACACGTGCAGTTGCAGGTGATAAGGCTGATATAACTATGCTTTTAAAGCCAGGTGCTGAAAGTCACAGTTACGAACCAACTCCAAAAGATATGAAAAAAATCCACAAGGCGGATTTATTCATTTATACAGGTGCAGAAAATGATGCATGGGCTGAATCTTTGCTTAAAAATATGGGGTCAAAGGCTCCTAAAACACTTGCATTTCTGGAGCTTGTAGATACAGTTGAAGAAGAATTTGTTGAAGGTATGACTCATGAGCATCATCATGAAGAAGGTGAGGAAGAAGACCATCACCATCACGAGGACGAAGAGGTTGAACTTGACGAACATGTATGGACCAGTCCTCTTAATGCAGTAAAAATTGTATCTGCAATTTGTGATGAGCTTTGTAAACTTGATGCAGCAAATGCAGATTATTATAAGAAAAATGCTGCAAAATATATTGATGAATTACTTGCTCTCCATAAATCTTTTGAAGAGGTAGTAAAAAATGCAAATCGAAAGATTTTTGTTTTTGGCGATAGATTCCCGTTAAGATATTTTGCTGATTTGTATGGGCTTGAATATTATGCTGCTTTCCCTGGCTGTGCTACTGATGTAGAGGCAAGTGCTTCAACAATCAAGTTCTTAATCAATAAAGTTAAAGAAGAAAAAATCCCGGTTGTATTTACAATTGAGTTTTCTAATGGAAAGATTGCAGATACAATTTGTGAAGCGACTGGTGCAAAAAAACTGGAGTTTCATTCATGTCATAATGTATCCGCTGATGATATAAAAAAAGGAGAGACTTATATTTCCCTTATGAAACGAAATGTTATTGTTTTGAGGGAAGCTCTCAAATAAATATCTCAAATAAATATATGGAGATTAAATGGATTTATTGAAATGCGAAAATCTGTCTTTTTCTTATGAAGGACGGATTGCTCTGGAAAATGTTAATTTCACTGTAGAAGAAGGTGACTATATTTGTGTCCTTGGAGAGAACGGGGCTGGCAAAAGTACGCTTATAAAAGGGCTGCTTAAGCTTATAAAACCTATTGCCGGAAAAATTGAATATATGGAAGGTTTTTCTTCAAAATATATTGGCTATTTACCCCAGCAGCAGTCGGTAAAAAAAGATTTTCCGGCTAGTGTTTGGGAAGTTGTTCTTTCTGGTTCAAATAATAATCTGGGGCTTTTTCCTTTTTTCAATAAATCCCATAAGCAGCTTGCAGAGGACAATCTCAAAAAACTTGGTATTTATCAGATGAAAAACAATAGTTTTAGAGAATTGTCCGGCGGCCAGCAGCAGCGGGTTTTACTGGCAAGAGCCTTGTGCGCTACAAAAAAGCTTTTGATTTTGGATGAACCTGCCAGTGGGCTTGATCCGGTTGCAACAAATGAATTGTATGCGCTTATAAAACAACTGAACGATAGTGATAATATTACTGTCATTATGGTTAGCCACGATGTTGAGTGTGCAAAAAAATATTCCAAGCATATATTGCATCTGGAAACCCAGCAGTTATTCTTTGGTACTACTCAGGATTATGCTGCTACAGATATTGGAAAAAGCTTTTTTTCACAGGGGGAAAAGAAATGATTCAGTACTTTGCAGAAATGTTTTCTTATCCATTTATGGTGAGAGCTTTTGTTGTAGGAACCTTAATCGCTCTTTGTTCATCGCTCCTTGGCGTATCACTTGTACTAAAGCGCTATTCAATGATTGGTGACGGATTAAGCCACGTAGGTTTTGGTGCTCTGGCTCTTGCTAAAGTTTTTAATGTATCTCCGCTTGCAATGTGTATTCCTGTTGTAACGCTGTCTTCAGTTCTTCTTTTGAGAATAAAATCATCAAGTAAAATTAAAGGAGATGCGGCAACGGCCCTTATTTCTACTTTTGCGCTTGCTGTTGGTGTAATGGTAATTTCTGTAACTACCGGCATGAATACGGATGTTTGTAATTATCTTTTCGGCAGTATTTTGAGTATGAGTCGGGCAGATGTTACCCTCAGTATTGTGATTGCCGTTATTGTTGTATTTTTATTCATTTACTTTTATAATCGCATATTTGCAGTGACCTTTGATGAGACTTTTGCAAGTGCGACGGGAACTCGAACTAATGTTTACAATCTTCTGATTGCAATCCTTACTTCCCTTGTAATTGTAATAGGAATGCGCATGATTGGTTCTCTTTTGATTTCCAGTTTGATTGTAATTCCTGCTTTAAGTGCAATGCGGATTTGCAAAAAGTTCAAAAGCGTCGTAATCGTAAGTTCTATAATCAGTGTGATTTGCTTGTGGTGCGGTTTGGTTTTATCTTATCAGCTGGCTTTTCCTACCGGGGCAAGTATAGTCTGCTGTGATTTTATTGTATTTACGATACTGACAATTTATTCAAAAATAAAAGGACGTAAATAAAATGCAGATTACCAGACGGATTGGTAGTTTTCGTTTATTGCTTTTAGCAGCGGATATAATGATTGTGCTTTTTGGAGCCTCCTGTTCTTCACGGCAGAAAGGTTATTCAGTTAGTTTGCAAAAATCTGATTCCAAAGCTTCTGGAAGTCTGGAGCAAAATCAAAGCACAGATTTCACAGCAAATAATGATTCCAATCCTGCTGTTATTTATGACGATGATGAATTTTTTGATTTAATACAGAAAATAGAATCCGGGGAATATGAGCCCGAACCTGTCCGCGAAGAAGAAATTGTTGAACCTGCGCCTATAGTTATTCCTGAAGGCGATATTCTTGAAATCAAAGAAAATTTATTTATTACTCAGATAAACGATATTTATTTTAATTTTGAATCCTATGCAAAAAAAACAATTGTAGTTGAAGGAATGTTCACCTATTTTGTTTCCTATTTTGATGACTCTAAAGTTCCTGCTGTTTACAGACTTGGACCAGGCTGTTGCGGAAATGACGGCTGGGGTGGATTTTTACTTGATTATTCGGGAAAATATCCTGAAGAAAATGAATGGATTAGAGTTACTGGAAAACCTTACATAAAAGAAACAAACGGTTTTGCGGATTTGTATTTAAAAGTTATGTCCATTGAAGTTAAAACGGAGCGGGGGGCAGAATTTGTCCGCCAATAATGGCACGGTGGAACCGGGAGGCCAGTTTGCATTATTAATTCATATTTAATGCCATATCTGACGATAATAAACAGATGAATTTTTTAAACAAAAAACTGTTCACATTTTTTGTTATTCTGATTTTCTTCTCGATTTCTTTCTGTTTTGGAGCAGGAGCTAATACAATTTACAAAAAAGTTCCAAGTTCCTTGATTGCAAAATCAGAAAAGCCTATTACTATTTGCGAATGGGCTCCAGACGGCAGTGTTTATTTTACTTCATGGAACGATCTTCTTGTTGTGTGGGATTCTCAGACAAACAGTCCTGTCCATGTATGTTCTAATTTTGATTCAAAGATTGTAAACCTTTCATTCAGCGCTGATGGAAAATATTTTGTTGTAGTCACAGAAGATAATTGTGTTACGATTTGTTATACAAAAAATTATGAAGAAGTAACGCGAATAAAAGGATTGGAAGGAGCTTCTGTAAAGGCTGCAAAGTTATTGAATGACAGTTATTCTCTTGCTGTTCCACTTGATGGAAAGAATCTTTATAACTGTTTCCGATTGATTCTTACCGGTGCCTTTATGTCTTCAAAAAAGGAAGGCCATAAGAAACAAATCTATTCTATTGATGTGAACAGAGCAAATGGATATATTCTGACTTCCGGCAAAGATAAAAAAGCTAAATTGTGGGATTCCAATTACAATAATTTGAAAATCTTCAGTTTGTATACTTACAATAATCTTTCTGCTGTTTTTAGTCCGAACGGTGAAACTTTTGTACTGCCTGAACAAAGTAATTTACTCAGTCTTAAAAATGTTTACGGTGATACATTGTTTGAATTTAGGGATTCAGATACGCCAATCAATAAGATTGTTTATTCTCCCGATAGTATGCAGGTTGCTTTTCCTGTAAAAAGTGGAGGAATTCATGTTTTTGATACTGATACTGGAGAACTGATTAAAAAACTCGATTATCCTGCTTTAAGAAATGAAAAATTTGGTCTTGTAACATCGCTCGCGTATAGTGCCGATGGAAATTATCTTATTGGAGGAACTTCTACAGGCTATTTAATCCGCTGGACTCTTTCTGGAAATGTTTATATTCAGTCTCTTGCAAAAACAAAAGAAACCCAGAAAGAAATTGATGAAGTAATTGCCAGACTTAAAACAACAGAAATAATTGAAAAGGCTGATGAGTTGCCGGTTATGGAAACTGCAACTGATTCGGAATCAAAAGAGGAGCAAGTTTCTGACAAAAAAAATCAGCCAAAAGCAAAAGAAGAAAAAAAGAAAAAAAATCAGAGTCTTGTCACCATAGAAAATAAGCCGGATGCAACTTTATATTTTGATGCCGGTTATACAATTATTCCAACAGAGTATTTTATTGGTGAATTTGATGCTGATATAGGATTCCAGAAATCTTTTAAGAATCTTCCGCTGTTTGCTGGTTTTGATGTTAAAATCGGTGCTTCAATTCCAAAAAAAGATTTTCCTTATGTTTATTTCACAGAAACTGGAGAAGAAAAAAAGGCTCCCTGGCTCTATTCGGCAAATCCATTCCTTACTTTTGGTTACGAAGCCTATGCTCCAAACAGTATAAGAATAACTATTGGTTTATGTGGTGGAGCTTCGTTCAGAATGCTTTGGAATAATTCGATGAAAGAAAATGTAAATTCACCCTTGCATTGTGGCTTTTTTGGTGGAATAATTGCTGGAATTGATATAAAGTGGTTTACAGTAAGAATGTCTTGTGTTTATGATTCTATGTTCGGATTGCAAAACTCCTGTTCACTAGGTGCGGCAATAAAGCTTTATTCAAAAAATAAAAACTAAAAAGAAGATAAAATGAAAAAAAAGACATACAAAATTAATAAATCAAAGATTCTCAAGGCTCTTGCAATGCTTGCTATCCTTAATTTTATTCCAGTCATAACTTTTTCCTCTTGTGATCAGACTTCTGTTGATGACATGCTTGAGGAATATAATGAAGCTTATGACCCCGATTTTGGAAATTAGTAGTCGAGACTACGGTTTCGCAAACCTAATTTCACTCCTGGAGTTATTTTTTTTATATATAATCTTTTATAATGCGTTTGCCCCTTGTATAAAAATAAATATTTGTTATTATTCGTGGACATTAAATGTTTCAGGTGGTAAAATATATTGATACGATGCACGAAAGTATGTCGTTTTGTATAATACTTCTACCTCCGCTTTCGTCATTAAAAAAAATAATTTAAAAATATTCCTATACTGAACATGTATAGGCAAGGAGAAAAAAATGAAAAAATCAAATCGTTTTTTGACTGGAATAATTGCCCTGTCCGCAATTATTTTATTCTCATGTAACAATTTTGCCGGCGGAAAAGTATTTGAAAAAGGAAATGCATTCGTTTCAGGTGAAAAGACACTTCTCACAATTTCCATTGACAAAATGCTTACTTCTGTTCAAAGAAATGCTCTTATTAATGAAAATATTATGCCATCACCTTGGACAACAACAAGTGCTGGCGGATTATATTTTGTACTTACTGGTTCTAAGTCATCAGATGGTGATAATGAAATTACAGCAAACAATACTTTTACTTATGCACAGTTAACTGGTGGTACAGCAAGTATTTTGTTGGATTCTACAACATGGTATTTAACTTTGACTGCATATACAGAAGCTGAACATACAAACATTGCTTTGGTTTCTAGTCAAGAAGATATAGATTTGACTGGCGGTGCACCTTCAACTCCATTGAGTTTTACAATGAAGGCTCCTGCCTCTACGAACGCGCTTGGTTCTGCTAATATTACACTTGAGTTTATTAAGCCAGATAATCTAACAAAAATAGTATATGGTCTTTATGGAGCTGGTCTTCCAACTTCTGAGCTTGTTGCTGACTCTGTTGTTTCTGATCCTATAATTACAGTTGCAGATATGGATTCTTTGACAGCCGTAAATGCAGGAATTAATAAATACAAAGTTGAGTATTCAAAATCTTCTGTTAAAGCTGGTAAGTATTATTTTAATGCAATATTTTATGGAAATGGAAATCAGATTATCTGTTTTTATAGTGATACAATCCAGATTGATGGTGGAAATGATACAGCAAAAACTATTTCTTTGTCTGAGAATGCATTTAATAAACCAGCTGTAAAACCTACAAGTTTGACAGTTTCTTATTCATATAATGATTCAACAGATAATGCATATGCTACTATGAAGCCTGCCGAGCTCGCTGATGGAGAATCAGCTGACAGTAACTTCTATGCAACATTTACATGGAATGATGTTTCTGACAATGAAACAGGATTTGAACTTGTTATTACAGATACAGCAAATCCTACTACACCAGTAACCTATTCAGCTAATTCTGCTGTTACAGATGGTGTTGTAAAAGGTAGTCTTTCTGCTTCTTCTACAAGTGCAACAATTAAACTTGATACCGGAAAGGTTTATACAGCTAAGATTCGTGCTACTAATACTTTCACTCCTGCTGCTTCTACTGATTCGGATTATACAGCTTGTTCTTCAGATGCTATTAACTTATTTACTGTTACTTATAATTTAACTTCTGGTAAGGTACAGAAAGCTAATGGAGACACAAATGCAACTGCTGATACTGTAGTTAGCTATGTTCTTCCTTATAACAAGTCTTCTACAACACAATCTTTGTTGAGTGATAATACAGCTGATTATCCATTTGTTTTCAAAACTAATTATACATTTATTAATTGGAAAAATGCATCTAATACAGTTGTTACAGCAATTCCTGCAGACAATACAGAGAATCTTGTTCTTTCTGCTTACTGGCAGTCCCGCTTAGGCGTATCTATTGTAATGCCAAATTACTCAGCTGTTGCGGATTATGCCCTTGTAGATTCTTATTCTGAAGCTGCTGTTCGCACAATTTCAGGTGTTCAAGCTGAGGCAACAACTCCAGTTACAGTTGCACTTACTCCAAACACAGGTCTTACAAATGTAACTTGGACTGCATATGATACAGACTTTGCAACTGAAATTGCCGGTGATAATAATGATCAGCTGGGTATCATAGATACTACTTCTGGATTCACTTGGACAATTACAGATTCTGCACACTCTGTTTTAGTTGCTGCTGGAACTTACCGCATCGCCGTAAGTGGTACATATACAGATGCTGCTGGTACTGAAACTGCCGTAACTGGTAACATCTACATCAAGATTACAAGATAGTTTTTTGTGATTCTTCCTATCAAACGCTCCTTGAATTATCGGGGAGCGTTTTTTTTTATTGTCTATTCCACCCTAAACGAATGTTCATCTACATTCACCGCAATCTGAGTTTTTTCTATGCGGTCAATTTGAATAAAAACGGCGTTTTCAAGGCGGGAGATGAGTTGATCAAGCTGTTCTTTTGTGCCCTGGGCCTGCATGGTAACGGTGCCATCCCATTCGTTCATAACCCAGCCGGTAATACCAAGCCCGGAAGCGGTATATTTTGCGGTGTATCGAAAGCCAACACCCTGAACCTGTCCGTGAAAATGGAACTCCATCCTAATCTTTTTCATGTAAGCCTTCTGCCACGATATTCTAGTTTAGGGCTCTGACGATAATTCCACCGCCAATAATCACATCATCCTTGTAAAGCACCAAAGACTGTCCTGGGGTGACGGCATACTGAGCGCATTCAAAAGAAATCTTCCAAGGTTGTCCCTTGTATTCAGTTTTATCATCTTCTCCTGGAACATAACGCTCAACCGTACCAATTGCAGTGCGACTTCGAAGTCTGATTTTTGCAGAAGCTTCAAAGGAATCTGTTGGTTCAATACTGCCCGGCCAGACAAAATCATCAGCAACAAGACTTATAGAGTTCAATTCCTCCTTTACTGCCAGTACAATCTCATTTTTTTCGGCATCAATCTTCTTAACGTAGTAGGGAACAGGCCCGGAAACACCAAGACCACGCCTCTGACCAATCGTATAATGCTCAATTCCCTTATGCTGACCAAGAACCTTGCCGTTTATGTCCACAAAATTACCCGGAACCGAAGGCTTGTCCCCAAACAGCGAATCAATATATTTTATGTCGATAAAGTCCTGACTTTCACTGCGGTTAGCGGCAC
>JAEEGK010006984.1_pt1 | contig 27021 bp, 22 predicted proteins | sample 8958771 | NCBI WGS metagenome assembly JAEEGK01 (sample SAMN16246547, study PRJNA631951) | gut metagenome | biome: gut microbiome; feature: rumen; material: SC-attached | host: Bos | place: Iran: Karaj | collected 2018-10 | reverse complement strand
AGCTGGAAAATTTTGATCATGAATCAAATGCTCTGTTAAACAGAAGAGATTTCATGGGAGGTGCGCAGGATCTTCAAAGCAAGATATACAATACTGCCGGCGTACTTGACAGCATGACCGTTTATAATCCTGATGTAGCAAAGAGTTCTGTAGGTTTGGTTGGACTTGGATTGAATCTTTCATATATTGATAGAGGACTTGCATCCATTTGGGGTGCTGCTTCAACCGGTTCAAAGATAAACGTCAAGATTTTTGCAAATGATAAAGAAGCGGCTGAGTATCTTGACTCACAGATGAAGGTGCTTTGTGATGATGACAATTCCAATGATGCAGTCGCAATAGCTAATATCAATGCTACCTTGCAAGGATTTTTGTATGAAGAAGTTGTTGATGGCAAGAGGTATGTAGCATACGATCAGGTTAAGATACAACGCACGCTTATGCACCTTGAAAAGAATGGGCTTGCACATCAATTATTACTTTCCGTGAACAAGCAGATAAATGTAAATAAGATAAATCATGTCACTGCTCCGGATGCTGTAACAAAGTTGGGAATTGGCGGTAGATTTGAAAATACAAAGCTTGAAGTAAGCAAATATGGCCCCGGAGTAAAGCTGGAAGTTACGTCAAATAATGATATTCTTCCTCTTAATGAGATAGATCATAAGTTAGTAGCATACGCTGCTACAAAAGATTCTTCTGAGCACTATTTCTGCAATAAAGATGGAAGTCTCAACTGGGATAACGTCACTGAATGGATCAAGAGAGATTCTATTGATGAGACCTCATATGAATATGATTATTTCAGTGCAAAAATGATGGATATGTCAGATGAGGATGTTGAGAAACTTCTCAATCTTGGAATGGTCGCAAGTACCGATGGGCAGCCGAACATTGTAGAATGGACAAGTGACTATTATGGCTCAAAAAAATATGCCGAGAGTCAAAATATTCAGGTTACAGCCAGAAGATATGCTGAAATAATGAATGTTGTGAGAAACCGTGAAGGTTATAATTATCTTTCACTTTCGGATCGTGCATATGTGGATGATAATGAAACCCGTTCATTAGCTTTCTTGGAGGCAACAAAGGGCATGGCTAATAGCGGTGGAATGAACATGGTTGCCGATATAAAAACTGAAGGCTCTGATGGTGAAAAGGTCTATCATGTGCAGATAAATGCTATTCCCGGGAGCGGCAATGGTATCACGGAGAGTGAAGCAATCGTCGATTCATATGAAACATTTGAGAAGACCAGAAACATAACTGTTTATCCCAGAGCGTCGACAGATGTGATCGATAAATACTTGGATGATCAGGCAAAGATTCAGATGGGAAAAGATGTCAAATTCATTTATTCTCATAATTTAAAGGATGTAGATTATGAGAAGATTGTAGCACAGACATTGGAGGTAGCTTCCGAGCATGCACCTGCACCGGCGCAGATATGTATGAAGGGAGTTGATGTTATTTCTTTAGGAAAGGAAATGGCTCAAGATTATAAAAATAGCGTAGAGGCTTCAACTGCCATGAAGGGACTTGATACCGGAAACGGAGCCGTATGTATGGGTGTTGAAGGATCTGTTATTTACAATGTCGGAGGAACTTCCGGTTCGGTTATCATAAACGATATAGAATACGACGAGCGAGAACTGATGCTTAGAAGCGGTGCATATGACATAGCAACAGGGGCCGATATTACAGGTGATGAGCTTAAGGAGCATTACGTAAATGGTGATGATGAGTACCAGAAGTATTATGATTGGTATTACAAGCCTTATAGATCAGAACAAGTAGGAACATATAGCGATGCAATCGAATACTCGCTTGAAAAGAAAGGGATTAATTCTATAGATGATGCAACTGATGCCCAGCTAAATGAAGCTATGCAACAGGTTTCAGAAGCAATAAAGGCAACTGATACAAATGAACTTCGAAAAGTTGATCGGCAAAAAATAAAAAATTGGATTCAGGAGAATGGCACATAAGCATGAAAAAAATATTTTTTTCAAAAAAAACTTTTAAGTACGTTGTAATACTGTTGGTTATAAGCTTGGTTTCTTTTGGAATATATCACATTTATGGTGTGAAAAAAGCAAAGGAAGATGCAAAACTAAAAAAAATGTACGAGCGACAGAACTTTGCATTTTGTATGGAAATGGATCCATATTATAAAGAGTTTAGTGAAGAATATATTGAAATACTGATTGAAAAATTGGCGGCGTACGAAGAAGATACTCAAACAGCAGATGTAGTTACTGTTGAAAATATAAAAGAATATTTGTCCAGTGAATATAACAAAGATAAAAAACTTGCAGTTCTTAATAAACCATCAAATATCGAAGCTTATATTGATTGGTTCTGGAGCGGAGGAGATAGGTATGCTGAAGAATATAGTCTTTGGTTAGGACATTATATGAATGATCATCCTGATGAATACAATTATGGTTCTGCTACAGTTTTATCTGAAGATGAATTGTACGAACTGATTGATAAGTTTAAAAACTGCCCAGACAAAGAAAAATATAAGTATTTTTAATATATTGATACAAAAACGGTGATTTTAGGTGAGTGCAATATGCAGTATGTCTAAAGCATTATGCGTAAGGGACAAAGGGGGTTCTTTGGAAAATGCCACAGATGACTAGCTTAATATGGCTATACAACAGGCTTCAGAAGCAAAGCAACAGATGCCAATGAACTAATATACGTTGATCTTCCCAAAATAGAAAACTGGATTCAGGAGAATGACACATAAGCATGAGAAAAATAGTTTTTTCAAAAAAAGCTTTTAAATACGTTGTAATATTGTTGGTTATAAGCTTGGTTTCTTTTGGAATATATCACATTTATGATGTGAGAAAAGCAAAGGAAGATGCAAAATTAAAAAAAATGTACGAGCATCAGAGCTATGCGTTTAATATGGGGCTGTATCCCGTTTATAAAGATTTTAGCGAAGTTGATGTTTATTATTTGATATTAGATTTAGCGGCATACGCGGAGGATACACAGACAACAGATATAGTTACTGTTGAAGAGGTAAAAAAATATTTGTCAAGTGAATATACTAAGGATAAGAAACTTGCAGTTCTTAATAAACCATCAAATATCGAGGCTTATATTGATTGGTTCTGGAGCGGAGGACAAAATTATTCTGATGAATATAGTCTTTGGTTAGGGCATTATATGGATGATTATCCTGATGAATATAAGGATGGTTCTGCGACAGTTCTATCTGAAGATGAATTGTACGAACTGATTGATAAATTCAAAAACTGCCCAGACAAAGAAAAATATAAGTATTTTTAATATATTGATACAAAAACGGTGATTTTAGGTGAGTGCAATATGCAGTATGTCTAAAGCATTATGCGCAAGATATGAAGGAAACAGGTCAAGGAAAATATTGGGAGCTGAGTTATGAAGAAGTTACTGAAGCTTTGGAAAAATACAAAAACGCTCCTAGTTATGTTCCTCCCAAGCAGGATAATTAAAGTCAAAGATGGTTCAGCCGGATTAAAGAGATTTGGTTGAGCCATTTTTTAACTGTAGTTTTGGGTAGTACTTACGCTATCCACAGAAGGGGGTGTGAAATTAATTATTTTCATATAATTAAGGTCCAAAAACTCTTTTTAAATGTTAAAATATATATCAGAGATACTTTTTTACGATGGTTTTGCGGGATAATAACTTCATATGGTTGAAGTAAGTGTTTTTGTAGAGTATGATAAAAATGAGTATATTTATAAACTCATTCCAAAAGAAAATATCGCTGTCTTTTTACCAAAATCCCTATTTTATGCGATGGATGCGGAAGTTAATTTCTGAGAGGATATTATATGTGATTTTTGAGCTGTAACAGAAAAAAGTACGGAAATCAGCGATAAAGTATTTGATTTACTTGAGAAAGACGGTTATCATAATTATACATGTGACGATCCGGATGGAATATAATATGGAGTCACACCAAAGGAAAATATTTTATAAGGGAAACTGAAATGAGCAAAATCGCGATTTTTACAATGGGAACGCGTGGGGATGTTCAGCTGTATATCTATTTGGCAGGGAAGCTGATAGAAGAAGGAATCGACACAATTATTGGAACACATCCTTACTGGAAGGATCTTGTCGAAGAGGCAGGAGTTGGCTTTGTTCCCATAGGTTCCAATATAAATATTGAGAAAGAAATGGCTGCAATAAGAGGCAATGGTACCAATCCCATGAGTGGAATCAGGGAGCAGGAATTTGTCGCAGATTTTTTTCAGGATGCAACTCATGATATTTTGAATGCATGCAAGGGAAAAGACATGGTTATTGTCGGCCACACTATGATCGGAGCTGTAGAAGCAGAGGCTTTAGGTATTCCCACTATAAATGTAACTCTTCAGAAAGAATCAATTCCCGAGAAACTAAGACAACAGACTGTTTCTGAGAAAGTTTTGGAGAATTTTGGCTCTAACAGAGCAATAAAACCTTTTAACAATTTGAGAAAAAAATATGGTCTCAGACCGATCAAATCTGTGGATGAGCTCTTTTCGGACAGGCTCAATCTTATGCCGATCAGCAGGACTGTCAATGACAGAAATCCGTACTGGGAAGCAAAGAATGTGGTTACAGGTTTTTGGTATGAAGACGATGTTGATTTTGTTCCCGATGAGAAGCTTAGGAACTTTATGGAAACAGGTGATAAACCTGTTGTTCTGTCATTTGGTTCAATGTCCTATGAGGATGATGTCGTAGCCGATAAGCTTGATAAGTTCATCAAGGCATTTGAGGCAACAGACACTAAAGCTATCATTCAGGGATTTCAGAAGAACATAGCGACTAATTACAAGCTCCCTGACAGTATTATGTCATGCGGAGATGTGCCACACAGCTGGTTATTTAGTCGATCAAGATATGTTATACATCATTGCGGCTTTGGAACTTGTGCTGCATCTATGGTTTATGGAGTTCCGTCAATACCTATTCCGTATATGGCGGAGCATGTTAAGTATGCAATAAAGTTAAACGACCTTGGAATCGCGACCAAGATGGTAAAAGTCAGTAAAGTCAGCAAGAGAGCAATAATGGATGTGCTTGACGAAATGAATTCTTCATATTATTTCAAAAAAGAAAGGGCAGAGGAGATTTCTAAGAAAGTCAGGGCCGAGAATGGCTTGGATGATGCAGTACGACGTATAAAAGATGTTTTGCACTGATAGGCCGATATGTTCCGGAGGGTCAGAATGAAATGTAGTAAAGTAATTTTGACAGCATTTTTTTCCGCGATGCTAGTTTGTGGATGCGCGGGTAAATCCGATTCTGAGGATGAAGATATGTATTTGTTTGAGAATGCATTGGCAGAACCGGATGAGGATTTGGAAGAAACAGAGGATGCAGAGGAAGCAGAAGAGGATTCTTCAGTAAGGGTAGTTTCGCAGAGAGATCTTATCGGAGAGGGTGGCAACAGCGGTTTGTCATCGGATTATATTTCGGAAGATGAGATTGCTTCTCTGTATGCCAAACGGAAATCTGTTTCAAATGCCAAAAATTTTGAAGGAGACTGGCAGAGGATAGAAATTGAGAATTCCGCAGGTGATATCGAGATAACCGATCAGACCGATGAAGGTTTTTCATTTGAAGGTTTTTTCATCTATACGGTAAATACCGGAGATTGTTCGGGAACGGCGTATTTTGTTTCACAGGACACAGCGATAAGCTGTATTGACGAGGCTTCGGAAGCATATATAGCATTCCATAAAGTCGGAAGTTCAATGTATGTATCGCATACGGGTGAGATCCCCGGTATGGGCATGGATGTAACACCGGATGGAGAGTATATAAGTAATTGAATATAGAAATAAGAAAAGCCAAGGCTCAAGTGCCTTGGCTTTATTAATACATTCTTGAATTTCGTGTTCAAGGATATTTTATTCTTCAGATGATGAAAAGCGGTTAACTTCTTCCTGCAGACGCTCAGATACTTCTCGGTTACTCTCGGAATCATCGTGAATTGTAGTGATGGAAGCAAGGATTCCGGTAGTGCTTTCCGTAGCATCTGAAACTCCTGTCGTACAGTCGCTTATAACATGTGAGATGTTGTCAATCTGTTCGGCCATTTCACCGATAGTGTTGTTAAGTACAACGGTGTTCTCGTTAACTGACTTAAGAACCTGGTTGATGTCTTCCGCATCCTGATAGTACTGCTGTGCCACATTTTCAAATTCATCGTAGTCTGCAAGTACCGATTCGCTTACATAAGTAAGCATTTCATTTGAATCTTTCGCAAGTGATTCAACTGCGGAAATAACCTGATTACTGATTTCCTGAATTGAGTTTGCGGTATCTTTACTGTGCTCGGCAAGTTGTCTGATCTCATCAGCGACAACCGCAAATCCCTTACCTGCATCGCCTGCTCTTGCTGCTTCAATTGATGCGTTGAGAGCAAGGAGGTTGGTCTGGGATGCAATTGAGAGGATATCTTCCGTAAGAGTCTGGATCTGTGCAACGTTCTTACTGTCTTCGATAGAGCTTTCAAGCCCGTCTTTTATTGAAGAAACCATCTCGTTTGTGGAATTTCTCTTCTTTTCCGTGCTTTCTCTTATAACGGTAGCATGATCCTTAATATCCGATACACGCTGGTTTCCGGCTGCTACCTGATCCGATACCTGACCTACAGCGTTATTTACATCTTTTGCTCCGTTATTAAGGGAAGTAAGTGTATTGTTTGCTGTTTCCATGCTTGCGGTAAGTTCTTCCATAACCGCGGATACATTGCTGACATCTTCTTTTGAGTTATTTACAAGGCCTACTGTGTTCTCAACCGATGAATAAATATGTCCCGACTCTGATTTTATCTTTACGATAATATCCTGAAGGGTTGAAAGGAAATTGTTTATTCCCGAAACAAGTACTCCTACTTCATCTGTTGAGCTGTTTTGTATACGACGTGAAAGATTTGCATTTCCTGCATTCATGGAAGCAAGAATATCGTTAAGTTCTATTGATGCCGAGCGCAAAGGAGAAATTGTCTTGTTTACGACATAAACTCCTATCACAGATACTATTATGGAAAGGATGGAACCTATTATAATCGATTTGTGAACGCTCTTTTCAGCAGCCTGTAAGCTTGCATTGTTCTGATCTACGAGAACCTGAAGCTGTTCTTTCATAAGGCCTACATTTTCTTCGTACTGAAGAATGGCTTCGTGGCAGTTTGCAAAATAAAGATCATAGGAATCGGAGAATTTTTTTGCATAAAACATCGTTTCCATTTCTTTATATGTTGTAAGGAAAAGATTTCCCGCCGAACTCATAATTTCATATTCTGCAGAAAAATCGGGATTATTTACTTTTTGAACCTGGATGGCCAGATCGTCAAGCGCAGCCTTAAGAGCTTCCTGTTCAGGCTTACCGGGATCTACCATGGTTGCGACACCGTCATCTGTATCCATGGCGCCTGTGGGAGCCATAGCCTGTACAAGGAAGAATCTTTTTACAAGATTCTGCAGGTTGGTGTTGGCGTCTCCAAAGTCTCTTTCAATGGACAGGTACGTACCTGACATTGTATTTGCCGCTTTTACGGCGTCCTGGAAACTTATCGCAATAAGAACTACGCCAATAATCATAACTAAGGCTAGAAGAAAGAAACATGAAAGAATTTTGGTTCTTAGACTTTTAATCATATCGTGCCTCCTGAAGGGGGATGAAAATATAAGTTGTTATAATTCCACATTATCATCGTTTTTTTGCGATATCAATAGATGTAAAAGTAATTTTTTATTTTTTTTATTCTTTTATAATTAGTGAGATTTACTGCATTTGATAAAAAACTGCATAATAATGCAAGAACAGCTTTTCCGTAGAGAATTGGCATGATAGTATATTAATATAGCGTAGAACAATTATCATAAATACAGAAATTCCAACTTACATGAGGAGGTCTCGTATGAGAGTATGTAGCAGATGTGGAGCAATGGTTGAAGATGGTATCATGATATGTCCGAGTTGCCAGACGCCGCTTTCGGGAAATGAGCAGGTGGTATCGCAGCCTATGACTGGAAACGGAGCTTATCAGAATTTTCAGGCTGAGCCAAGGCTTGGAACGAAATGGGCTGATTTTCTCGGATATTTTGCGTTATGGCTGGGGGGACTTGCCAATATTGTTTCGGGACTGGGATGTTTTGCACTGGTCGGAGCATCTTCTGCTTATATGTTGATCGCGGTTTGCTTTCTGATAACAGGTGTCTTTGACTTTATGGCAGCGGTCAAGATCATTAAGAGAAAAAGTGATGCAAGAAAATTTGTGATTATTGCATATTCGCTTGCAACTGTGGTAAATCTGATCGCGATCGTGTTTGCGCTTTCATCAAACGGAGATATTACGACTATGGTTCCGGCTACAATTGTATCTATACTAATGATCTTTGTTAATAATACTTATTTTAAGAACAGAGAGAATATATTTGTGAATTAAATGATTTTTTTGCGCCCAAAGAGTAGCAAAGCAACTCTTTGGGCGCAAGCTCATTCATTTTACGATCTCATTTTTAAAAGCTCCGATAAAAGAATATTTGCAGCGTCTGCTTTACTCATGATACCAAGTTCTTTTTCATCGGAATCGGTTATAAGAGTAAGTACATTTGTATCTACTTCAAAGCCTGCGCCCTCTACTTTAAGATTATTGGCACAGATCATATCGAGGTTCTTTTTCTCAAGCTTTTTCCTCGAATTTTCCAAAAGATCTTTTGTTTCCATAGAAAAACCGCATAACAGCTGGCCTTTCTTTTTGTTTTTTCCAAGATACGCAAGTATATCGTCGGTTGGCTTAAGCGGAATCTTAAAGTCGCCGTTCTGAGCACTCTTTTTTATTTTGTCATCTGCGTAAGCAGCGGGAGTGTAGTCTGCAACGGCAGCAGCTTTTATGATAATATCCTGTGCGTTTGAACGCTGCGTCACGGCTTCATACATATCTTTTGCGGAATTGATGCTCACAAAATCAATGTGAGAGGGCACTTCCAGATTTGTCTTTCCCGATACGAGAGTTACATTTGCACCTCGCTGTGCGGCGGCGATTGCAATGGCGTAGCCCATCTTACCGGAAGAGTGATTTGTGATATAGCGGACAGGGTCGATGGCTTCTCTGGTCGGACCCGCCGTAACAAGGAGATTTATGCCTTCCATATCTTTGGGGAGGGCAATCTCATATATTATCTCATCAAGTATCTTTGCAGGTTCTTCCATACGACCTTTTCCGACAGTGCCGCATGCAAGGAAACCTTCGCCCGGAGTTACTATAATGTAGCCGTAGCTTTTTAACGTTTCTAAATTTTTCTGAGTGATGGGATTTTCAAACATCTTTGTGTTCATGGCAGGAGCGATTATTTTCTTGCAAGTGCAGGCAAGAGCCGTTGTTGTGAGCATATCGTCTGCGATACCGTTTGCAAGTTTTGCTATGCAGTTGGCGGTTGCAGGCGCGATGACCAGAACATCTGCCTTATCGGCAAGTGCTATATGTTCGACTTCCATGGGGTGATTGCGCTCAAAAGTGCCTGTTATACATCTTGTATGCGTTAGCGATTCGAACGTAAGCGGAGTTATAAACTCTGTCGCATTTTTTGTCATAATGACATCTACATTGGCATGGGCCTTTACAAGCTTTGAAGCAAGATCGGCTGATTTATATGCGGCAATTCCGCCCGTAACACCAAGAATTACATTTTTACCGGTTAACATCTCTTTTCTCCATCTCATCACAAATTTGTTTTGAGTATACCCCCAAAATGTAAGGCCTGTAAAGGAAAGAGAGCAGTTCATAGATTTTTTATAAAAATAGTTATTGACAAATTAGATTGCGCGCAATACAATCACATTAAATCAAAAACACGATACACAAACACGTAAACATTGTTTTATTTAATACGGAGGTTATAACATGGGATTTTATGATTATTCGGTAACAGATGCTCAGGGCAATGATTTCAAGCTCGATGCTTATAAGGGAAAAGTTGTTCTTGTAGTTAATACGGCAACAGGATGTGGATTTACACCTCATTACAAAGATATTGAAGCAATGTATGAGAGATTCCACGATAACGGATTTGAAGTCCTTGATATCCCCTGCAATCAGTTTGCCGGACAGACACCCGGAACCGATGAGGAAATTCATGAATTCTGCCAGCTTCATTACAATACCAAGTTCCCTCAGATGAAAAAATCTGATGTAAACGGTGAGAATCAGCTCCCTGTTTATAAGTTCCTTAAGGAGCAGAAAGGTTTTGAAGGATTTGGCAAAGGACCTGCTGCTTTGGCAATGGGTGTAATGCTTAAAAAGATTGATAAAGATTATAAGAATAACCCTGATATAAAGTGGAATTTCACTAAGTTTGTAGTAGACAGAGAAGGCAATGTTGTTGCACGTTTCGAGCCTACACAGAAGATGGAAGATGTTGCTGCTTATGTAGAGAAGCTCATCTGAGGAAATGTGTTTGCACATTGCAAGGCATGTGAGACATTTCCATTTATTTCTAATCAAAAAATCCTATCGGACGATCAATCTCCCTTCCGGTAGGATTTTTTGGTTGAAGGGCGACTGAATATTGCCTCAATTTCACGGGGGAAGATTAGGCTTGCAAAAATACTTTTCTGTGATATATTTATTGTGCGCGGTATTTAGTATGAACTGAAACTGCAGCATTATTTAAGGAGAATTTAAAATGGATAGTACATCATCACTTGGCCGCAAGACTGAGGAGTTAGGCGGACTGAGCAAAAAAACGCAGTACATGGTAGAGACTGCACTTCTTGTTGCCGTTACCATCATCATGGGTAACACTTTTTTAGGCACAATTCCCACACCTTTACTTAAAATTTCAATCGTAACCGTTCCGGTTGCCCTTGCATCTATGTTGATCGGACCTGTTGCAGGCATTATCTGTGGTCTTGCATTTGGTATCAACAGCTTTATCGGTGCGCTCAACGGATCGAGCGGACTTCTTTCAACACTCTTTAATATCAATCCTTTCGGAGTGTTTGTGACAGCAATTGTTGCAAGAGTCCTCGATGCAGCGGTTACATCATTTGTTTATAAGTTAATACACAAAGGTAAGCTTAAGACAGCTTCCTATTACATAGCAGGCGCCCTTATGCCTCTTCTTAATACGGCATTCTTCATGGGCTCACTTTGCCTGTTCTTCTTTAATACTGAATTTGTACAGGGACTTGCAGCCAATTACAACGCTACAACACCTATGGCATTCGTTATCGGAATGGTAGGCGTTCAGGCGACGATAGAGGCTGTAGTCGGATGTGTTTTGGGCGGCACACTTGCTATGGTACTTTCCAAAGCTCTTCACAGGGGATAAGAGTGTGTTGTCTCATTGACAATTAGATTAATTACTTGTGAAATAATCCATATACTGCGTTATTAATCAAAAAGTCAACGAGACAACACACTGAAAGGCGATTTTCATGAGCAGAGTTTTGGTGGTTGATATCGGTAACTCAAATATTGTCGTAGGTTCATTTGAAGGATCGGATTACAGAGAACTCGGAAGACTTAAGTCTGACAGAGCTCTTACAGAAGATGAGATTGCGGAAGGATTTGCAGACCTGATAAGTAAGGCAGGATTAGAAGAAAGATCATTTGACGGCTCGGTTTTATCAAGTGTTGTCACTGAGATGACGGATAAGACAGCAGGGGCACTGAAGAAGATAACGGGAAAAGATGCAATGATTCCAAACACCACAATGAACACAGGAATAGATGTATCAAAATATGACACTTCCTGCTTGGGATTTGATCGGGTTGCAGATCTTGCGGCTGCAGTTTCAGAATATGGAAGCCCTGTAATGGTATGCGATCTGGGAACCTGCACGACAATAACGGTTGCGGATGAAAAAAACCAAATTGTAGGGGGAATGATTTGTCCCGGAGTTCAGTTGTCTCTTGATGCAGAGGCAGAGAGGACTTCGAAACTTCCACAGCTCACAGCCGAAGAGACTGACAGATTCCTTGGAACCGATACAAGGTCAAATATGATGGCGGGGACTGTTGCAGCCACCGGGATCATGCTTACAGGGCTTATAGACAGGATTACAAGGGAATATGGTTTTGACAATCTTAAAGTTGTCATAACAGGAGGTTTGTCAGAGGTCGTAGCACAGTGGATAGATGCGGACGTTATAAGAGATCCGAATCTTTTGATGAGAGGTCTTTTGACAATATATAACAAAAATAAATAATGGATTACCAATCGAGAAGTCGTACCTTGAAAAAACAGGGTGCGGCTTCTTTTCAATATGGCAAAAGAGGGCTATAATCAGATAGTCGAATTATGAAAAAAGTTTTTGGAGGAAAATTATAATGAAATCACCTGCAGAGATAGCAGCAAAGTATGAATCAGTCGGAAAGGGAAAGACAGAAGGAAAATTTTTGCAAACTTTTATGCTTGCTATTCTTGCGGGCTCTTTTATAGCGCTCGGAGGTCTTGGAAGCCAGATTGCGTCAAGTTGTGCGGCTGATCCGTCAAGCGCAAGAGTTATCAGCTCGGTTGTATTCCCTATAGGTCTTTTTATGGTGCTTGTCGGAGGAGCTGAACTTTTTACAGGAAACTGTCTGATCACAATCCCTGTTTTGTCAAAGAAAGCTACTGTTAAAGGAATGATCAGAAACTGGGTGATCGTTTATTTCGGAAATATGGTCGGAGGCTTTTTGATCGCGGCTCTTGCTGCTTTCAGTCATATATATTCTTTTAATGACGGCAATCTTGCCACACAGGTAGTGAATACTGCCGTGACCAAATCTACAATTTCTTTCGGAGATGCATTTTTAAGAGGAATTCTTTGTAACGTTCTTGTATGCATGGCTGTTTGGTGCTCTTTTGCGGCAGATGAACTTGCAGGCAAAGTATTTGCACTGTGGCTTCCCGTTATGCTCTTCATTATCTGCGGATTTGAGCACTGTGTTGCAAATATGTATTTCATCCCCGCAGGATTTCTTGCATCATTTGTTCACGGTATTCCTGCAGACGGATTGTCTGCCGTCGGATTTTTTGTCACAAATCTGATACCCGTTACGCTCGGAAATATAGTAGGCGGCGGTATCTGTGTCGGTGCGGTCTATCATTTGATCTATCTAAGGAAGAACTGAGAATATGAATAATATTGAATTTTTCGTTGGAGATATCACAAAAATTAAAGTTGATGCAATTGTTAATGCCGCCAATTCAAGTCTTCTTGGCGGGGGCGGTGTTGACGGTGCGATCCACAGAGCGGCAGGTGTGCGGCTTTTGGAGGAATGCAGACGCCTGGGCGGATGTAGGACAGGTGAAGCAAAGATCACCAATGGTTACAATCTTCCGGCAAAATATGTTATTCACACGGTAGGACCTATTTATTCAGGTGCAGAGAGCGATGAGACAGACCTGTATAACTGCTACTATAATTCGCTTTTACTTGCAAAAGAAAATGATGTTCACAGTATTGCTTTTCCGGGAATTTCAACGGGAGTTTACGGTTATCCCAAAGAAGCGGCTGCGAAAATTGCGCTTAGGTCGATAACGACTTGGCTTTCGGATAATTCCGGTTATGATATGAAGATAACGATAGTAAACTTTTCACAGCATGACTACGAGATTTATCAATCCGTGATCGGCAAATGATGTAGCTTTTTTGTTCTGAAATCACACTAAAAGTATGGGAGTAATATTATGAAGAAAGATTTTGGTAGTGCAGGGGGCAGAAAAAATCGCAGGGGTAGAGGACTCAGACAAGAAGATCTTTTTAAGATTTATATTGCAGCAGGAGCGGTTTTGTTGCTCGTTATAGGCATCGTGGTAGGTTCATTGTTGGCTAAGGGCTCAAAGGATGAAGAGGAAGAGCTTGATCTTGCCGAGGTTGAAGAGTCAATTCCTGAGGAAGAAGAGGAAGTTGCTGTGGAAGCGACAACCGAGGCTACGGAAGCAAATGAGGCGGCTACAGAAGCTTCATCCGAAGAAGTTGCGGCTAGCGACCCTCAGACAGCGGCAGCACCTAAGGAGACAGGCGCAAATATCAATATTAAAGAGCTTGTCGGTGCGAGCAGCGTGGGCGAAAATTCCAATGTGACTTACGGAATAGATGTATCGAAGTTCCAGGGAACCATAGATTGGGCGCAGGTTGCGGGTACAGGAATCGATTTTGCCATGATAAGAGTCGGATACAGAGATTCCGCGTCAGGCGAGATAAAACCTGATACCAACGCCAAGTTCAATATGCAGGAAGCAGAGAAGAACGGAATAAAGGTCGGAGCATACTTTTTCTCAACAGCGGTGACCAAGGACGAAGCGGTTGAAGAAGCAAACTGGGTAAAAGATTATATTTCAAAATATTCGATCACATATCCTGTGGGATTTAACTGTGAGGGATTTGAAAAAGAGACGAGCAGACAGTTTAATCTTACTAAGGATGACAGAAGTAATATTGCGATAGCATTCCTTGATCAGGTTCATAAAGCAGGTTATACACCTATATTCTATGCATCAAAGGGTGAACTGGAAGCGGATGCGAAGTGGAATACGTCACAGATTGAGAAGTCCTATAAAATCTGGATGGCATGGTACAATCAGGATACTTCCAATATCGCAAAAGGCCCCGCATATGGCGGACAGTGCGCTATGTGGCAGTATACCAATCAGGGTGATGTGGCCGGAATCAGTAAGAAAGTCGATGTTGATGTGGCATACTTTGGATATAACGGAACAGAGACTGCCAAAGATACGTCGGAGAGAGAGGTGGCTTCTGCTGACGTTGAAGCACTTATGAAGTTTGATTCCGTGGATGAAACGGTTACGGCTAAAAGTGTAACGAATCTGAGAGATAAGCCAAGTCAGGGAGCTGACAGTAAGGTCGTTGAGACTCTTCAGAACGGTCAGACGGCACAGCGTACAGGTACAAGTTCGAGCGGTTGGTCAAGGGTTATCTATAACGGTCAAAAACTTTATGCGATATCAAGCTATCTGACTACCGATTTAAGCGCACCAAAGCAGCAGTCGGCAACTCAGCCTGCGGAAGATAACTCGGGACTTAAGACTAAGTTTGCTTCCTGCAATGAGACGGTAACAGCCAAAGAAGAGGCTAATCTCAGAACAAAGCCCAGCGTTACCGATCCGGATGCAACTGTTGCGGCAACGCTAAAGGCCGGTGAGAATGCTACCCGAACAGGCATCAATAATGATGTCGGCTGGTCAAGGGTTGAGTATAACGGACAGACGCTTTACTGCGTAAGCAGCTTGCTTAAAGTAGTGGAATAAAATAGAAAAGGCTGTAGCACAAGTTAGTGTTATAGCCTTTTTCACGCCCTATCTCAAAGTCATCCGTTTGGAGGTTGTTGTTTTTCACCGTGAGGCAATAAGGCGGTTTTTCTTGTTGCCACGTATGTTGATATTCAAGGCATAAAAAGACTTAAGCTTTCATTCTTCGCTCCAAAACTCGCCCCATAAATGGGCTCAAACAGTTGGAGCGAGAAAAGAATGAAAACTTAAGTCTTTTTATTGCTCTTGAATATGGCAACATATTTAAATACTGCGAAAAACCGCCTTATTGCCTCACAGTGAAATTTCAACATTTCTAAACGGATGGCTTTGTGACAGGGCTGTCTACAAAAATTGCACATTTCCTTCTTTAAATACCTTCATCATTTCATTGGTAAGGCTGTATTCAAGCGGCTGAAGCTCGATTTCTTCGGGAGAGAGCCAACTTGCGAATTTTAGTTCGTTGTTGTCCATTGTAATCTCGCGGCTTCCGGTTACTTCGCAGAAGAAGCCGACAAGGATATCGCTTGCGATGCCCCATGGCTGTGACTTGTAGTAGCGGATGTTGGTTACGGTAAGGCCGGTTTCCTCCATAACTTCACGGCTTACGGTTTCTTCAAGAGTTTCGCCGATTTCGGTGAAGCCCGCCACGAGAGCGTTGTGGCCGTAGCCGACTCTGTATCTGGTAACAAGGAGTTTATTGGCTTCCTTGTCAATTACACCTATTATTACCGCGGGATTTATTCTGGGATAGATGATATTGCCGCATTTTGGACAGATCATTGCACGTTCAGTTTTTGAATGCTCGTTTTCAGAGCCGCACTTACCGCAGAATCTTGTGACCATGTACCATTCGGCAAGTTGATATGCAGTGAATGCAGCGTACACGTATGTTTGTGGACAGTAGTAGGCACTTCTGAATTTTCTGAAATCATGGAACATGTAGGAATCCGAATCTTGTGCGGATACATCCAAAAAGTCCATATTTTCGGAATCTGTGATCATCAAAAAGAAATCTTCATCATCTATACTGAAAAGATAAGTGAGTTTTTCTTTTGAAATATTTTTTACATCATTAAATCTTGGAAAAGAAATCTCTTGAGTGCCGTCGTCAAGGCGCCCAAGGAGCTTTTTTTCTTTTGTAAAAAATAATATTATTGAGTTTTCGTCCGCAGTCTTTGTCGGATCGAAGTGATTGTTAAGATGTGCCGGTGAAATATCCTGAATCATAGTCTGTCCTTGTATCTTGGATTGTTTATCCATAAATAATGTATCAAAGGAAGCACTGATTGAATCAGCACTTCCTTATTTTTTCATATATTGTGCCACATTACGGAATGAGGTTGTGCGAGTACAGGCTCTGGTACTCCTTTGGAGACATTCCGTACTCTTTTTTAAACGCCTTAAAGAAACTTGAGTAGTCCCTAAAGCCGAATTTCTCGTAAGTTCCCGTGATGCTTGCGCCGCCTGTTATGGCATTACGGCACTCGTCAAGACGCTTTTTTATTATGTACTGATGAAGCGAGACGCCGAGCGTATCCTTGAACAGGTGGGCTACATAATACTTGCTTATGAAGAATTTGCCCGCAATGTCGTCAAGTGTAAGCGATTCCTCAATATTTCCCTCGATGTAAGAAATGATATTTTGGAAAAGAGTGAGCTCATCGCTTGAACTTTTCATATTCTCTTCGTCGTAAACAATCCTGTTGATGGTGAGAATAAGGTCGCACAGGCACAGATGTATAAAGGCTGAACTTCCGTATCTCTCACTTGATACTTCTTCAAGAAGACGAAGAAATTTGGATTCTATCATATGGAACTGGGCGGGAGTCATGTGATATATGTACTTGTGGAACGCTTCCGCCTTCTGTATCAGATACATATAGTCCACGGATTCCTGCATGAGCCTGTTACAGCAACTTTTGCTTATCCAGAAAAGAAAACGTCTGTAGTTTGCCTCGGGATTGTTCATCAGCGCGTGATGCATTATTCCGGGAGGAACCAGCATTAGATCGCCGGGAGACATCTTGTATCTGGAGGGAGTGCCTTCGGGATTGAATATTTCCATGGTGACGTCGCCCTCGATGAAAAGATAGCATTCATAATAGTCGTGGGCGTGCGGTTTCAGGGTCGTAAAGTTCTTGTCGGAGTAGTAGTAGACCTCGAAATCCGAAGATACCATGTATTGTCTTGTGTTAAATGATGATCGTAATTTATTTTTCATAAATACATAATAACTACCTGTGGCAATTTTTGCAAGGTGTGAAACAAAATATTCAATTCTATTTTTTTGCTTAAAAAGTTATTGTATATGTATACGGATATTAACGTTCGAAAACTGTTTTTTTAACAAAGTAGGAAATGATTTATTAGACGAAGGGAGTATTTAGTATCAATGGAAATGACACTTCGCTGGTATGGCAGCAAATATGACACTGTTAAGTTATGGCAGATCAGACAGGTTCCCGGTGTAAAGGGAGTTATCACAACTCTTTACAACAAGCAGGCAGGCGAGCTTTGGGAGCAGGACGAGATCAAGGCTCTGAAGAACGAAGTTGCAGCTGAGAATATGCACATCGCAGGAATCGAGTCTGTCAACGTTTCAGATGCCATCAAGGCAGCTACACCGGACAGAGATAAGCATATAGATAATTACATCAAGACTCTTGAGAATCTTGGTAAGGAAGATATCCACATGGTTTGCTACAACTTCATGCCCGTTTTTGACTGGACAAGAAGTGAGCTTGCAAGAAAGAGACCCGATGGTTCAACAGTTCTTGCATATACACAGGAAGCAATCGATGCAATCGATCCCGAGAAGATGTTTGAGACACTTTCAGGTGACACAAACGGATCTGTTATGCCCGGTTGGGAGCCTGAGCGTATGGAGCATGTTAAGGAGCTCTTCGAACTCTACAAGGGAATCGATGAAGAGAAACTTTTCGAGAACATCGTTTATTTCTTAAAGGCAATCATGCCCGTATGTAACAAATATGATATCAAGATGGCTATCCATCCCGATGATCCCGCTTGGTCTGTATTCGGACTTCCCAGAATCATCAACAACGAGAAGAACATCCTTAAGCTTATGAAGGCTGTAGATGATGTACACAATGGTGTTACATTCTGCTCAGGTTCATACGGAACAAGCCTTGAGAATGACCTTCCTCACATGATCAGAGCACTTGAGGGAAGAATTCACTTTGCACACGTTCGTAACCTTAAGTTCATTTCTCCTACAAACTTCGAGGAGTCAGCACACCTTTCATCTGACGGAACATTCGATATGTATGAGATAGTTAAGGCTCTTTATGAGACAGGATTTGACGGACCTATCCGTCCCGACCACGGAAGAATGATCTGGGGTGAAGTTGCAATGCCCGGTTACGGTCTCTATGACAGAGCACTCGGAGCAACATACATTAACGGTCTCTGGGAGGCTATTGAGAAGTCACACCAGCGTGGAATTTGAACATAAGCTTTTTATATATGGGATAAAAGATAAAGCGGAAAGGGTTAACAATGAAATTAAATGCTAATAGCGTAGCAACAGACAGCACTTGGAAAGAGAAAGGATATTATATCCCTACTTTTAACCAGGAAGATATGATAAAGAAGACAGTTGAGGCACCTGAGTGGGTACACTTCGGAGCAGGTAACATCTTCAGAGCTTTTCAGGCTAATCTCGCTCAGAGAATGCTTGATGGCGGCTTGAACGACAAGGGACTTACAGTAGTAGAGGGATTTGATTATGAGATCATCGAGAAGATGTACAGACCTCATGATAATCTTTCACTTCTTGTTACACTTAAGGCAGACGGTTCTGTTGAGAAGTCAGTTATTGCCAGCATCGCTGAGTCATGCATCCTTGATTCAAACGATGATAAGGAATTCAACAGATTAAAAGAGATCTTCAGATGCGATTCTCTTCAGCTTGCTACTTTCACAATCACAGAGAAGGGATATTCACTTGTAAATCCCGCGGGCGAGCTTCTTGCAGCTGTTAAGGATGATTTCGTAAACGGACCTTCAAAGCCTCAGAGCTATATCGGTAAGGTTGCAGCTCTTCTTTATGAGAGATTCCTTGCAGGAGAGAAGAAGATTGCTATGGTGAGCACAGATAACTGCTCACACAACGGAGATAAGCTTTTTGACGCTGTTCATGCGTTCGCAAAAGAGTGGACTGCAAACGGTAAGGCAGAGGCAGGATTCGTTGCTTACATCGAGGATGACAGCAAGGTTAGCTTCCCTTGGTCAATGATCGATAAGATTACACCCAGACCTGATGATTCAGTTAATGAGATTCTTAAGAACGACGGTGTAGAAGAGCTTGAGCCTGTAGTTACTTCTAAGAAGACTTGGGTTGCTCCTTTCGTAAATGCTGAGGAGAGCGAATACCTCGTAATCGAGGACAAGTTCCCTAACGGAAGACCTGCACTTGAGAAAGTTGGTGTTATCTTCACAGAGAAGGAGACAGTTGATAAGGTTGAGCGCATGAAGGTTTGCACATGCCTTAATCCTCTTCACACAGCACTTGCTGTATACGGATGCCTCCTTGGATATGACAAGATTTCAGAAGAGATGAAGGATGAGGAGCTTGTAAAGCTCGTTAAGACTATCGGATATGTAGAGGGACTTCCCGTTGTTACAGATCCCGGAGTTATCAAGCCTCAGGAATTCATCGATACAGTAGTAAATGTTAGAATCCCTAACAAGTTTATGCCTGATACACCTCAGAGAATTGCAACAGATACATCACAGAAGCTTGCAATCAGATTTGGTGAGACAATTAAGGCTTACATGGCTTCAGATAAGCTCAATGTAGCTGATCTTAAGTGCATTCCTCTTGTACATGCAGGATGGCTTCGTTACCTCATGGGTGTTGACGATAACGGCAACAACTTTGAGCCCAGCCCCGATCCGCTTCTTGAGAAGGCACAGGCTTATGTAAAAGACATCGAGCTTGGCGGAAACTATGACAAAGAGACACTTAAGAGCAATGTTCTTCCTCTTCTTAAGGATGCTACAATCTTTGGAACTGATCTTGAAGCTGCAGGCCTTTCAGATATCATTATCGGATATTTTGAGGAACTTATCGCAGGCACAGGTGCTGTAAGAGAAACTCTTAAAAAGCACGTTTAATAATGCAGTTTATTCCTGTAAAAAGTCACATGAACGTTCTGCTGCGTTCATGTGGCAGGATCCTGCAGGTTAAATAAACATAAAATTTTAATTGTATCCCCCACTAAAAAGAAGCCATCGCTTAACCGCGGTGGCTTCTTACTTTTCACATAAAATGATGATATGCTGCGCGGGAAATCTGAGCAGATGCATCTTAGAATATCCATCTGTTCATGCAGATTCGTTATATCCTCTTGTTTTTGACCTTTTGAAAAATAGACGAGGATATAAAAATCATCTGCATGAACAGATGGATAATTCTTTGGTGCATGTATTAGTTTATGAAGCGCAGCATATATTTATGCAATTCTAATATTACGACGGACATTTTATTGACTTATGGTACTATATAAAAGTAATGATAAACATATATTAAGTTAAAGAAGGCAGATAAAATGAAAGACTTCATCAATGAAGAAAAAGATTATCTGAAGCGATTATTAAATGATGTATCTGAATATATAGATATAATCATGGTCTATCCAATACTTAATATATCGGAAAGATGGAATATTTGCGTTGAGAGTAAGCATTATATGAAAAGTATTTATAAATAGAATTACCATTTTTTACAAGGAGGGTTCAGATGGATAAGGAAAGAGTACTGGAAATATCGGATTTAAGAAAGGTATATGGTAAGGGAGAGAGTTGCACCTATGCATTGGATGGTGTAAGTTTGTCTGTTGATAAGGGAGAGTTTTTAGCTATTGTAGGAGCTTCGGGAAGCGGAAAGTCAACTCTTCTCAATATGATTGGTGGACTTGATGTTCCTACATCAGGAGAGATATTGATAAATGGTGAGAATATCAGCAAAAAGAATTCTGATGAACTAACGGCTTTTAGGCGCAAAAACATAGGCTTTATATTCCAAAACTATAATCTTATTCCGATGCTAAATGTTTATGAGAATATTGTTCTTCCGGTTGAACTTGAGGGGAATGAGCTGGATAGAGATTTTTTTTACAGCGTTATTGGTATATTAGGGCTTGAGAAAAAACTTAGAAATATGCCGAATACCTTGTCAGGAGGGCAACAGCAGAGAGTTGCCATAGCCAGAGCATTAGTATCAAAACCGTCAATTATTTTAGCAGATGAACCAACAGGAAATCTTGACAGTCATAATAGTGATGAAGTCATAAGGCTTTTACAGGAAACTGGAAGCAAATTTAATCAGACTATTGTGATGATTACACATAATGAGAACATTGCGCAGTTAGCCGATCGCAGGATTAGGATTGAAGATGGAAGAATAGGGGCATAGGAGGATTCAAATTGACCGAAAATAAGAAGAAAAAAAAGAAGTCTCGTATTGAAAGACTTCTTGCTGGAAGAAATATTATTTTTAATAAGACTAAGGCGGTTTTTTCCCTAATCACCATTTTTATGGCTACAACTTTGACTATGGGATTGGCAGTTTTTCAGAGCTGTTACAAGAAAGAGATAATAAGGACTGCAGAAGGTTATCCTCAAGTTACTTTTTGTGATATAACAAGGGAACAAGTAGCCCATATTAAAATTGATGAAGAGGTTGAATCAGTAAGTGCTACGGAGAAAAATGGCATGTATGATCTAAACGTAGCGGTTGTTGATGCTCGTAAGATGACAAGGTATGGATTTACAGTGGCAGTGGAAAATATTGCCGGAAGGAATGGAATTGATGGAACTCACATACATAAGGGCGAAGTGTTTATGAGCACTCTCCCAGATGGAGGGTTAATTAATTCTGAGAATATGTTCGTATTGTTTGTGGGCTTTCTTGTAGTGGTTGTAAGTTCACTTGTTATCTATAATGTCTTTTATCTTGCTATAGTTAGTCAGATAAATGAGTTTGGACAACTGAAGACTATAGGTATGTCTGAGAAACAGATCATGCGAATGAATAAAAAAGAGTGTAGAATTCTGTGTTTGATCAGTATTCCTGTTGGGCTTATTACCGGAGGCGTTATAGGGCGTTCTTTTCATCCTGCCGGGTGGGATATTGGCAAGGCTATATGGATTGGGATAATTGTCAGTTTAATTATATATTGTGCTGTAGGAATATCTGTTAGGAAACCTGCCAAGTTTGCAGCAAAGGTATCTCCAATAAACGCACTGAAATATACCGGCGACGAGAGTTCTGCGGGGATAGGAAAGACAGTTGGATTAAAGAGAAATCTATCACCTTTGGGTATATCTATCATAGGGATAAAGGCCAATTGGAAAAGATTCTTACTTACTGTGGTGTCACTTGGCGTAAGCGGGATGTTGTTCACTCTTGTTGCGGTATACATTGCATCTTTTGATGCTGATACTGTGGTGGATCTTGGAGTACATAAATACGGGCAGTTATGGATAAAAACTACCATGTCCAATCCTGCGGGCTATGAATCAGAGATGGAGTTGGCGCAGGATATTAAAGAAATTCAAGGTGTTGATTCTGTGAAAGTATCGCGTGAGATAGAAGCAACCTGGGCGTGTGGCAACAAAGGCGTGGAAGACGGAACAATGATTATAAACGGAAGTGATTATTCTGATATTTCAGATGAGATAATCGCAGGTGAGCATGACTATCAAACACTGATTAACAATGACCAGATTATTATGGTAGATGGTCTGGATGGTATCGAATTGGGCGATGATGTAATTATGCGACTTGACGGAAATACAAAACGCTCCTATCAAGTTGGAGCTGTTTTGAAAGAGGATACCTATTCGGACACTGCAATATATGGTGGATGGTTTATGGTTCCTGAAGAACTTTTGGATGAGAAAGCACGTGAGAATTTGACGGTGACTGACATAATTGTTTCCGTTGAAGATTCAAAGAAGGAATCTGTTGAGGAACGTGTTCGAGAATTCGTAGATTCTGTGACAGGTGTTGTTTTGTCAACCAGAGAGGATGCTGTTGCACAAAAGGAGGATTCCTTTAAGCAAGTCAGTATGGCATTAATAGGAGTGGCTGTATTTTTACTTACTTTTAGTATCATCAATTACATAAGCACCATAATTATGAATATCGCTACTAAGAAGCAGGAGTTTGCGGTATTGCAATCTATCGGCATGAATAAAAAAGATGTGGAATATATGCAGGTAGGAGAAGGTACAATGATCGTTGCCGGAAGTAGTCTTGTTACGTTTGGCATTGGTAATATAATAGGTATGGCACTTATAACTGCATTAAGAAACTCAGGAATGGTTTATCTTAAGTATTCTTTTCCTATAGGCATGTTTGTATTCTACATGATTATCCTGCTTTTGATTGCAAAGGGGGTAACGGTATGTATTTTTAGGATATTACAGAGACATTCTATAGTTGAGCAATTGAGAAAAAGTGCGATATGATCATACTAATAAAAAATTTCACACTTAATTTGATTCTTTTCAAAAAAGTGACTAAGGAGCAAAACTCAGCTTAGTCACTTTCTTCTTAATGCAATGTTTTATTTTTTTAAAGAGCTCTTTCTATAGATGATATCTGTTCTTGCAGGACCGTTACTTACCATTGTGATGGGATAACCGATCTGCTCTTCAATAAACTCGATGTACTTTCTGCAGTTCTCAGGAAGTTCTTCGTAATTCTTGATTCCTCTGATATCGCATTTCCATCCCGGAAGAGTCTTATATACGGGCTTAGCCTTGTCGAGAAGGTGAGTAACAGGGAACTCTGTTGTTACTTCTCCGTCGATGTCATAGCCTACGCATACAGGAATCTCATCGAGGTAGCCGAGTACGTCAAGGACTGTGAAAGCAACATCTGTTGTTCCCTGGAGTCTGCAACCGTACTTACTTGCTACGCAGTCATACCAGCCGACACGTCTGGGTCTTCCTGTTGTTGCGCCATATTCGCCGCCGTCTCCGCCACGGTTTCTGAGTTCTTCCGCTTCATCGCCAAATAGCTCAGATACGAAAGCACCTGCTCCTACAGCTGAAGAATAAGCTTTGGATACAGTTACGATCTCTTTTATCTCATAAGGAGGGATACCTGCTCCGATAGCACCGTATGCTGCAAGGGGAGAAGATGATGTAACCATGGGATAGATTCCGTGATCGGGATCTTTCATGGTTCCAAGCTGTCCCTCTAAGAGGATTGTCTTTCCTTCCTTGATTGCCTTATCGAGGTAGAGAGATACGTTTCCGATATAAGGCTTAACCTGCTCTCTCCATTCAACGATCTGATTAAAGAGCGCTTCCTTGTCGATAGGTTCTGCATGGTAGAGATTAACGAGGATTACATCTTTGATCTGGGCAATTCTGTCGATCTTTTCCTTGATAACATCGTCATCCTGGAAGAATTCGTTGATCTGCCAGCCGATCTTTGAATATTTATCTGAATAAAAAGGTGCGATTCCTGATTTTGTTGAACCAAATGACTTTCCTGCAAGTCTTGCTTCCTCAAGAGAATCGAACTGAACGTGGTAAGGCATCATAACCTGTACTCTGTCTGAGATCATGATCTGAGGAGCGGGAACTCCCTTTGATGTGATCTCATTAAGCTCGTTCATGAACTTTGTAATATCAAAAGCAACACCGTTTCCGATGATGTTCATTATGTTCTGATGGAAAACGCCTGAAGGCATTGTGTGAAGTGCGAACTTACCATAATCGTTAACTATGGTATGTCCTGCGTTGGCACCTCCCTGAAAGCGGATTACAACGTCGGCTTTGTCTGCAAGAGTATCTGTTATCTTGCCCTTTCCTTCGTCGCCCCAGTTAGCGCCTACGACTGCTTTAACCATTTATAGTTCCTCCTTAAATAGAAAACATGTTTAAAATCGTACACTATTATAATAACGGAAAAAGAATTATAAGTAAAATCAATATTTTTTATGAACGATATAAGTATTACTTATTTTTCGAAATTTTATATAAAATTATACAGTTTATTGACGCATTTTCGTTTAAAAAGCGATACAATTAAACATATAATCTGTAAGTGGCTGTATATCGGATTGATTCGTGTGAAAAGAGCTGCATATGCTCTTTATCCAATGATATCAGGAGGTCAGTATGGCAAAGACGATCGGCAATAATAGGAACTTTGGAAATGAAACATTTAAAAATCTTTCTGTAGCTGATAAGCTCAAAAAGGTTTTTTACAAACTCCAGAACAATCTGGTCCTTGTTTTTGTGGTGGTTTTATTGATAGATATTTTTTCAATATTTAATCTGCATAGTATATATAACGTTTTCTATGAACAGAATACGCAGCAGGGTGAGATACGTATAACAATCCAGGCTCTTGCAAAGTATTATCTCTGGGCACTTAATGCCGAGGATGAAGCCGACCGCGGTGAACAGATGACAGGAGCTTCCGAAAAGATCCAGGAATTAAATGACGGACTCGGAACGCTGAGTAAAGTTTATCACGACGATCTTACCACGGTATACGCGCATATCGCCGATATAGACAAGTATGGACAGACTTTGAACGGTATGTTTGCGTCGGGTGCATCACATACCGAATTGTATGAATATTATGTTGCCAACGTAAATGAGGCTATAAAGGTAGTTGTAAAAGATTTTAAAGCTATAGGAATATCGGCTAAGGAACAGGCTGAGAAAGCATATACCGGAGCACTTACTATAGTTATCATACTTACGGTTCTTTCGATGGCTATCGTTATTTATGCGATTCTTTATTCAAATAAGGCGAAAGCCGCACTTGCAAGTAATATACTCGATCCTATTAAAGCCCTTTCCGAAGCGGCGGATGATATGGCAAAAGGTAAGATAGATATCAAGGTTCCTTCCGATTCAAAAGATGAGCTTGGAAAGCTTGCTGATGATATAACATATTCGACAGATGTTATCGCTGATATTGTAAAAGACATCAATGATACATTGGGACGAATGTCTACAGGAGATTTTTCATGCGGATCAAAGAATGAAAAACTCTATATAGGTGATTACGTTCAGATAAAAGACGCTTTCAGGAATATTTCGAGTAATCTGAGCAATACGCTTCTCGAAGTTAAGAATTCGTCCACGCTTGTTTCGGATGGCGCTCTAAATATGTCTCGCGGGGCAACAGATCTTGCTGAAGGATCTACCGATCAGGCTGCTGCGGTTCAGGAACTTACGGCATCTGTCAATTCCGTTACGGATCAGACCAGGCAGCTTGCAGAAGTTGCGCAAAAGAGCCACGGCATGGCAGGGGATGTCAAAGACAAAGCGGAAGTCAGTGCCAGAAAGATGCATCTTGTTACTGACGCCATGACAAGGATAACAGAAGCATCTGCAGAGATTGAACAGGTTACAAATACGATTGAAGAGATTGCCAGCCAGACATCGCTTCTTGCCTTAAATGCTTCGATAGAAGCAGCAAGAGCGGGTGAAACGGGAAAAGGTTTCGCGGTCGTTGCGGACCAAATTGGAAAGCTTGCGGAGCAGTCCAGTGAAGCCGCAAAGAATACGCATCAGCTCATTGCGGATACAATGGAAGAGATCAAGAACGGAAATGCAGTTGTTGCCGAGACTACGGATGCACTTGATGCCATGCAGCACAGCGTAGAAGAGATCACGGACATGATCAAGAATACCGGAAACCTTGCTCAGGCACAGGCTCAGAGCATGGAAGAGATTGACAAGG
>JAEEGK010006981.1_pt1 | contig 27027 bp, 15 predicted proteins | sample 8958771 | NCBI WGS metagenome assembly JAEEGK01 (sample SAMN16246547, study PRJNA631951) | gut metagenome | biome: gut microbiome; feature: rumen; material: SC-attached | host: Bos | place: Iran: Karaj | collected 2018-10 | reverse complement strand
GCATTCTTGCCACGGGTCACTAAATCAGACAAATGAACGCGGCAGACAATTTTTAATTCTTAATTTGTCACGTTTTTAATTTCCACTATCCGGTAGCGTTGTGTGCCAAGTCCTATCTGGGCGGCATAGTCGACCGTATGGGTGCCGTGTTTCTTATTGATGCGCTTGATGAGTGGCTGAGGGTTGTTATTGTCGGTGACGGGAGTGTTGAACACGATGTCGAGACAAGCCTGGTCCAGCGCCACGGGGTCAGTCGAAGCAAGGATGCCCACGTCCTGCATCTGCGGCTCCTTGGGGTTGGCAATGCAGTCGCAGTCGACCGAGAGGTTGTTCATCACGTTGATGTAGACGATGCGTCCCTCGAAATAGTCAGCCACCGACTGGGCTGCAGCAGCCATGCTCTCGAGGAAAGAATCCTGCGGGGTGGAGACAACGGCAGAACTCCAGCCCGAGAGTTTGTGATTGGCATCAGCCTTGCGACCGGCCGTATGGATAAGCAGCTTGCCGTTGGCGGAAGAGACACCAATCGACTGGTTCTTGATTACTCCGCCATAGCCCGCCATGGGGTGCCCCTTGAAATGGGCAAGATTAATCATACAATCGTAGTTCGCCAAGTGTGTGCCGACAAGGTTGTAAGGCAGATGCGTTGTGTCGCGGACGGGTATCCGCATCTCGCCATCGGCATCCATAATGTCCACCTCGGCAATGTCGAGGAAGCCTCGCTCTCGGATTTGAGCCCAGTGGTCCTCATTGTTCTCGCGGTTGCCCCAGTAGGCGCAGTTGCACTCCACAATGGTGCCATTAACCAAATGCACAAGGTCGCCTATCAGCTCGGGGCGGAGATAGTTGCTCTTGCCCGACTCGCCCGTGGAAATCTTCACCGCCACGCGGCCTGTTGGCTCCACCCCCAAAGCCTGATAGATGCTCACGAGCGACTGAGGCGTGATATCGCGAATGAGATAGACCGTAGCCACGCTGTCCGGAGCAAGGGCATTGGCAGGAGTGTCGTTGCTACTATGGCAGCCGCCAAGTAACAGCGATGATAAGACGAGTGTGATCGAAATAACAAGTTGTTTCATGGTATAAATTATTTAAGGGATTAGCGATTAGTGATTGGTGATTAGTGTTTTTGAGTGACCTGTGACCTGTGATACGAGCGCTTTTTTGTGACACATGATACGACCCCATTCGTGTCACTGTTCACTGATCACTGTTCACTTATTTAAGTGATTAGTGATTGGTGTTTTTGAGTGACCAGTGATCTGTGACCTGTGACACGAGATATAGTGATTAGTGATTAGACAAATGAAAGCTGCAGTCAATTTTAATTTTTAATTCTTAATTTTTAATTTAATAAGTTTTCAATTTATATTGTTGATTATCTAATAAGCGTAACCGTGCCGATACGGCTCTTCCAATTGTCCGGAACCGTTGGCACTCGATAGCGCAGGTGGTACAGGTAGGCGCCCTCGGGGCACGGGACACCCTGGTAGGTGCCGTCCCAAGGGGTGTGGATGTCAGTAGTATGGAAGACAGGGATTCCCTTGCGATTGAAGATGGTTATTTCTATTTCAACCACCACTTCACTGCGCACAACAAACCATCGCTGCGAGGCATCCTCACCCTCAGGCAGGAAGACATTGGGGACGTATAGTACCTCATGGTGGATGGGGACCGTGTGAGAAACAGTGTCGACACAAAGGTCGTTCCTCACCACCACCTCCAACAACACACTATCATCCTCCGGGCTAGCCACAAAGGTGATATTGGCACAATCCTCGGCATACCACCTATGGTTAACCATCCATTGCAATCGGCTGGCATTGCGGCTCCGGCACTCAGCATAGAGGGTTAGATTGTCCTCCGTCAGCATTTCGGGACGCGTAGTAATGGTGGCCGTGGGCAGTTGGGCAGGCTGCAGGGCAAGCGTGTCATAGGCAGGGCAGAACAGCGTATCGCGCCAATCGGCACGGACAATATAGTAAGCCGTAGTCAGCGGTCGGGCAATGGCATCTGGTGGGGTCGAGAGCAGTCCGGCACTATCAGCAGGATGGGCAAACCACTCAATATATGGAGCAGATGAGGTGGCCGTAAGATGATAACACTGGAGAGGGCAGTCGTAAGTATAATATGCTGTTACGCTAGGAGGCTCCACTACTGACAAATATAGGTAGACTAAACTATCGCATCCATATACACCCACAGAGTCAAACCGATATACCGCCTCTTGGTCACACAATTGACCATGCCACCACATCGAGCCTCCACGGCACAAGGAGTCGTACAGACGAGTCGTGTCGACCGTATGGAGCGTGAGGTGCAGAGCCATCACAGAGTCACACCCAGTCGTCGACACCATCCGCACCAACCGATAGCCACCCTGTCTATAGAGCGAGTCGGTCACCTCCCAATAGAAAGAGCCACAGGCTGTGGTGTCAAGCAGCGACTGATAGCTATAGTCTACCACTAGAGAAAGAACACTCAGCGAGTCGCACCCTCCCAGACCCACATAGCGAATCGAATCGATAGCACTTGCCAGATACATTTGCCCATTTTGATCCCACCGAAAACTATCACATGCATGCACCTCACCAATGGTCCGATAGGAGGAATAAATGGACAGATGGAGGACAAGCATGCTGTCGCATCCATCGGAAGTAAAGAGGTTGAGCGTGTCGGTAGTGGAGGTATTATACCCCAAGGCTTTTGCTGTCCAATAGAATGTGTCACATGCCGATACTTCTAGGGGTGTGTAACTACTCCGATATATGGTTAAATGCAACGTGTCACAACTTGGAACTTCATTTGAATTGTTGTAATGATAGAGGTAGATGCCTGACATCGTGTAGACAGAGTCATGCCATAAATAGCTATCGCATGCAGTGTCGTAGATAGCCAAATGGCTGGAATGGAGGATGGTCAGATGCAAAGTATCAGCACTTGCACAGCCCGAAGCATTAACGTAATTGTAGGTATAGTCGCCCGAGGTGGTGTACGTCGTCCCATGCCAAGTATAGTTCTCTATACTTGACACTGTTGTATCATAGTGAGTACCTTGGTTGAGAATGAGTAACAGCGTGTCAGTGCTAGGGCATCCTTCAGTATTCATGTAATCATAAACATAGACACCCGATGAGGAGTAATCGTTACCATGCCACGAATAGAAGTCACAGGAGGTAGCAGTCTGGCTGTTGTGTGTTCCATAATGGAGTGTCAGATATAAGGTATCCACATTAGTGCAGCTAGAGCCCGGCTGGCTATAGTCATAGGTATAGGTCCCCGAAAGGTTGTAGGTCGTTCCATTCCATAAGAAGCTGTCGCAGGCAGTGACATGATATGCCATGTCGGTATGGTTGCTGATGGTCAGATGCAAGGTATCAGTACTCGGACATCCGTCTGAATTGGTGTAGTCATAAGTATAGACTCCCGATGAGGTATAGTCTTCACCATGCCAAGCATATGATTCGCAAGCAGTGGCAGTCTGACTTGTATGTGTTCCGTGGAGAACCGTCAGATTGAGCGTGACCGTACTGTCGCAGCCCGCTTGATTGACAGTAGAATAGGTGGGTATATTGGTAGTAGCATAGTAGGTCGTCCCATTCCAAGCAAGGCTGTCGCAGGCCACAAGCGCCTCAGTCGTCGCGTCACTTGGGTTAACCACCAAATGCAGGGTATCTGTGCTAGGACAACCTTCCAAATTAGTGTAATCATATTCATAAAGGCCCGAAGCAGTATAGGTGTTTTCGTGCCAAGAATAAGAGTCGCAAGCGGTGGCCGACAGGCTGTTGTGTGTGCTCTGATGAAGGACTAGATGGAGCCGTGCAATACTGTCGCACCCCAACGTAGTGGCATTCGGGAAGATGTGCGTAGCCGTATTGGTGCTGGAGGTGTAGGTGGTGCCATACCACAGAAGGCTGTCGCACGCCTCGACGACCCACAGGCTGTCGCGGTCAGCCTGCAGCACCAGATGAAGATGAACGATCGTAAGGGCGGTAGGGGTATAGAGTGTGTCAACGTAGTCGCCCGAGAGGGTATAGAGCTGTCCTAGGTGGGTGTAGGAACTCTCGTGGCAGAGAACCACAGTGTCGAACTGATGGTGCTGCCACTGAATGGCGCCTACGCTCTGCGCACCGCCTAGGGGGGAACGATGGTTACCCAGCTCGTCGAGCGAGTCAACAGCCACGGACGAAGTGAGCGTGATGCCCGCCGTATTGTTAACCCAAGAGCCAGCCGACCCGCTGGGAACCCAGTGGGCGGTAGCGCTCTGGGTGCCTACGACCAGTCCAACGGCGGCTCCGAGAGTAGCCGCCGCCGACTCTGCGACGGGTGGGTATACGCTGTGGAGGACACCCTCGACAACGGTATCGATGGCTGAGGCACCCAATTGGGCAGATGCATCAATGACATTAGGCAACCCCAAAGGGAAGATGTGCGTGGCAGGTAGGTTGGTGACGGAAATGATGTCGCCCCATGACTGGAGGGTGGTGTTGCCGGGAGCGTCGACATCGCGGGCTAAAGAAAGGGGCGTGCTGCGGACGAAGAGATTGTTGCAGAGCTGCAAGGCGGTTTGCTGCCCATCGACACGGATGGCGCTGCCCCCATAGGAGGAGAGTGACCCGTTGGAGACAAAGGTGCAACTGGTGACAGAGGGTGTGCGATAGAGTGATCCACCTAAATGAAGGGCACCACCCATGGTAGCCATGTTGCCTCCAAAGGTGCAGCCATGCACCCAATATTGTACACTGGTCGTCTTCATCGCACCACCATGCACTGAGGCGCTGTTACCCCAAAAGCAACATCGACCGATGTGTAGGGTGCTGCCCGACGCAGAGCCCGACGCCTGAGCGAAAATGCTGCCACCATAGGCTGCCTCGTTCCCCTCGAGCCGACAGTTGGTCAACGCAACGTGGGCAGCCTGCGACAGGGCTATGGCTCCACCATAGGAATAAGAACCCACACAGGCACCTTCGGCCACTAGTGCCATATTACTATCCAGCAGCGTGTTCTGCAGAGACAGGTCGACATTGCCACTAGCATAGATGGCACCCCCATAGCAGGAGGTAGCCGTAGTGGCGTTGGCTACCAGCACCCTGTTGTATGCTAGCCGACAGTGGTCGACCGTCAGTGCCGCACCTTGGCAGTAGATGGCGCCTCCCATTCCGTCAGAGGCAAGGCCATGCACTAGTTCAAGATGGGAAAGCGTGAGGCTGGACTGGCTCTCCAATCGGAACAGCTGATACTGGTCGTCGCCGCTGAGGCACACCCGCCCCCCATCGGAACCCAAGTTGAGGCCATCGATGCTGAGGGTGTCGCCATTCAAAGTAGGAAGCGGGGCATTGAGGACAATCGTAAGCGGCAAGGTGGCAGGAATGTTGAAGGTGATGAGACCGCCCAGCGTGGGGTCGTCCATGGCATAAAGCATAGCCTCGCGCAAGGAGATCTCTCCATCATCGGGGTCGACCAAATCGAGATGGGTTGTCACCACCGTAGAGGGCAACTCGGAGGTGGTCGCGCCCTTTGCGGCTGCACCTTTTGCCGTATCTATAGCCCTGCCGAACGTTGGCATACTTATGCCAAGTAGCATAATAGTCAGAGTTATAGACAGGGTCCGTTTCATAGTGGTAGAGGGTGCAAATATACTAAAAATAATCCGACCCGCCAAAGGGTCGGATTGTTTATGGTCTTTTCTGTCGGAAATGGGGTCACACTCTCCCCAAAAGGAGACTAGAGACGGATGTCCCAGATGCCGGCACTGCGCTCCAACTCGACCCATGCGGCCATGCAGTCGTGCAGACATTCGGCATAGGCTTGCTGAATCTCGTTGTAGGTGTGTTGCGCGTTGATGAGGTCGAGCAGCGAGGTTTCGCCACGGTGGTAGGCGTAGCGTTTGCCATCCAGCACCTGACGGGCATTGTCCATAACGGAGGCATCGTAGCTGGCCAGTCGGCCGACGGCCGAGCGGTAGTTGTTGTAGGCCTGTATGATCTCGGCTTGTGCCTGCTGTCGAGCCATATCAGTACGCACTTGTGCCTGCTGAGCGCGGAACTGGCTGGAGCGCACCTCGCCCCGATTGAGGTTGGATACAGGCAGGGGGATGCCCACCCCTACGGTATAACCCACAAACTGAGGTGCGGGTGCCTCCTCGTTGCGCACACGGGAGTTGAGGCTCACACCCAAGGCAAGGTCGATATCGGGCATACGCTCGCGCCGCACCAGGGTCACCTCGCTGGCGGCCATGTCGGCCTCAAGGCGTTGCTGCACGAGGTCCATCCTCAAGGTGTCGGCAGCGGAGAGAAGACTATTTAGGTCGAAGTACTGCCGTGGGTCTTCAAGTCGACCTGCGACCTCTTGGGTGGTCTGCAACGGCTGCCCCATAAGGAGGTCGAGCTGCACAAGTGCATTGCGATATTCGGCCAGCAGTGCCAGATAGTCCTGCCTTGCAACGCTAGCCTCGACGAGGGTCTGCAGCACGTCTATTTCCGACATCTCGCCAGCAGCATGACGCAGGCTGTCGCTTTGGTAAAGCGACTGCATATAGGCAGCCGACAGCTCGCCGACGACGGCCCTGTCGCGTGCCAATAAGGCATCGAGGAAGGCAAGTGTAGCCTCGGCCCTAAGGGTCTGAACAAAATGCTGTAAGCCAGCTTCGGTAGCATCGAGTTGCTGTCGTGCCACTTGAATGCGGGCGGAACGCTTGCCAAGGGAAATGGACTTTTCAAGTCCGAAGCTGAGCGATTGGCCCATGGCGATGTCCCAGTCGCTGTTGTTGCCATATTCGGCCGTGATGGAGGGGTCGGCAATCTTGCGGGCTGCAGCCAGGTCGGCCTGCGACACCGAGAGGTCGAGCCGAGCGGCGGCATAGTCCAAATTGCCCTGCATCACTCGGTTGATATAGGAGGTATAGTCCAGCTGCTGAGCGCCTGCGACCGAAGGCAGCAGCAGAAGGAGTAGGGTGATATGTGGTAGTATCTTCATTTGGGATAGGTGTTTATTCTTCGGTGATTAGTGATTGGTGATTAGTGATTAGACAAATGAAAGCGTCAGTCAATTTCACTTTTCAATTTTAAATTGCTGATTAGACAGTACTATGAACTAAGAAGTTGGGGCGGCAGCCATTTTTTAATTCTTAATTTTTAATTCTTAATTTGTCACGTTTTTAATTTCATCGTCGGCAGCATGCTGGCGGCGCAAGACCTGACGTTCCAACAGATAGTAGAGCGTGGGCAGGATGAACAGCGTGACGATGGTGGCAAATATCAGACCGTAGACGATGACAGTGGCCAAGGGACGCTGCACGTCGCTGCCAATGCCGGTAGATATGGAGGCTGGGAATAGACCCAACACTGCTACAGAGGCGGTTAGGAGCACGGGACGCATACGGTGGGCTGCTCCCTCGACAACGGCATTGCGCAACCCCTTGCCCCGCTCACGTAGATGGTTGATATGGGATATCATAATAATACCGTTCTGCATGGCTACACCTATCAGCGCAATGAAGCCTACGGCCGACGACACATTGAGTGTCATGCCTCGCACATTCAGGGCAAGCATGCCGCCAAAGAGGGCAAGGGGCACGACCACCATTAGCAGCACGGCCTGTCGCACCCGTTTGAAGGCAAAGATGAGCAGGATGAACATGACCATCAAAGCCAAGGGTATCACCAGCGCCAAGCGACCAAAGGCGCGGTTGCGGTTCTCGAACTGACCTGCCCAATGCAGGTGGATGTTCTCGCGGTCGAACTGGACCTTCTGCCCTATCTGCTTGTCGGCTTCGGAAACAAAAGTAGTCAGGTCGGCACCACGCAGGTTGATGCGGACCAGTGTGTATCGGCGGCCCATCTCGCGCATGATGGTGCTGGCCCCGAGGGCCATCTTGATATCGGCTACTGCCGAGAGGGGCACCTTCACCCCGTCGGCGGTGGTGAGGAGCAGATTGCCTATCTCCTCGGGGGTGTTGCGGTAACGCTCGGCATAGCGGCAGGTAATATCGTAGACCTTGCTGCCCATATAAATCTGCGAAATGGCCCGACCACCAATGGCCAGCTCGATGAGTTCGGTCACGTCCGATACATTCAGCCCATACTGGGCGATGCTGGCGCGGTTGACCGATATCTGCAACTGGGGCGTGGGAGGCTCTTGGTCCACAGCCACGTCAGTGGCACCCTTGATGCCCGACACGACCGCAGCAATTTCCTCAGCCACTCGGCGCCCCTCGTCAATATCGTCGGAATAGACCTTTAACGCCAAGTCGCTATGAGTGCCGGCTATCTGGTCCATCACCATATCGATGATAGGCTGCGAGAAGCCTGCCGAATAGCCAGGCATCTGCTCGATGGCGGCTGCCATGGCCTCAACCAGCTCGGCCTTGGTGCGACCGCTTTTCCAGGTGTTGTAGGGTTTCAATCCCACGCCTGCTTCCACATGCGAGAGAGAGAAACACTCGGCACCCTCGTCGTCGCGTCCCAGCTGGGTCATCACATACGAGGTCTCGTCAAACTCTTTCAGCACACGGCGCAAATCGTCAGCCATCTTCTTCGACTCATCGATAGAAATACCCGAAGGCAGCTGCACTTGCACCCAAACCGACCCTTCGTCGAGCGGTGGCAGGAAGTCTTTACCCACGGTGAACGACAGCACTGCCGAACCACCCAATATAAGTAGCAAGGTAGCCAATACGGCACGGCCTTTGCCCAGCAACACGCCCACTTGCCTTGCATAGTTGCTATTGAGTCGCTCGAGCCACTTATTATGATAGAGCTTGCGGGGTTTGCGATAGGCTATGAACGAGAGACCCGGTGTGAGCAGCAAGGCTGTCAGCAGGGCTCCGACGAGGGCATAGCCCACAGTGAATGCCATCGGGGTGAAGAGTTTCCGCTCCACATGTTCAAAGGCAAAGAGAGGCAGGTAGGCGGTAATAATAATTATCGTAGAGAAGAATATGGAGCGAGCCACTTCTTTGGCACGCTGTTTGACGTCCATAGCGGTCAACTCTTTCTCGGGATGACGCTCTCGTTTCTTCAAGATATTCTCCATCATCACGATTGAGCCGTCGACCAAGATGCCGAAGTCTATAGCTCCTAGCGAGAGGAGGTTGGCAGGTATGCCCGTCAACTTCATCAAGACGAAGGCCGTCAGCAGGGCTATGGGGATAGTGATGGCGACCACCAGCGACCCCCTGAAGTTGCCCAAGAATATCATCAGCACCACTATCACCAGCAACATGCCTATCAACAAGGTATGGGAGACCGTCTTGAGGGTCTCGCCCACTAGGTCGGTGCGGTCGAGGAAGGGGTGGATGCGCACGCCCTCGGGCAATATCTCGTTGTTCAGCTCGTCGACCGAGGCATGGACACGTTCCAGCACCTCCGAAGGGTTCTCGCCACGCAGCATCTGCACAATTCCCTCCACAGCATCCTCATAGTCGCGATTGTCGTCGCTATAGCCCAACACGCCTTTGCGCTCCAAATTGCCATAGCGCAGTTCTCCCAAATCCCTCAGGTATACGGGTGTGCCGTTCACAGTCTTCACCACGATGTCGCCCAACCCCTCTAGATCACTGATAAGGCCGATACCCCTCACCACATAGCTGAGGCTGCCTTCGGTAAGGATGCTACCACCGGCATTGAGGTTGTTTTGTTCCACTTTCTCTGTTATATCGCTGAGCGAGACATCATACTCTCTCAACTTCTCGGGTGATAGTTCTATCTGATACTGAGTGGTGATACCACCGTAGTTGCTCACATCTGCCACACCCGAAATCTGGCGCAGATAGGGGATAATCGTCCACTTATGGATATCGGTAAGACTACGTAGGTCGTGGCTGCCGTCGGGACTTTCCACTATATAACGGAATATCTCGCCCGTAGGTGCAGTAAGTGGATTCAACTCTGGCACTGCACCATAGGGCAGGTCAACCCCTACCAGCCGTTCAGTCACACGTTGTCGTGCCCAATAGTCGTCCACGCCGTCGTCGAAGACCAGCACCACAGTAGAAATGCCGAAACTATTTTTGCTGCGCATGGTAACCAGGTTGGGAATACCACCCAGCGCCCGTTCCACGGGGATAGATATCTGCTGTTCAATTTCCTCGGTGGCAAGGCCCGGTACCTGTGTCACCACCTGCACGGTTGTATCCGATATGTCGGGATAAGCGTCAATCGAAAGCGCGTTCCAAGCAATTACGCCTGCAGCACAGAGCAGTCCAAATATAGCAGCCGCCACTGCCTTGTGGTCGATTGCCCAGCCTACTAATTTATCAATCATACACGAAAAGGAATTAGAAGATTGTAATTTAGTGATTAGTGAACAGTGATTAGTGATTAGACATTACCATTCAACGTATCAACAGGTCACAGGTCACAATAAAAGAACATTCTGCCACTACTTAAAGTCTACCAGATAGAATCCTCCCTGCATCACGATCTCATCGCCAGCCTTCAACCCCTTGACCACACGCAGGCTATGCTCGTCTACAGAAATCACCTCTACCGGAGTGCGCACAAAGCAGCCATCGCCCACCTTTCGTAGCACATAGCGGCTCTTGTCGCCCTGCAGCACGGCCCCTTTGGGCACGATGATACTATTGCAATTCTGTACCTGCATACGCACCTGAGCATACATATTCGGAAGCATCAGATGACGGGGATTGCTGCACTCAATAATGGTCTGCACCGTGCGGGTCTCGGGGTCTAAGATGCCTCCCACATACGCCACATGCCCTTTCACCGTGCTGTCGGGACGAGCCACCAAGCTCACCTCAACCTCCTTGATACCATCCACATAAGGAGCATCCATCTCGCTCACATTGGCCTTCACCCACACCTTGTCCAAGTCGGCGACCACCACCTTGGCATCGGCATCCTCTTTCAAATACTCTCCTATCACTAAATTATTACCCAACACCTTACCCGATATTGGCGAGCGTACCACCATAGGCTGTCCCACCTCGGCACTCTTCAGGTCAATCTGATACTCTTTGGCAACCGCCACCGCATGACGATACTCCTCAAGAGCCAGACCATAGGCTGTCTTCACCTCGTCGAGTTCCTTGGCCGAAGCGACCTTGTTGTCAAAGAGGTCCTGTGTACGGTCCAATGCGCGCTTTGCCATCTCCTTCTCCGACTTGGTCTGTACGTAATTCTTCACAACCTCGCCATAGTCGGACGAAGAGATCTCAAATAGCGGAGTCCCAGCCTTCACGTTCTGCCCCATGCGCACCAATGAGCGAACAACTCTTCCAGAAAAGGGAGCCGCCACCTCGGCATAAGCCGAAGGTATGGCCATCACCACTCCGGTGGTGGTCAGCGTAGCGGCATACACCGAATCACCCACGATGCCACATTCCAACCGAGATGCGATGGTCGAAGTAGAGGACACCACCAAGGTATCACCCTTTACTTCCACCCCACCTTCAGCCAACGGCTCAGCATTCTCAACACCTTGGCCACACCCTGCAATAAGGGCAATTCCAAGCAGAATAAAGGATATTTTTCTCATATAACTCATAAACTATTTTTTATCTTTTCCATTAAATTTCAATCATTTTCACCCTTGGACAGACCTCCTGTCTTCGGTGGATTGGGTTGCAAAGATACAATTATTTATTGATTTATCAACAATATTTATCGCATTTCGATAAAAAATTATCAATAAAGGACAACCAAAGTCCAACTGCAATCCCTTTAAACCCATCTCAACTCACCAACACTCCCCCAAAAAGTCATCCCCCATCCAATCAGCCCTGCCCGACAGATTCCGACACTGACAACCCCAAATCAACAAAAGACACACCCCCTCTTGCTAACACTACGATAAAGCAGTGACTATATGTCTTTTACAACTAAAATACATTAACAATACACCTCTTTTTCACTCTCCTAATCGAAGATGATGCGATGAATAATTGGTAACGAAACGAATCACACCCGAACCCACTACTGCAACAGGGTGGGTGGGGCGTTCAACAATGTCTGAAGCAGTTTATATTGAAAGTTCACAAAAAGGGTTACCCTGCTGTTCTTATGAGAGTAAGCTCACGGCAGGTTGAAGGGATAAAAAAAACAGGTTGCTAATTGCAAGCTACTTGTCTGATTTAGTAGCGGGGACGAAATGCGGGCATAAAAAAAGCAGAACTCTCGTCCTGCTTACTTTTGATTTTGTAGCGGGGGCTGGATTCGAACCAACGACCTCCGGGTTATGAGCCCGACGAGCTACCTCTGCTCTACCCCGCAATGCTTATTTCGAGTGTCGAAATCGAGTGCAAAAGTACTACTTTTTTGCGATATGGCAAAATTTCAGCATCCAAAATTGAGAAAATTAACATAATGACCGATGGTTTTCAGTCCGTTGCACACTGGCTTTAACACTCAGTTTTCCTTTCAACCACTACCGATTTCCCATAGAAAAAGAGATAAGAATGTCATTTTTGAGGGACATTTCTCTAAATTATGCCTATCAATAAGACTGAATACACTATAAATCTATGATTTAAAGCATACAACCCAGACAAAAGTTAAGGACAGGCGGGGTCGAGAAGGGGTATCGTGTCAGTTGGTTTGTCGGCTCGTTTGAAAAGCCGCTTCCAGAAACTCTCCTGCGGAGGGATTGTATCGAGCGTGTCCTCCTTGGGCTTGCGAAATCCTTCCTCTATCCTCCCCTCAATACGGGCTTTGAGAGCCACCAACCGACGTTGGTTGGTGACGGAGTTCATCTTGCGCTTATAACGGCCACAGAGCTTGTTGAACTGCTCCAATTGCTCGAGGGAGAGGCGGGTGTCGTAGCACCAGCGGTAACGACGCATGTAGCGGCGCTGCATCTTCCTGAAATGGTTGAGGGTATCGCCATGGAAGTCGCTGGCAGGGGTGGCGACGACTTCGCTGACAAAAGCCTCGTAGCTACGAACAAACCGCTCCTCCCGAGTCTCAGACTGGGCATCAGCCATCCCCGTAACAAACACAAAGGCAAGACAGAGGAGGAGCGGGTGTTTCATAGTTTATTTATTGTAGTTGCTTAGTCCTTCATTGAGATAGGCGATGAACTTCTGCACGTCGCGGTCGTACTTGTAGTTCTCCTTGGTGAGCACATTGCCATCACCATCGATGATGACATAGTAGGGCTGGGCGTTCATATTATACATGCTCTTCTCATAATACAGGTTACGGCGACCCAAGGTCTTCAGCACCTTACCCTTCTCATCAGTCACCCATTCATTCTCAGGTAGGTCGATAGTATTCTCGTCGACATAGAGTCCACACATAACATATTTGGTGGTCAGGATTTCCTTGACCTCTTTGTCTGCCCACACATAGTGTTCCATCTCACGGCAATTGGCACACGTCTTGCCCGTAAAGTCGATAAAGATGGGCTTGCCCACTTGCTTGGCATACGCTTTGGCTTCATCGAGGTCGAAGAAGCCATTGAAACCACTGGGCATGTGCAGTTTGTCGGCATATTTACGCGGCCCCAATTCGTCCACAACCATGCCTGGCTGATAGGCAACGGTACCTGCATTTTCTTCTATGCTACGCTCGATATTAAAGTCTTGTGTTTCCATCGGGGGAACAAAACCTGATATCGCCTTAAGAGGAGCACCCCACAGGCCTGGAATCATGTAGACCACAAAAGCAAGGTCGAGTATGGCAAGGAAGAGGCGCACAACACCGATGTGCTGTAGTTCCTCGTCGCCTTTGAACTTGAGCTTGCCCAATAGGTAGAAGCCCATAAGGCCGAAAATCACAATCCACAGGGCAAGGTACGTCTCACGGTCGAGCAAACCCCAGTTGCAATAGAGGTCGGCCATCGAAAGGAACTTGAGACCGAAAGCCAGCTCGAGGAATGCAAAGACCACTTTTACAGTGTTGAGCCATCCACCCGATTTCATATTTTTCAACACTGAGGGGAACATGGCCAGCAGCGTGAAGGGGGCTGCAAAACCGATGCCGAAGCCCAACATGGTGATGAGCGACACCCAACGGTCGGTGGTGCTGGTGGAGAGGCTGACCAGTGCGGCACCCAGGATGGGACCCGTGCAGCTGAAGGAAACCAGCACGGTGGTGAGAGCGATGAAGAATGGTGCCAGGAAACCACCTTTATCGGCCTGCTCGTCCGACTTATTAATCCACTTCTCGGGCATCTTGATTTCAAACAAGCCAAAGAAACTGAGGGAGAAAATGAGGAAGATGATGAAGAATATGAGGTTAGGTACCCAATGTGTGCCAATAAAGTAGAGAGCTTCGGGGCCAAAGACAAGGGTGAGGATAGCACCTAACACTGCAAAAAGAAACACGATGGAGAAACCAAAGAACCAAGCCTGGCGACGCGAGGCACGCTTATCGTCAGTAGAGTTCATAAAGAAGTTGACCGTCATAGGAATCATGGGGAACACACAAGGGGTGAACATGGTCAAGATGCCGCCCAGCAAAGCCCAAAGAAACACCACAATAAGCGACTGGCCTTTCTTCTCGGCGGGAGCCTCCTCGGTTTCAGCCACAGAAGCGACGGCAGTGTCTACCACAGGCTCAGCCTCCTGTAACTCTTCAGGGGTGTCGGTCTCGGCGACAGCCGCACCACCATCCGCCATGTTGTCGGCCACGGGCAGAGCACCTTTGACGGAGAAGGAGAAATCGCGGTCGTCGGGGGCGATGCAGCTGCCATCGTTGCAGAGCTGGTAGCCAAAAGTACCGTTGACCTTGAAATCCTTATCCGACAGGCGTTTTACCTTCTGGCGGAAGGTCACCTTGCCACTGAAAGAGCGGACGGTGCATTTGAAGTCGTTGTCGTACTCCTCATGCGGCTTAGGCTCCTGCACTTTACCAATGAGCTTGTAGTCCTTCGACGGGGTGAACTCGAAATAGATAGCAATAGGACCAGCAGGGTCGGTGTACTGTGAATAGAGGTGCCAGCCAGCATCCAGGTTGGCGGTAAAGACCAGTTCAGACTCCGACTCGTTGAGGTCTTTGACCGAATAGGTCCATTTGACAGGATCCTGCAGCTGGGCAAAGCTGGCAATAGCCATGCTCAGTAGGAGGAAAAGGGTTGTAAGTTTCTTCATGTTTATAATGGTATTTGTTATTTTAGAGTGAATTTCACCGAACGGGTACCCGAAGAGGTCTTGACACGGACGGTATAGGCGCCTTTCTTCATCTTAGAGATGTTGATGTGGCTGCCCGTTTGATACTTGGGAACTGTGCGGACCTTTTCGCCTTTGGAATTAATGAAGGTCACCTCCGCTTGAGGACTGTTCATCAAGATAGTAAGGTAGCCTTCCTCAAGATTGGGAATAAGCTTGATGCGGTCTTCTGTTTCTGGTTGAGTTGCATTACCTTTATTGCCATCGACCTTCGAAGGGCTGCCTGAGATATTAGGACTCTTGGTGTCATCTGAGGGCTCCGAACTATCTGGATTATCTGAAGCCAATGCCACTTCTTGTTTTTTCATCTGGTAGCCTGACAAGCACCAGAGCCCTTTGTCGTCGGTGCCAAACCAGATGTTGCCATTGCGGTCGATGGTAACATTCTGATACATGCACCGAGGCAATTTGTCACCAGCACGGAAGGTGTCCCACTGGTCGTTGCAGTCGAAGACCGCCACACCTCCTTCGGTGGCCATCCAGAGGTGGCCTTCACGGTCGAAAGCCAGGTCATTAATCTGATTGCCTGGGATGGGACAGTTATCAGTGTTATACAGCACCCAGTTCTCTCCGTCGAAACGGCACAGCCCCTCAAGGGTTCCTATCCATTTGACATTGTTCTTGTCAATAGCAAGAGAGAGGACGATATTATGGGATATCTTGGAATTCTTGGTGGTGTAGGAAAGCCAGCGACGACCGTCGTACACGCAGAGTCCATCGTTGGTACCGATCCACTTACGGTCGCGGTTGTCAATGACGACGCAGAGGATAAAGTCGCTGAGCAGTTCGGAATCAGTGGCGGTAAATTTGGTCCAGTTCACCCCGTCGTATTGAACAAAGCCACTAAGGGTAACTCCTATCCATTTTACGCCCACGTGATCGACAGCTATGTCGCGGATATACTTCATATTGAGGCGATGCGTCTCTTCGGCATGCTCAAACCAGCGGTTGCCATTAAACTCGATGACCCCATAGTCGTCGGTACCAATCCAGAGGGTGTTGCCCTCGACCACGAGACAGTTGACAAACTGGTCTTTGAGTTTCTCATTAAAGTCGGCATAGTCAGTCCATTGACCATCTCTGAACTTGTTGAGGCCCTGTGTGGATCCAACCCAGAGGTTGCCCCTATTGTCAGAAGTGATGGCGAGGATATTATTGCTGATGAGCCCCGAGTTCTTCTCGGTATAGTTCGTCCACTTCTGCGCTGAGGCAGTGAGGGCAGTCATTGTGAAGAGCATTATAATTAGATGTCGGAACATGTTTCAGTCTTCAAATTTCAATTTTCAACTCTTAAGTCTTGTGCTTTTCCTTCTTAGCAGCTGGGAATAGTATGTTGTTCAAAATAAGTCTATAACCGGGAGAATTGGGATAGAGAGAGAGGTCGGTTGGTGGGTCACCGACAAAATGGCGATAGTCCTCTGGGTCGTGGCCTCCCAAGAAGGTCCATGTGCCTTTGCCATACTCGCCATGTAGGTAGCGCACCTCATTCATAGCCTTATTCTCTGCCAGTATCACGGCAGAGGACTTGACACACTCGCGACGGAAGGCAGTAGTCTGTCCCATAAATCCATGGATGATACGCGTATGGTTCTGCGTGAGCATAGTCGGCACCCAATCCCACTTGGCAGAGAACTCGAAGAGGGTAAAGAAATCATTCTTTTCGTTCACGACCTTCTGACGCGAGCGATCATCAACATCGATAGTCGAAATTTCGTACTCGTAGGGGTTGGTACTGATACGGAAGTCCTTAAACGCAAACGTCTTGTTGTAATCAAGCTGATTCTGGGCGTCGGGCTGCATAGGGTCACCGTCGAACATCACGTCGCAGATGTCGACATTCTCTGCCGCTAGTGCCACATCGTAACTGTCGGGTGCCGAACACATGGCAAATAGGAACCCCCCACCCATCACGAAGTCGCGTATCTTGTGAGTCACCTCCAATTTCAACTGGCTAACTTTGGCGAAGCCCAACTTGTTGGCCATGGCCTCCTGCTGACGCACATCCTCTATGTACCACTGCTGGTTACGATAGTTACCCCAGAACTTACCATACTGTCCGGTAAAGTCCTCGTGATGCAGATGCAGCCAGTCGTAGGTAGGCAACACACCCGCCACCACTTCCTCGTCGTAAACCACGTCGTAGGGAATCTCAGCATAGGTGAGCACCAACGTCACTGCATCGTCCCAAGGGAGCTTATTCTTAGGTGAATAGACGGCAATTTTAGGAGCCTTTTGCAGCTTCACGGCATCCATATTCACCTCGGGATTGGCTATTTCTGAGAGTATCGCGCTCGACTGCCCGTCGGCAATCACCTCGGCGGTGACGCCTCGCAGGCGGCACTCTTTTTCCAGCAGGTCGGCATATTTCATCATAAAGCTGCCACCACGGTAGTTCAGCAACCACGTAACCTCCACCTCACGTTGCAGCGCCCAATAGGCTATGCCATAAGCCTTCAGGTGATTCTTCTGCACCTCGTCCATAGGCACCAAAAGATAACTCGCCCGCATAGGCAACGCCAACAACAGCAGCATCAATATAATCAGACATTTTTTCATGCAATATTGGATAACGCGAAAAGCACCTGATTATTGTATTCCCACCCACAAAAAACTAATGTATAGATTCAACCTCGAAGTACATCTCAAGTAAGAAAGATGGTGCGGATTAGCGACACGCAATCATTTTTATATAAAAAAACGCACCTGCTTGCAAGTGCGTCGGAGACATCTGTGCGGATAAACGGACTCGAACCGTTACGGCTTTCGCCACTAGATCCTAAGTCTAGCGCGGCTACCAATTACGCCATATCCGCATGGTGTTCAACCACATCCAACAAATCATCGGAACTGATTGAGATTGCAAAGATACGAATTATTTTTGAATTAGGAATAAAAAAACATGAATTGCGAACAATGTGGGTATTTTTTAGCGTTCCGCTTTGAATAGATTTGCCACAAGTTCCTCATCAGCGGGGAGCCATTGCACGGTATTGATGGTGTCTGCAGTGAGCCAACGAGCATCCAGGTGTTCTTCCAATTTATAGTGGCCGTCGACCAAGTGGCAAAGGTAGCAGTGCATGGTGAGATGGAAGTCGGGGTAGTCGTAGTCCACGGTGGTGTGAAAGCGGTCTATTACGATGGTGGCGTCTAACTCCTCCTTGATTTCACGGACGAGTGCCTCCTCGTGGGTCTCGCCCTGCTGCACCTTACCGCCGGGAAACTCCCACCAGCCTTCCCATCTGCCATAGCCTCGTTGTGTAGCGAGAATACGGTCACCGTCGCGGATGATGGCAGCCACCACCTCGATGCGCTTTAGCGCCTGTTCGGCTGCCTTTTTACGCTCAAACAGCATCTCAGGCGGACCGTATAAACAGGCAGGGAACGTCTCCTTCATATCGTCATGTTTAAAACAAAGGCTTGGCTCCTGGATTTCATCCGAAACGAGCCAAGCCGAATGAATTATGAAAAAAAGCAATATTACTGAATGTCGTTCTTATCGATGGGCTGAGTGAGAAGATTGGTGAAAGCTCCCGAAGCGTCAAACTCCATACGAGTGTATTTGAGCTTATTGCCCAATCCTTTAACCTTTTGGCTGACCACCACATAAGTGAAAGGCTTCGGTTTCTTACCATCAACGCGCCACTTGGAGTCGTAGGTATAGACAATCATGCGCTCAATCTTATACTTCTCGCCTTTGAACTTCTCAGCAATGTACTTCACAATAGCAGCAGTGTAGTGATCCTTGTCGAGCACCTTGCCTGACATGATGTGACTCTCGGTGGCCACATCGTAGACCTCTTCCATCTCCACGCCCTGACGATTGATATAGTATGCAACCACCATCCCAGGATTACGGGTCACCCATTCGGGACCTTCAACCACCTTGGAAGGAGGGCATATCTTGTTGAAACCAGCAATGATAGCATCGGTAGTGTCAACAGCAAGCACTTCGGGCACATCTTCTACAGGCGAGGGGCGTTTGCCGCCCTTGTTGCTCTTAAGATTGCGCAGATGCTCATCAGCCACATCGCCCTCATCAGGGTTGTTGAGGGTGTAGTATTCACGCTTCACCGCATCAGGGTCAGGGGCATTGCTCTTCTGAAGACGGCCACGGGGGTCGAAAATAAGTTCATTATCGCTGTAACCCACGCCCGTCTTGACAATCATCATACGGTAATACACATCACCATCCATCTGCTCCACATAGTCAATAGACTTGATGCGGTAGCCAGGATAATTGTCAATAAAATAGCGGTTCATGGCTGTGGGGCAGTCGTCCTGTTTGGTAGGAAAACTGCTGTACTGCCAGTCTCCGTTGTGGGTGAAATAGGCACGACCCTTTTGGCCATCATAGACAAACTCAGCAATATACTGTCCTGGTGATTGGTACCATGTCTTGACCTTGTATGAGTCGTATTTCTTGTCCAATGAAATCAGAACGGACTTGGGGACTTGCGTTTCCTTGATCTTGTTCTGGGCTGCCGACAGGAGTGGCAGCGCGAGGAGGAGGATAAGAACTATTTTTTTCATTTTCTGTAAATATTTTGCCTTAAGAAACGCGGGTGTTGTTAAATTATTGCCTTTTTAATATTTTTTATTATTTGAATAGCACATCTTTGCGGTCGGGGCTGATAGAAACCGCCTTAATAGCAACACCGGTGACACGTTCCAGTTCGGCAAGATAGTTGAGCAGTGGTTTGGGAAGGTCGTTATAGTTGGTAATGCCCTCAAGTGACTGCTTCCATCCAGGATAAGTAACCAACTGGGGATTGATCTCCACCTCGTTGAATTCAAAAGGTATCTCGTTAGTAATCCTTCCGTCGATTTTATAATTCAAACACATCTTCACCTCGTCGAAGCCGTTCATCACATCGGGCTTGGTTACGAATAGATCGGTCACTCCATTCAACATGCAGGCATAGCGCAAGGCTGGAATGTCAATCCATCCACAACGGCGGGGACGACCGGTGGTAGCGCCATATTCGTGGCCCAACTCACACAGACTGGTGCCAGTCTCGTCAAACAGTTCTGTGGGGAAGGGACCTGCGCCCACTCGGGTACAATAGGCCTTGCAGATACCCATCACACGGCCGATACGAGAAGGAGCCACACCCAAACCTGAGCACACTCCAGCAGTGATTGTGCTAGAGGAGGTGACAAAGGGATAAGAGCCGAAATCGATGTCGAGCATAGAGCCCTGGGCCCCCTCGGCAAGCACACGTTTTCCCTCGTCGAGACAGCGGTTGATGAAATACTCGCTATTGATGAGTTTAAATTTCTTGAGCGTTTCTAACGACGCAAGCCACATACGTTCATACTCATCTATAGCACAGCCATCGATATGGAAATCAGCGATGTCGAAGTTGAGTGTGTGAGCCAATCTCAGGTGCTGACTTTTCAGCATCTCGTACTTCTCGCGAAAGTCGAACTCCATGATGTCGCCCACCCGAAGACCCGTGCGAGCAATCTTGTCAGTGTAGGCAGGGCCGATGCCTTTCAGCGTGGAACCGATTTTGGCATTGCCTTTCGCCTGCTCGTTGGCGGCATCAAGCATACGATGCGACGGAAGAATAAGGTGTGCCTTCTTAGAAATATACAGGTTAGCTGTAGCATCAACTCCTTTTTCTGCCAAATCAGATATCTCCTTCTGGAAAATACAGGGTTCTATCAACACCCCGTTGCCGATGACATTTAACTTCTCGGCATGGAAAATGCCAGATGGAATAATATGCAGCACATGCTTTATGCCGTTGAATTCGAGTGTATGACCAGCGTTAGGACCACCCTGAAAACGCGCGACCACATCATAGTTAGGGGTCAGAACATCAACAATTTTGCCCTTTCCTTCATCTCCCCATTGGAGACCTAGCAGCACATCTACTTTACTCATTATAACAATACTATTGTAGAAAATGATAGTTTATATTCGTTTGCAAAGGTACGAACTTTTTTTCATATAGCAGGAAAAAACTATTTCTCGCGACTGGCTTTGAACCATTCGACAAACTCTGGGAGATCGTCCAGCGGACGGAAACCCTCTTTGAAAGGCTCTTTTGGCATGGGACAGACCTCGACATAGCCGATAAGTGTTGTGCAGTCGAATTCACCAATGAGAGCCTCAATAGTGACGTAGACCCCTACCAACAAATCGTCGTCCTCATCAGGATCCTCAGAGGGCTTGTAGTTTGGTGGCAAATCGGGCAGGGCGATACGCAGACCGATGATGTCGGGCTCTTCTTCACTCTCGAGCTGTTGAAACGCCATCTTGGCAGTCTCGAAACGATACTTGTCGAAAAGCACCTTAAGCCCTTTGCCCTTGGGCTGCTTGAAGGGGACAAACTCCCACCAGTCAACGTCGGGGGCGTTATCGGTCAGTTCGACGACATTTCTAAACAAGTCAAAATCGCCTTCAGCACTGATTGTTAATGTACGACCTTGGGCAGTTTGTTCGCCAATCTCAAAGGTAAGACCCTCGCAATAGGCATCCATCTGGTGCTGCATGTCGTCAAGAAGTTGCCGACGCTCTTCGTCGGTGATGTCGTTGAGCATGGTCAACCGTTCACTATTGGTCTGAAACCACGACCAGAATTGTTCAGGAGTATTCATTTCTTTTGTTGATTCGTTGATATATTGATATGTTGGGCAGAGCCTTACTTAATAGTTCTTAGCATTTACCTCATACTTCAAATGATGATTGCCTCCTTTTCGAGGGTTACGCCAAATCGGGTTTGAATGTCGACGGTGATAGCATCGGCAAGGGCTATAACATCCGCGCCTGTACAGCCACCACGGTTGACCAACACCAAAGCCTGCTTTTCATACACACCGCAGCGACCCATCGAACGTCCTTTCCATCCGGCACACTCGATAAGCCATCCAGCAGCCAGCTTATAACCATCGGCGACGGGATAAGCCACCATGTCGGGATACTCTGCCTTGAGCCGCTCGTAATGTTCAGCACTGACAATCGGGTTCTTGAAGAAACTTCCCGCACTACCTGTCACCTCGGGACGGGGCAGCTTGCTCCAACGCACCTCGGCAATAGTGTCTGCCAATTGGGTCGGAGTGGGGCTGGTGATGCCTGCAGCCAACAACGCGTCGGAGAGAGCTTTATAGCGGATGTCGGGTGCAAAGGTTCTGTGCAGACGGAACACGACCGACCCGACCACATAACGACCTTTGAGTTCATGCTTGAAGATGCTGTCGCGATAGCCAAAGCGACATTCGTCATTGCCGAACACACGCTTTACGCCCGTACCCAGCTCATAGGCACGAACGCTATGGATTACATCTTTTGCCTCTCTGCCGTAGGCTCCAACGTTTTGCACCGGTGCGGCACCCACTGTGCCGGGAATTGCCACGAGGTTTTCTACGCCATACCACCCTTGTGAGATACAATATCGGACAAAATCGTCCCACACTTCTCCTGCTGCCGCCTCAACAAGGAGGTCGTCGTCATGAGCTTCCATGAGGCGGACACCTTTATTCTCGAGATGTATGATTGTGCCTGAAAAGTGGCGCGTGAACACCATATTGCTACCCCCACCAAGAATAAGGCAAGGTTTCTCTACTAAAGTGGGGTTGGCAAGCACAGAGGGCAGTGCCTCCTCATGGCTGACCACTTGGTAGCAGTCGGCTGTGGCGGCAATGCCAAAGGTGTTGGGTATTGTGGTATTCGTCATGTCAAAGTTAAGTATTAATTGTCGGCAGCAGCATTTTAAGTTTATAGCTTTCCAATTACCTAAAAGACATATCCGATATTGAGATAAGCTCCCAAACGGCGATTGAAGTTGTTCCAATGCAGATCGACCGAAACGGGTCCGATAGGCGAATCGTATGAGACACGGAAGGCCGTGCCAAATGAGCCTTTCCACGAGTCGAGCGGAGCCATCTCGTCAAACGAGAAAAGGTAGTTGGCCATCAAGTAGAGGTAGAATTTGCTGTAGATATTGTAGCGCATGTCGAGACGGAGTATGGCCGCCATATCGTCCACGTGCAAGGGGTTGATTAATCCCACAAAAGCCAGTTGGTGGTCAAGGTATCGTCCCGACAGGGTGCCACCTACCAGATTGTCGTACCAACCCGAGTTGTTGCCTAGCACCATGCGGGCCGCGACCTGCGGGATAAGAGTGAACCGCGGTGAGGTGGAGATGTAAGACTGGACGTTGAAATCGACAGCCACGAAACCCGAGTCGATGTCGCGGAAGAGATGCTTGTTGTTCTTACGCCAACTGGCACCGCCTGTGGCATACACGCCCTTGGTGGCAAAATAGGCATTGTCGAGGTTGTCGTAACGTCCCCGGAAGAAGACGCCTAGGAAGTTCTCGGTACGGTCGAAATGGAACAGACCATCGTAAAGCATATTATTGAGAGTAAAACCTCCACGGTTGGAGTAGAAGTCTTCATCTATTCCAAAAGCAAAGCTGAAGTCGAGCAGGTGAAACTCCGATATATAGAGACTGATATTGTGGTGGTCAATACGTCTGCCCAAGAGGGAAATTGAGTCGTAATAGTTGATATTAAGGCTGCTATTGTGATACTTGTAGCCCAAAGTCACATCGCCTAGACCCAACCCGCACCATGAGCCGCGAGCCCCGAAACGGAAGTTGTAGTTCAAGTCCACATCCATACCCAACTTGAAACCCGACAGCCTACGCTCGTTCCATCCGGCATGGAACAGTAGCGATGCGCTCTCTTCCGAATCATAACGGAATCCGACTGCAAAGAGGTGGGGCTCGGCATACTCGACCGAGACTACCAGCCGGTACGACTCACGCCCCACGGCATCGGTGTAGACGTGGTGGTTGAGCCAAAACTCCTCGTCGGTTTCAAAGATGGTATAGGTGATTTTGGAATAGGCACCCGTGCCATTGATGATGCCTATGGCGTTCTCTATATCCCTGATGGTGATGGCGGTGCCATTGTCGAGGCCGTCTTTGCGCTCCAACCAATGGCGCTCGTCAGGCCCCACGCCCTTATACTCCACTTCAGCCAACACAAAGGTGTCCTGCACGGTGAGCAGTCGGGCTCTGGGTGCCTGCAAGGTCTTCTTACACGGACCAAAGACCTCCAACCGCTGCTTCAGCCTCATCAGTTCGTCGTGGTGTGCCTTAGCACACTCGTAGCCTCGACGCACCAGCGTATCGATAGCACTCGCCGAGAAGCTCAACATGTTGTAACCCGACACGTCGGGGTGCATATAGATGTCGCACATTTCGCGATGCTTGTTGTGGTCGCTTGTTACCGCGATGCTTAGGTACTGCGAAAGTTGCTGAGGTAGCGAACGCAGGTCATCTATACTGCCTGCCAAAGCATCAGCCAGGTCGACGCCAATCACATAATCGGCCCCCATGTCAAGGCATACATCCACCGGGAAGTTGTTCACCAGCCCTCCGTCTGCCAGCAGATGCCCCTCCCACTCCACCGGCGAAAATACGCCTGGAATGGCCATGCTGGAGCGTATTGCCTTGGCAAACACACCGCTGTGCAGCACCACCGAGTCACCGTTGATAATGTCGGTGGCAACACAGGCAAAAGGAATAGGCAGGGTGTTAAAGTCTATCGAGTCGTTATAGCCGACGCTGAGCATGCTGAACAGGTTGATAAGGCTTGCTCCATTGATAACACCACTCGGTAGCGTGGAAATCAGCCGGCGCGACTTCTCCTGAAACTCTCCCGTACCGAAGGGCACCGAGAGCATATAGACGCTGCTAAATTCTCGCCTTTCGGACGACATATATTTCCTATCCACATTGTTGCTCATATACAGTGCCCAGTTCATGGCGGCTATCAACTCAGCCATCTCGTCGGGCGAGTAACCCAGCGCATACAGGCCACCGATGATAGAGCCCATGCTAGTGCCCGTAACATAGTCGACTGGAATGCCTATCTCCTCCATATATTTGAGCACCCCGATATGCGCCGCACCCTTGGCGCCGCCGCCACTGAGGGCGACACCCACCTTAGGTCGCTGTGGCTTGGGCACTACCGCACCACCTCCCGGCTGTGCTTCCAGCTGGGCAAATGCCACGAGCAGAACAATTATCGATACTATTCTCTTCATAATCTATTAACAATTATCAATCGGGCCATTCGCCTTGTCGCCTTAAGCCACAAATCAATGACCCTCGTTTTTGTTACTGTTTTTCGGGTACAAAGATACGACTTTTTTTCCATTCGACGACGAAAGTATTACCTTATTCTTCACAGTAGCACAACAAACGTCTGTCGTTCTACACGTTGTACCTAATCAAATTTTATTGCGTAGAAGTGTAACAGCCACACAATCGAAGCAGCGTCTATCTGGCTGAAATGCTAGTCACCCGTTTCAGTATTCTTTTCTATTCCAAACCGGTCAAAAATGCGGATTGTTTCAGTGAGGCATACCCCCCCGCTTCGCGGTACCCCTCTAAAGAGGGGACGGGCGGTAGCCGTCCTATGCATCTATGTTTGTATGCAGTGTGGCGCGACAGCCGTCCCCTTTTTAAAGGGGAGCAAACATCCAGTGAATGTTTGCCGTAAGGCCGGGGTATGTAAAAATGGTATGTGAATATGTGAAAGTTTAACAATATATCCAACAATCCCACTCATAAAAAAGGGACTATTGAGAGTAAGGCTCACCGAGTCCATATCGTTTCACCTATTGTTTCGTCGTTTCTTACCACCTGCTTCGGCTACATTTCAACGCGGACCACCTCGTGGCGGCTGTCTTCCCTTGTTGCAGACCCCTCATATATTCTATTTTTATTTCCCCTTTACTTTAGATTTATTTTACCTTTTATTTAGGTAAGCTAAATAAAAGGTAAATAAAATAGAAAGTAAATAGAAAATAAATAGAGAATATGTCACTACACTAAGTAACGGAGAGGCTTTTCTTACGCAAAAAAGGGCGTTTAAAACGCCCTTTATGGAGTAGAAAGTTGCAACTAGTGACGACTTATAGAGTCTTGACAATGTGGAGGGTGTGCCTGTCGGTGGGCGAAATGAGGGTGAGCAGATAGACCCCTTTCGGCAGGTCGGACAAGGAGATGGTTGTTTGCATTCCAGACAATAGCATGGCACGAAGCCTGCGCCCTTTTAGATCGTAGAGCACAGCGTCGTATTTCATTGACGAATGAGGTAACAACACTGTCACCTGGTCGGTAGTGGGATTGGGGGATACTGAAAAATGAGAAATGGAGATTGAACCATGCGTGTCGTGTATGCCGACTTGGGTGGTGTCAATCTGGGTGGTGTCTATTTGTGTTGTGTCCACATGAGTAGTATCTTGATGGGTGGTGTCGGTCGTTTGTCTGAGCCAGAAACTGAGGGTGTCGAAAACTACATGTTGCACAGCCTCGCGGATAGTGGCAGCATTAACCGCTTCGATTTCGGGTTGGTAGGTTATATGTTGCGGACTGCGGTGGAAAATCAAAGTATAAAAAGCACATGCGGCGGCATAGCTGCCTGCCAGCGAGGGATGGCTCCCGTCGGATTGGTAGAGTTCAATCTCGGGGTTGTTGGTACGCAGGTAGCGCCAAACACGCCCCACAGGGCATACCGAGGCATCGTACTGACGCGCCATATACATGTAACGCTCGTAGAGCATGCTGTCCATTCCTTCGTAAGTGCCGAGCACTGGGAAATAGGGAGCATTCTGCTGGTCGCCATATTTACGTCCCCATGTCATGTAGAACATGGCCTCTCCTTCAGGGTTGTGGGAATACACAGCATCAACCAACTGCTGGGAATAGGGAAACACCTCGACCTCAACCTGCGACTGGGGGAATGAGGGCAGCTGGCTCTGTTCCTGAAGCACCACTACGTCCCATCCGCCTTGCTGTATGAGGCTCATAGAGCGATTGGTGCAATGCTGGGCAAAAGTGCAACCGCCTGGTGTGTTGCTCTCATATTCTAACGCG
>JAEEGK010006973.1_pt1 | contig 27042 bp, 17 predicted proteins | sample 8958771 | NCBI WGS metagenome assembly JAEEGK01 (sample SAMN16246547, study PRJNA631951) | gut metagenome | biome: gut microbiome; feature: rumen; material: SC-attached | host: Bos | place: Iran: Karaj | collected 2018-10 | reverse complement strand
GATTGTAATTCTGAGGAAGGTAAGGCCCTCCAGGCTGAGGCCAAGAACAAGTATCGTCTGCAGTTCGCATTCGGTGGTGACATCCCCGTTTACACCTCTGGCGATCCTAAGACCGCTCTGCCTACTGAGGGTGGTAAGACCAAATCTGACGTCTATGGCGACGACCGCTATAAGAGTGAGAAGATCGAAGGCCGTCGTTCATATCCCGGTATCAAGAAGTACCTTGACGACCAGTACGACGTGAACTATCCTACCCACGACCTGAGCTATCGCGACATCATGGTGCTCCGTCTGGCTGAGATGTACCTGATCAAGGCAGAGGCTGAGCTCGCTACTGGTGGCAACGCCCTGGCTACCATCAACCAGCTCCGCACCGCACGTGCCATCAGCGGCAAGGACAACACCATCAAGGGTACCGTTGACATTGAGACGATCCTGCGTGAGCGTGCCCTCGAGCTCTGCGGTGAGTACCAGCGCTGGTTCGACCTGAAGCGTACACACACGCTCATCGACCACGTGAAAGCTTACAATGCACAGGCTTCTGGCAACATTGCTGTTAAGCACTACTACCGTCCGATTCCTCTGACCGAGCTGGAGTCTGTTACCAACCGTGCTACAGCATCCGTCTCTCAGGATGCCAACGGCGTACTGCAGTACACCTCTGTTCAGGATGGTATGTGGCAGAACCCCGGATATTAATCCCGCAGGTTAAAATAAGCTAATAATAAGAGGTGCGCTTTTGCAGGGCGCACCTTTTTTATTATCTTTGTGGCAACAAACTCCCATACACCGGCAAATGGCCTGGAAACTGAAATATCGCTGCAAGGACTGCGGATATGAAGCTGAGACGTACGAGGGACGCGGGCTCTTCCGTCAGGAAATCAAGGCCATGTCGTGCCCTGACTGCAAGACCGTCCAGAATATCGTGGTTGGCGGTATCATAGCCGACGTGGCGCCATCCTACCGAAGCGAGGTGGGACGGCTATGCCTGAACTGCGGCAGCGACCGTATCAGGATATGGGACAAGCGCACCTGTCCGAAGTGTCAGGGCGAGATGGAAGAAACAGGCGAAAAAGAGTTTTGGACATAATAAATCCCCACTCGGAACAGAGCGGGGATTTATACTTACTGCCTAAGAACTTACTCGGCTTTCGGAGCCTTTGGCTTGGCTGCTTTCTTGGCGGCTGGTTTCTTCTCAGCCTTGGACTTCGCAACCTCCTTCTTTAAAGGAGCCTTGACCTTCGGGCGAGCCCCCTCCAGTTTCTCGAGACGGGCCTTCAGGCGGATGATCTCCTTATCCTTCATCTCAATCTCATCGCCCTGGTTCTTAATGGTGGTGAGCAGGCTCTCCAGCTCCTCGTTGTCGATGTCGAGCGGATAGAGCGCATTGACCCTGTTGATGAAGTCGCCGAGGATGTTCATGTAGTTGGTGAAGGCATCAAACGGTCCGCTGTAGATACCACGGTCCAATCCCACGTTAGAAGGTTTGGTAGTCATGAAGCGGAAGTTGTTGGAAGCCTGCAGGTAATCCCAGTCCTGATTGATGCGAGGATCGTCGGCGATGCGCAGACGGTCGGCCACAGAATAGAGTTTGTTGAAGGCCTCGTGCTGCATGGCGTTACCGAGCCAGCAGCTGACATCGCGCTCCTCGTCGACCCAAGAGAGGGTGTCGGGCACATCGAGCTGGCTGACGCTCTTGCAGCTCTTGCAGATCTCGGTCGGCGTCATGAAGTTGATGCCCTTCTCCTTGGCACAGGCTGGCAGCGCGTGGATGAAGTCGAGAATGTTAGAGCTGAGCGGCTGGGCGATGCCAAGGGCTGAGAGCTCCATGAAGATATTGATGATCTGCTCCTCCTCGGGGAAGCGGGCAATGCGGTCGATGTAGGCATCGGCGAAGAGGGGATAGCCGTCCCACTCAGAGTTGTTGAAGCGCAGGGAGATATCGTCGGACAGCTCGATGTCGCGGAGCAACAGCTTCAGGTTAGGAGCCTGGTTGCAGTGGTAGACATAGTGGGGCGACTTCCAGCCGAGCACGTGCTTGGCACCCTCGGTAAGCATGCCCTTGAAGCCGAGGGCAGCAATCTGGGCACCAATGTCATCGCTGTAGATGAGCGATGAATTACGGGCCACTGTCGGCTTCTTGCCGAAGAGCTCCTCAATCTTGGCGGACTGCTTCTTCACATCGAGGGCGAAGGTCTCAGGATTGGCCAGTGAGGAAAGGCCGTGGCTATAGGGCTCGGCGAGGAACTCCACGCAACCGGTCTCGTTCAACTCCTGCAGCTTGGCGATTACCTGCGGGGCATGCAACTCCAGCTGCTCGATACCGGTACCAGACAAAGAGAATGCCACTTTGAAATACTTGCCGTTCTCATTGATCATGGCCTGAAGCGTGTTCAGCGCTGGCATGTATGAGCGTTCAGCGATGTCGGTGATGCTACGCTCGTTCTCGTAGTCATCATAGTAATAATGATCGGTACCGATATCAAAGAAACGGTAACGCTTCAGATGGATAATCTGATGTATCTCGAAATATAAACAAATCGTTTTCATAACCTATAATTTTACGATTTACAACTTACTATTGATGGTTTCCTTTTAGTTATTGTTCCCAGCCTAAGGTGCGGAGGTAGAGTGTACGGATCCAGGCACCCACTTTCTCCCAGGTGATCTGGTCCACCTCACGCTTGCCCTCCTCTTTGAGGTACTGGAAGAGGGAGTCGTTATGACAGATGGAATAGATGGCATCTGCCAGGGCATGTATATCCCAGTAGTCCACCTTGATACAGTTATCGAGGATCTCCGCACAGCCACTCTGCTTAGAGATGATCGACGGGGTACCACACTGCATCGCCTCGAGGGGCGAGATACCAAAGGGTTCACTCACCGAGGGCATCACATAGACATCACTGTCCTTGAGACACTCATACACCTGTTTGCCGCGCATGAAACCAGGGAAATGGAAGCGGTCCGCGATGCCGCGTTCTGCTGCCAGCTGGATCATCGCATCCATCATGTCACCCGATCCTGCCATACAGAAGCGCACGTTACGTGTGCGGTGCAGCACCATCGTCGCAGCCTCCACGAAATACTCGGGTCCTTTCTGCATGGTGATACGTCCCAGGAAGGTCACCACTTTCTCCTTACCGGTATGGTCTGGTCGTGGGATATCCTGATATTCCTGTGGCAGTGGGTACACCGCGTTATGCACGGTGAAGCACTTCCTTGGGTCTTGATGATACTGGTTGATGACCGTTTGTCGTGTCAGCTCCGACACGCACATGATACAGTCAGCCCAGTCCATACCGTTCTTCTCAATGGAATAGACCGTGGGGTTCACCTTGCCTCGCGAGCGGTCAAAATCCGTGGCATGCACATGGATACACAGCGGTTTGCCACTCACCTGCTTGGCATGGATGCCAGCGGGGAAGGTGAGCCAGTCGTGTGCATGGATGATATCAAAGGTCTCTGTTCGTGCCACCTGTCCAGCGATGATCGAGTAGTTATTGATCTCCTCGTGCAGGTTACCGGGATAGCCGCCTGCAAACGACATCGCACCCAGGTCGTTCACGTTCAGATAGCTAAAGTCAGCATAGATATGCTCACGCAATTTAAAATAGTAGTCGGGATCCATGATGTTCCCCACGCGTTGTTTCACGTAGTCATAGTCCACATCGCGCCACACGATGGGCACCGCATTCATCGCCACGATCCGGCAGGCATGCTGACTCTCATCGCCAAAGGGATGGGGCAGGCATAGCACGGTCTCTATATCTCCTTGTGCCTTCAGACCCTCAGAGATGCCATAGTTAGCGGTGGCCAGTCCACCAAACACATGAGGAGGATACTCCCAGCCAAACATTAATACTTTCATCGTCGTTCCTCCTTATTTTTGATATGAATATTTCTCCATCAGCTTCAGGGTGCGTAAGATCTCTGCCACATTCATGGCAAACGACATCGCGCCACGTCCAGAGAATGGCGGGTTACCATCAAAGAGTTCCGAGATGGTACCAATGGCATGATAGTCCATCTCATCCTCATAGCCCACCAGCTGTCGTTCGATGAAGCTGAGTCGACTGCGTTTATAGAGTTTCAGACACGCCTCCATATAGAATCCTCCGAGCCATGGCCAGGCGGTACCCTGGTGGTAGGCGTAGTCACGTTGGGTCTGTGGTCCCACATAGATGGGGTTATAGCCGCCGCTCTTGGGTGACAGCGAGCGCAGTCCCTTGGGTGTGAGCAGCTCACGGGTGCAGATATCCACCACGCTCTTCATCTGCTCCTGCGACAGGGGTGAGTAGTCGAGCGCCACGGCAAAGATCATGTTGGGTCGCACGCTCCAGTCCATCATGTTACCATCCACATAGTCGAGCAGGTAGCCATACTCATTGACGAAGGTGTCGACAAACGAGGTCTTGACCTGTGCGGCGAGGGCCTCCACCTTGGCAGCGCCAGCGGTGTCGCCTTTCTCCGCAGCCATCAAGGCGGTGAACTTCAGGGCGTTATACCACAGGGCATTAAACTCCACGATATAGCCCGATCGCGGCACCACCGGACGACCGTTGGCGGTAGAGTTCATCCAGGTCACCGCCTTCTCACGTCCGTTGGCATAGAGCAGGCCGTTATCATCGAGTCGCAGGTTGGGATGCTTCCCATCCAGGATATATTTCACAATCTTATGAAGCAGCATGCCATACATCTCGAAGCACTTGTCGCGCCCCACCTCCTTGGCATACTGTTGCATCGCCCATACCGCCCACAGGGGCACGTCGGGCTGTTCTATCTCGTAGATCTTCCCTTCGTTGGGTTTGCCATCCATAAAGTTGCGCAGCGCCCGTTCAGCGGTCTTCATCACCTTCTCGAAATAGTCGATCTCTCCGATGGCCAGTGTCAGTCCTGGCAGGGCGATGAAGGTGTCACGCGCACGCACCTTGAACCAGGGGTAGCCCGCCAACAGGTAGCGGTCGTGGTTCTTCTCCTTACGGTGGAACTGGTGTGCCGCTGTCACCAGACAGTGGTAGAAATTATCACGTGGCACGCGGTCTGCCACCTCCTCATCAAAGAGCTTCTTCATGGCAGCAGGTTTGATGGCAGAGGTAGAGCCCGAGAAGATGATGCTCTCGCCTTTCTTGATAGGCATCTCGAAATAGCCTGGCACATAGAGGTCCTCATTCGAGGCATAGCCACGCTCCTGTTCCTTCGGGTATTCGATACCGCGATACCAGTCGGGTTGGAAGATAAACGTGTTTTTCTTCGAGAACTGCATGTAGAGGTCGGGATAGCCGGCATACATACAAGTCTTGATACCGTTGTCTACTTCATGGTATTCTCTGCTGGCGGTGGCATTCTCGTGGGTAAACTGTCGCACGCTGCGGAAAGCCAGGAAGGGGCGGAATCGCAGGGTGGTGGCAGAATGGGCGTCCACGAGGGTGTAGCGAATCAGGATGCGGTCTTCATAGTGTTGGAAAATAACCTCCTTCTTTAAGATCACACCACCAACACGGTAAGTCGTAGTAGGCACAGTCGTGGCATCAAACTCACGGATGTACTTGTGTCCATTAGGACTGTAATTGTTGCCCTGATATTTGTGCAGTCCGAGGTTAAACTCAGCGCCATGCTGGATCACCGTACAGTCGAGCGATGACAAGAGCACATGGTTCTCATCATCCAGTTCTGGTACGGGAACTACCAGCAGTCCGTGGTATTTGCGCGTATTACAGTCCACAAGGGTAGAGCTGCTATAGGCGCCCGAACGGTTCGTCCGGAGGAACTCACGGCGTAGACTTTCCTGCAGGTTGGTCATCACGGCTTTTTCTAAACGTAGGTAGCTCATAGTTCCTGTTTAAAGGTATTTATTAGTGAATATTCAAGTTTGATTTTCCAAAGGTAGGCATTTTTAAGCAGAGTTCAAAGGAAACGAAACGACATTTAACAATTATTGATAATTGCACGAAAAAGGTGCACCGCCATGGTGCACCTCTATTGCTTAGTCAGGTATCAAGAAATTTACAACTTCTTGCTCCACCGTGATCCGATACGCGCCTACCGGTGTCTTCATCATCCGTCCGTCGATTCCCACGATGGCTTTCTTCGCATAAGTCACCTCCACCTCCTTGGTACGATAGGGATGCACGCTGCGGTGGTTCAGGAAGCGGCCTGTCACCAACAGCCACAGTCCCTCGATGAGCTGCACCACCTCGGGATGGTACACCACACTCACGTCGAGCATGCCGTTATAGGGCACGGCATTGGGTGTCTGTCCATAGCCAGGTCCCGACCCGATACACACGGTCATCACCTTACGTTCTATCTCCTCGCTGTTGATCTTCAGCTTCATCTTATACTCCATGCGGTGGAAGAGCATCACGAAGAGTGACACCAGGAACGACAGGGTCTGCGACCCGAGCAGTCGTCGGGTCTGTCGTCGCAGATTCATGATGTCAGCCGTCAGTCCGATGTTAATACAATTCAAAAAATAACGGTGACATTTGTTGCCATGTTTGTTGGTATAGCGTATGCAGCCCAGGTCGATCTTTCTGATACGTCGCTGGATGAGCCAGGCGATGGTCTGCTCCACCTCGTCATCATCAAAATCCCAGAACTTCGCGAAGTCGTTCATCACGCCATTGGGGATCACCCCCAGGGCGATCTCGTCGCGTACCGACTGCTCTTCCATCATCAGACAGTTCACAGCATCGTTGAGTGCCGAGTCGCCGCCCACGATGACGATGGTCTTATAGCCATTCTGGATCATCATCTTCACCAGTCGTTCCACACTCTCTGCGGTCTCGCTCTGTACGAAATCGTAGAGCACCTGGCGCTCGTCGAGCACCCGTTGGATCTTCTCCCACCGTTTCCGTGAGTTGAAGAACCCGGTCTTAGGGCAATACAGGATGCCCCATCTTGTTGTTTCTACTGCCATAAGCTTATTATCGTTTTGATCTTTTCGTCCATGGGTAAGGTGGCATCGATCCAGTGGATGGTGAAGCCGCGTCGCTCCATGCCTCTGAACCAGGTCATCTGTCGTTTGGCAAACTGGTGGATGGCGATCTCCAGTCTGCTGCACATCTCCTCATAGGTGAGCACCCCGGTGATATACTCCGTCAGGAACTTATACTCCAGTCCGTAGTAGATCAGGTCCTCCGGTGCGATACCCTCGTCGAGCAGGTGTCGCACCTCGTCCACCATCCCCTCCTCGAGTCTGGCCTTCAGTCGTCGGGTGATCTTCTCGCGTCTCAGCTCACGGTCTATGTCGATACCGATGATGAGCGAGTCCACCGGTGGCAGCTCACGTCGCGGCACAGGGTGTTCCAGGTTATAGGTCTCTATCTCGATCGCCCTGATAGCCCGTTGACACGAGTCCACATCCGTTTTGTTATGCATCGTCGAGCCGCTCTGTGCCTTGAGGTCCTCCAGCCGTTTGGTCAGCTCCTCGAGGGTCAGGTCAGCCAGTTGGTCGCGCAGCGCCTGGTTCTGTGGCACTGGCGAGAGGTGATAGCCTTTCAGCACCGCCTCGATATACAGGCCCGTACCCCCACAGAGGATGGGCACTGCCCCCTTCGCCTCGATCTGCTGGTAGGCATCAAAGAAATCCTGCTGATACTGGAACAGGTTGTATTTCGTCCCGGGCTCACAGATATCTATCAGATGGTAGGGCACCGCGCCATAGTCAGCCAGGTCCTTCCCCGTTCCGAGATCCATCCGTCGGTACACCTGTCGGGAGTCAGCAGAGATGATCTCTCCGCCAATGGCTGCCGCCAGATGGGCTGCCACCGGTGTCTTCCCGGAAGCCGTAGGTCCTAATATCGTGATCATTTTTTGCATCGTCATACTGTTTTTTTAGGGGTTATCGCACGCCGCCGCCACCGCCGCATCCCGAGAAGCCGCCGCCACCGCCGCCCCAGGAGCTATGGCCGCCGCCACCGTTGGCACGACTCTCGCGTGCCGCCTTCGCGGCAATGGCATGCGAGGTGCTGCGGTGCAGGGTTGAATAGATGATAGGCAGTGTCCTGTCATCCGCCATCTGTCCTGCCACCTCATCCATATGGAAATATTCGGGGTTCACCTTCTTCATCTCCTTGATCACCTGGTCAGCGATGCCAAAGAGGGTGGCATAGATCATATAGTCTTTCCAGAGTTTCACCTCGCCCACCCCACGTTCGTCGAGCAGGGTGAACTCCTGCAGGAACTTCCGCAGTCCGAACAGCTGTCGCACATCCTCCTGTCGGTTCTTATAGGCTGACAGCTTCGTCTCACTATGCAGGGTGTTCACAAAGGCATCGGTGACCGACACGTTCTTACTGCTCCGCATGAACTGCCGCAGCTCCTTGGGTTCCAGCACCGCATCAGCCCCGGCAGCCTGTTTGAAGATCTGGTAGATACGTCGCATCAGCACGGGCAGCTTTTTCAGGTCCTCATACGGGTGGATCACAAAGTTCTGTTCCATCTTCCCTTTCATGGTGGGTCGCATCTCGATGGTGATCGCCCCCAGATGGATGAGTTTCAGGATACAGGCAGACATCAGGTTGTTATAGTCGCTGCCCATATAGCGGTAGGCATTCAACAGGTCGTTGGCCTGTGTCAGGTCACCGCCCATCGGGATATCACGGTACCACAACAGGTCCTTGAATGCCCGACGACGGGCGCGCCACACCTTCACCAGATGGTACACCCAGCTAACACCCGCTATGAGGAACGACAGTCCGAACACCGCTGCAAAGAACAGCCATGAGCCATCCTCCTGGTCTTCAGCGGTATAGTCGCTGCCCTCCAGGGCCTCTGCCTTCTTCTCTGCGAAGGTCGTCTCCTCCTGGATAGCAGGTTCAAACAACCCCTTCGGGAAGGATGCCATCACATAGAGCGCCGCCTCAGCATTCATGGCGCTGGTGGTCTCCACCACGATCGTCCCTGACTTGAAGGCCAGCTCGCCATCGAAACGGAAGCCCCAGATGCCGCAGCTGTCGGGGTCGATGACCATGGTACTGTCTGCCATGGTGATGGTCACCATCGCATGTTCCGGTTTCGGTGTCACCGTCTGGTCGAGGAACACATGTCGCAGGGCATCCGCATCGGGATAGCCACGCACCAGTCCCGTCATGGTATAGCTGGTGATATAGGTACGCTGTCCTTCCTCGCCCAAGCCCCAGCACAGCTCATAGCCGCCACTGGTCTTCACGATGCCACAGCGGTTGGTCTTCCAGTCCCGGTCCTCGTGCACATCCCAGTCCACCAGGGTGTAGGGGGTGCCCGTCTCGTCGGTCACCATCAGGTCCATGATCTGACTGGGTCCCATGTTCGCCAGACCGATATAACACTCTGTTCCTTCCTCATCGATGGTCATCTGTCGGGTCTCGGTGATGCGTGCATCGCCATTCCGACTCAGCACAACCCGGATGTCGAGGTTGTGCAGCTGCGGTCGTGCCACCATCGTGGTGACCACGCACAGCAGTCCTATAGCAACTAACAGTTTAGGCTTCATAACAGTGCGCAAAGTTAATCATTTTTGCGCACGAATCACACGAATCTGCCGTTTTTTTTATGATTTCACCCGAAATCACGGCCTTCCAAACGACGAAAAGGCGTCCTCACCCCCTTTTTCCGGATTCGAGGCGGTAGGTCAGCGGTGTCTGCCTGTCAGCCCGGTACTGTTCCAGTCGCAGCTGCCATTCCTGTTGTGAGCGCACATCGAAATCGCTCCATGCCATACCGATGGCATACGAATAGCGGTAACCGGTATAGCCCGCGATGATCCCCAGTCCATGTCCGTAGTTGATGCCCACGGGCTGTGGAAACGGTTTCATACAGATCACATCCACCTTCTCCGGGAACACCAGTCCCACGTAGATCTGACTGTTATGTCGCCAGGCATCCACGGTTGGATCCGCATAGTGCAGATAGTCATCGCCCAGCACCACCGCACGGGTGTCTGCACACCGTATCGCCACCCCAGCCGCCAGACAGACGGGTGTCGTCAGCCCGTCATACCACACCGTCATCCGACAGAAGTTCGTACCACGGTCGAGGGTCATCACCCGGTGTTCCGTCACCTGCATGCCAGCGATGGTCACTGTCGGGAAGTCCAGCTGTAAGGTGAACCGCAGCGGTCCGTCATCCAGGATCTGATACTGCTCATAGCACCACGGGTAACAGATCGAGTCGCCCACCATCAGTGCCGGGGTGCCACAGCCCAAGGTGGGGCCCACCCCATAGGCATCCATGCCTGCCCCATGATCCAGGTGGTAGCTCGTCATGGTGGTCAGACTGTCTGCCGCCCGCTGGTTCCCACGCTGTCGCCAGGCGGCAATCTCCGCATGACGGGAGAACTCCAGACGGTACAGACTGTCCACCATCAGCTCCGACGAGTGCTTCACCCAGAGGTCGATTCCGAACGACCGCTCCCCGCGCTGTTGCGTGCCAGGTCCATAGATACGGAAGCCTGCGCGGTCATTCTCAAATGCGATATCATCTGCCCGTTCCGGGTAGCAGCGTCCTGCCACATAGCGTCTCATGGGTTCCTGCGTGCCCTGCTCGATGGTATAGACCGCCTGTCCGAACGGTCTCACGGAGACATAGAGCAACAGCTCACCGTCATAGGTCCGTTGCCAGGGACACGCGATCCCAAAGGCATCACGTATCACCAGTGCGCTGTCTGCTATCGCCCTGCCATCCACGGCAATCACCTCATGCCGCTGTCTGTCGGTGTGGTTCGTGACCACCAGTCGCTGTGCCGCCCTGACGGTGACTGTCACCAGGAGCAGGACGATCATACCAAGAATCCTCATATCCGTTTTTTTTGATATACGGACATGAGGAAACAATTACTCAACTAACTTTTAATTACCAACCAGGGTTCTGAGTCAAAGCAGGATTCAGTCTGATCTGTTGTAAGGGGATGGCATCCAGATAGTCGCGCTGTGTATAGTTCAGGTTACCAGCCAGCACGGCAATCGAACGTCCATAATCCGGGTCCTGCTCACCAGCCCCTTCGTAATAGCCGTAGAGCAATGGGTATTTCTCCGGGTAATAACAGGGTTCTCCGAAATAGGTACGGTCATTCGCCTTCTCCTTGGTATAGGCGGTATTCAACACATGACGGCCCAGCTTCTGTCCACGCAGGTTGATATGGGCCACACCCCAGCGTTTCAGGTCATCCATACGGAAGCCCTCTCCAAAGAGCTCACAGGCACGTTCACGACGAATCTCATCCAGCATATTCATCTTCTTACAGATGGTCTTATTGGTCTGCCAGTCCCACCACCCGGCATCATACACGTTGGCGATGAGGGCATTGGTCAGGTGTGCCACACGGGCACGGTCACGCAGGTGGTTGATAGAGAGGTCCAGATCACTGTCAGAGATCTGTCCGTTACCCAACTCACAGGTTGCCTCCGCATAGTTCAGATAGACCTCTGCCAATCGGAGGATAGGCCAGTCTGCCGACTCTGTTTTTATGGCACGGTCAGCCCCTTCGCTCATAAACTTCCTGCTGCCATAGCCAGCATGGGTGGGGTTGTTTCTCAGGGTAGGCTTGAACACCGCGAAGGCGCTGGTATACACGGGGTCGTTGGCATTGAAATGGTTGTTATCCTGTGGGAACACCGGTGTAGGATAAGGCTGTCCCAGCACCGTACACTGACGGTTATCCTCCGGTCTGCTGCTCCACACCGTCCTGTCGGGCACATAGGTAGAGCCAATGAAACGGTAGTCGCGGTTTCTGTATTCGCCTATGAAGGTATCCCATCCCGAGAACAGCGGGTTGTTCTGTGCATCCGCCATATCGCCCGTATAACTGATGCGCAGGGGCAGACCGTTGGAACAGAGGAACGACTCACCGAACTGGGCGCTGATACCTACCGCCTGCCAGGTGATGACAGCATGTGAGAGGTTCAGTCCGCCACGTTTCAGGTCATAGTCATATTTCTTACTGATGATAAACTCCTTGTTGGTACTCTTCCCTGCCCCTTTGAAGTTGCAGATGTTTCCCCCTTTATCATCGATATTAAACAGGTAGTAATAGCTCAGTGAGTCACAGGCGTTCCAGAGCTGGTAGGTCCCTTTTGCCGCCTCGTCGATGACCGCCTTCGACAGCTGTTTCGACTCTGTGAGCATCGCCTCTATCGAGGGATAGTGCGCCGGTTTGGTCTTACCGGCACCCACCTGCTCACCCGTGCCATCGAGGTCATAGTCGATGCCAGGCACATATTTCTCCCAGGTAGCTTCATAGAGGAGCACCCGTCCCAGGAACGCCTGGGCGGCCTCCTTGCTGATATGTCCTTTGTCAGCCTCAGCGATCGTGGTCTCCTTAGGCAGACGGTCAATGGCGTTACGCAGGTCGCTGAAGATGAGCTGTGCCACCTCATAGCGGCTGTGTCGTGGTCCGTAGAGCACCTCGTCGTTCACGTCGAGCACATGATCCACGATGGGCACGCCACCAAAGGCCTTCAACAGGTTGAAATAGGCAAAGCCACGGAAGAAGTACGCCTCCCCCTCATAGGGTGCTATCGCCGCCTGATCCCCGCCATAGCTGGCAGCCTTGCTCAACAGGATGTTATACTGTCGGATGTTCGCATAGTTGCCGTTCCACACGGCGCTGCTCTCCGGTGCAGAGCCGCCGCCATTGCTCGACAGTCCGCCAATATCCGTGTTTTTATCCATGCTGTCATAGCTCCAGCCTGGCAGATCATTATAGAACTCATTGGCTGCCGCCTTGAACTGGTCCGGATTCTGGAACACGATGGCCTCCGTACCCTCCGACAGCGGTTCTTTCTCCAGGAAATCATCGCAGGATGTCCATGCTGTCATCGCAGCACAACAAACGAAAAAATTTCTATATATCGTTTTCATAATTATCATTGTTTCTATTATCAGTTAGCAAATCTTAGAAGGTGATATCCAGACCAAACGTCAGCAGACGACTGAATGGGAAGGTGTTGTTCGAGGTCTCACCATACTCGGGGTCGAAACCGTCCTTCACCTTGGTCCACTCCCAGAGGTCATCACCCGAGAAGTAGGCGCGTACCTTGTTCAGTCCCATCCTATTCGTCCACTGCTGAGGCAGGGTATAGCCCACCACGAGCGACTTCAGACGGATATAGCGGTTGTTCTGTACGCTCACATCCTTGTTCTCGTAGTTGAAACGGTTGAAGGCATTGTCACGTGAGGCGATGGTATAGGTACCCGTTGGGTTCTCCGGGCTCCACATCTTACCCATGAACGTGCTGTTCTGCATCACATAGTTGGTGATCCATGGCGCATAGAAGTTACCATTACGCAGCACCTTCTGTTTCCACACACCCTGGAAGAAGATCGAGAAGTCGAAGCCCTTCCACGTCAGTCCGCCTTTGAATCCGAAGTTCAGTCGGGGTGCCGCATCTCCCGCATAGTAGAGGTCCTCACGGGTGATGGCGCCATCGCCATTGATATCCACGAGCTTACGGGCACCGGGGCGCAACGTGTTCAGGGTCTTCTCACCGGGTGCAGGCAGGATATTGTTCGCCTTCGGACCGCTATGGTCTGCATTCCAGTAGTACATCTCATAGAAGGCGTTCACCTCTTCCTGGTTCTGGAAGATGCCATCGGTCTGATACACATAGATGGCACGACGTGGACGGTTGATGAGACGGTTGGCATTGATGCCCGGATTAGGCACGTTCTCGTTGTTGGTCAACTTCTTCACCAGCGACCACGCATCCGACAGTTGGAAGCCCAGGTTATAGGTCACCTCCCCCACACGATCGTTCCAGTTGATGGCCAGCTCCCAGCCCTTTGCCTGGAACTCACCATCGTTCACCTTTGGCGCAGAGGCACCCAGTACCGATGGGTAGTCGATGCTGATGAACATCCCGTTGTTGGTCTTGATGAAATAGTCGAACGAACCACGCAGACGGTTATTGAAAAAGGCGAAGTCGAGTCCGAAGTCATGGCTGTTGATGGTCTCCCAGGTACGTTGGTCGCTGGTCATCGCACCGAGCCAGATCGATGCCTGAGCGGCGGGGTTCAGTCCAAAGAGGGCAGAGCCTGTGCTCACCGAGGCATAACGCTCGTAGTTTCCGATGCCCTCCACGCTACCGGTCTTACCATAGTTATAACGGACCTTCAGGTCGCTGAGCCAGGTCACGTCTTTCAGGAACGCCTCTTTCGACAGACGCCAGTAGCCCGACACCGAGTAGAAGTTCTTCCAGCGCTGTGCCTCCGACAGCTTCGACGAGCCGTCACGACGGGCGAGGAACTCCACGGCATACTTATCGAGGTAGCTGTAGTTCAGACGGGTGAGATACGACACCAGTCCCCAGCTGTTCTGTCCACCACTGGCACCGTTGTTCTCACCGCTCTCCCACACATTCAGGTCCATCAGGTTCGAGCCCTCATAGAGGGGCCCTTGCGAGCGACTGGCGGTGATGCCTTTGTAGGTCTCCTGCTCAGCGGTCATACCCACCATGGCAAACACCTGATGTTTCTCTGCGAAGGTATGCTCGTAGTTGGCAAAGGCGCCCAGGGTGATATTCTCCCAGCGTTTGTCATTCTCCGTGATCGAGCCAGGTCCCTGACGGTTACCGGTCATCGTGCCCACCCAGTCATAATACTGGATCTTGTTCAGGGTTTTCTGGTTGTTGCTCTGCACCAGCTTATAGGCGCCAGTGGCAGAGAGCGACAGTCCTTTCACCAGCTGCGACAGGTCATAGGTGCCCTTCATGCTGCCACGGAAGGTGGTGAGCTTGTACTTGTTCTTACCGCCCAAGGTCAGTCCGCCCACCGGGTTACGGTTACCGCTGAAGGTGTCATACGGATCACCGTTCTCATTGGTGATGGCCCAGAACCAGGGGTCGTACCAGCCAGCACCCACGTCAGTCGATGGACTGTTCACATCCCTTTTCTCGAACGAGATATTCGTCTCAAAGCGCATCTGCTTCGTGGCCTGGTAGTCGGCATTCAGACGGGCGCTCCATTTCTTCTGTCCGTCCTCAGCCACCTTCAGCTGCGACTGTGCTTTCTCATAGCCCAGCGACAGGCGGTAGCCAAACTTCTCATCCGCTCCCGAGATGCTCAGGTTATGCTTCTGTGAGGTAGCCTGTCCATAGAGGGCATCCATCAGGTATTTGCTGGGTTCCCAGCGCTCCACCTTATCGCCATTCTGCAGGGTGAGGGTCTTCCCCGCACGCAGGGCGTCAAAGAGGGGTTCGCCGCGATAGATGCGTGGCGCCCCTGTGGCAGGATCGATATCCGTCTCATCGAGGGTGGCACCTCCGAAAGAGTTGAACACCCACCAATTGATGTTCTGATGGATCTCTGCAGGATCAGTCAGTCCGGAGGTCACACGCATATCATTGAACTGTGCCTCATAGAACATATCCAGCCACTCCCGGTTGTTGGTCATCGGTGCCTGGATACCGTTGATGGTCCTACTCATGGCACCATTATAGGTGATCACCGCCTTCCCTTGTCTGCCGCGTTTGGTGGTCACGAGCACCACGCCCGAGGCGGCACGGGCACCATAGATGGCGGCAGAGGCATCCTTCAACACGGAGATGCTCTCGATATCACTGCCGTTGAGTGAGTTCAACTCGTCGAGCGAGCCTGTCACGCCATCGATGATGATCAGTGGCGCGCTGCTGCCGTTGATGGAGATATCACCACGTATCTGCATGGCTGCCGCCTCGTTACCAGGACGTGTCGAGGTACGTGTGATGGTCAGTCCCGGTATCTCACCCTGCAGTGCCACCGTTGTGTTACCCACACCACGGTCCTTATACACGTCATCACCCTTGATCTGACTGATGGCACTGGTCAGCGAGGCTTTCTTCGCCACGCCATAACCGGTCACCACCACCTCTTCCAACAGGGCGTTGTCTTCCTTCAGGATGACCTTCAGGTTCTGTTGTCCGTTGTAACGGATCTCCTGTGTGAGATAACCGATATAACTGATCACGATAACCCCTTGCGGATCGGGCAGGGAGAAATGGCCCTCGAAATCCGTCACCGTGGCATGCTTCGTCCCTTTCACCTGGATGGTCGCACCAATGATCCCCTCACCATGTGCGTCTGTCACGGTGCCTTTCAGGATGCCCTGTCGCTGTTGTGTCAGCTGCAGGGTGGTTGTCTCTGCCCAGAGCGGTGCTGCCTGAGGCATCATCAGGGACAGAGCGGCTGCTATCACATATTGTCTTTTCATATATGTTGTTTTTTAAATAGTTTATTCTACGATATATACATTAAACTCAGATACCATGGTATTATTGCCCGAGCCCTTCATTTCTGTTCCGAAATACACCTTCACATAACGGGCTTTCAGCAACGTGGCAGAGAGGTCGCTGGCCTGTGGGGCATCCGTGGTGTTGTCGAAGGCGAAGGAGCCGCGGAGGGTCCATCCCCAGCTGTCGGGGTTGGAGGCGTCAGCCGCCTGGGCAGCGGCACAGGTATAGATGGTCTGTCCTTTCTGTCCCCGACTGTCGCCTTTGCGACGTGTCAGCTCCACCTGGGCAATCTGATAGTCCTGTCCCAGGTCCACGATGAACCACTGCGGATAGGTTGTCGCCACCTTCCAGCTGGAGTGCCAGAACGTGCCCGCATCGCCATCGAGCATACAGACGGCACGGCCATTCACGGCCCCCTCACCCTGACTCTCCTGCGAGCTGTATCCGATGGTGCCATCATTGCTGGCAGCCTGATAGCCAGGGATGGTCATCACCTGCTGTGCCAGTTTCTTCACCGCCTTGGGTGTCAGCGTCAGCTGTTTGTTGTCAGAGGCATGCCCATACTCATCCTCGGTATGGATGGTGACAGTGGCCTGTTCCAACAGGAAGCCGCCATCCACATCCAGTCTCACGAACTGGGCGTCGTCGGTCTTTGGTTTCACGGTGAACCGGGTGCTGCCGCTCTTACCACTGGTGCCCTGCCAGCTGATGGCCACCACCACGGCATCCTCGAACCGGTTGGGGGTATGCACCCGCACGCCGCCATAGGTCTCCTCAACGGTGATACCCGCCAGGACAGCAGAGAAGTTGGGTGCGCCTGGTGTGCCATCCACCGTCACCGGCTGACCGTGGTTACCTCTCACCGAACAGGCATAGAGCTGGAACGTCACCGGGTCGGTTTTGATAAAGCCTTTGAAGGTCGCGCTCATCTTCCCGTCAGCCGTCGCCCGTTCCTTCGAGAAGAGCTGGTACTGTTCCTTCCCGTCAGCATCGGTATAGACCACCTTGGTATACATGAAACTGCTGCTGGTGGGTATCTGCCACGTCAGCGTTACAGCCCCCGCCGTGGGTACGGCGTTCACCTCACTCACCTGGTCAGGCGCCGCATCATTGATGGCGATACGCCCTTCCGCATCGTCACCGCAGCTGCTCCAGAGGAGGGCGGCGACGACCATCAAAAGAAAACAAATCTGTTTTTTCTTCATAACTTAGTTGTTTTTGGTAATAATGAATCTAAATTGCTTTTCTCACGTTATTTCTCACCATCATGCGTGTCCGATAGATGCGCGACTCCACCGCCCGTTTCGTGAGATGGAGGGTCAGTGCGATCTCCTCCGCGGTCTTCTCCTCGAAACGACTCAGCATATAGGTCTTCCCATCCAGTTCCGACATGCCTTTCACCACCTTCATCTCTGCATTCAGGATCTCCTTGATCTCCGCTTCCTGCGGGGTGTAGGCCTGCTCTGTCTGCCACAGCGCCATCTCCCCGATCACCTTGTTCATACAGGCGCGATGCCGCAGGTAGTCAGTCCGTTTCTGATAGGCGATGACCACCGCCAGCGCCTTCACCTGCGCCTGGATAATCTCATCGCGTGCCAGGAGCTTCACAAACACATCCTGCACCAGATCCGCGCAGGTCTCTTCATCGATACATGCCTGACGGAAGATGGCGAACAGCTCCATTCTTACTTCTTGATAAGTCCGACCAATGATTTGTCGGTTCGTAGCATTGATAGTTTGCATATGTTAGTGGTTTTATGTTTCAATTGCGGTGCAAAGGTAAGTCAAAAAATAGCGGCAAACAAGGTTTTTACGCCCGTTTGCCGCCAACTCCTTTAGGAATAAGTCCAAATGATTTAAACCACTAATAATCAATGTTTTAACATGAGTCCAGCTAAATTAGAGACACCCGTCAGCGCCTTGTCTCAGCCTTTCTTCTTCATAAACTCCGCTGGTGTCATCCCCTCCACCTTCCGGAAGGTCGAGAAGAAGCTCGACTTTTTAAAGCCGCACTGTTCGCTCAGGGCGGTGAGGGTCATCCGTCTGTGCGCCCCGGCATCCACCAGCCGCTTGAACTCCTCCAGACGGTAGTGGTTGATAAAGTCGTAGTAGTTCTCTTTCAGGTAGAGGTTGAACACCTGACTCAGCTTCGAGGGCGAGAGGTGCAGCTCATCCGCCAGGTCTTTCATCTTCAGGTCCACCTGTCTGTACACCTTGTTCTGTTCGATATACTGGCGCATCCGTCGCACAATCTCCTCACACTCCGCCTCGTCGAGTTTCACCTTCTGGTATTTCTCACTCTTCCCTGCGTCGTGCTCCGCCTCCTCGCCACGTACGGAAGCCAGCTCATGCTCCACCGCGATGAGGGCATCCTCTATCTCGTCGCGCTCCGTGAGGAGCACCTTCGTGTTCTTCCGGTACCGGTAGCCCAGCCAGAACACCACGGTCAGCAGCACCAGCAACACCAGTTCGACCACCGCCATCACCGAGGGTCTGACGAGGATCTCATAGCTGGTCTCTGTCCCTGCGATGCCAGCCACACGCACCCGCAGCTGGTGATGTCCCAGCGCCAGGTCGGTCAGCGTCAGCTGCTCGTTGGGCAGCACGGTCACCCATGGTCCTGCATCGACGCGGTACTCATACAACCGACCTGTCGGGTTGGCATAGTCGAGCAGCACCGCCTCCATCAGCAGCTGGTCAGCGCCGCCATGCCAGTCGAGGGTGATACGACGACGGTCGTTCACGGTGCGCTCCTCCCCCGGTGAGAGCAGCACGCTCCCCCTGCGGATATGAAAGAGGTTCATCCGGTAGCGGGTGCGCTTCGCCCAGGCATCCAACTGCGCGGGCAACAGCTTGTACAACCCTTCCGAGGTGGCTATCCACAGGTGTCTGCCATCATAGCTCATCTCGTTGATATGACTGCCTCGCAAGCCTGCGCCGCTCCCCAGGCGTACCATGTTCGTCCCGTCATAGTCCACTCTGAACAGTCCCATCTCGGAGTTCAGCCAGAAATGGCCCTGCCAGTCGTCCACGAAGCCACGGCACCACACGTCGGGCAAGGCGATGGGCAGCACCAGCTCGCCATAGTGCTGCATGCGGTAGTCGGTATAGAACACCTGTGGTCCGCTACGCATATAGATGAGACTGTCATGTCCCACAGTCCCTCTGCACCATGGCTGATGGTGAAAGAAATCGTCGGGGAAGTTCGGGTCGTCGATGATGGTCTTGGTCTGTCCGCTATACAGCGACAGTCCCTCCGCCCCCGTGAGCCAGGCGTTGCCTGCCTGGTCGAAGGTCACATCCAGTATCATCCCCCCTTGGATGGGTGAGTTCTGTTCGGTAAACCACTGGTGCACCCGACGGTCATCGATCAGGAACAGCCCGTCGCCCGTGCCCACCCAGAGCAGTCCGTCGGGTCCCACCGCCAGGTCGCCTATCGCCGCCTTCTGCAACGAGGGGGCATAGTCCAGTCGTCGCAGCTGGAGGGTCTCGCCGTTCAGCACCCCCATGCCGCCATCAAAGGTACCGATATAGTATTCACCGCGGTAATACACGATGTTGTTCACGATATGACTGCCATCCAGACGGTCAGAGGAAAAGAAATGGGTCTTACCGTCTTTCACGTAGTAGATGCCGTTATAGGTGCCTATCACCCCTTCGTTGCCATGGAAGCAATAGCTTCGCACGTTCAGTCCTGCTGTAGAGAAGGAGCCCACGGCATAGTGCTGGAACAACGCGTCGCTATGATAGCGGTAGGTCAGTCCATAGCGCACCAGTCCGAACCAGTCCACGCCCTGGTCATCGCGGTAATAGCAGTTCAGGGCGTTGGTCTGCAGGTCATGCGCCCCGTCACCGCGGGCATCAAAGGTGGCTACCAGCCGTCCGCTCCTGGCATCGATGAGACAGGCGCCCGAGCCGTTGGTCGCCACACACACATGCCCGTCACGACTCCGTCGGACCGAGGTCACGATATGGCCCACGCCATCCACCCGTCGCCCCGTCCGTTTCTGCAGGTCCAGCACATAGAAGCCATCCGCCTTGGTTCCCACGAAACACAGGTTACCCACGATATCAAACTGACTGGGTGTCGCCCGTTCCGGTAACAGAGGGGCGATATGCTGTGCCTTCAGCTCCCCCGTCTCCGGCAGATAGCGGTAGAGCTCATACCTGCCCATGAGCCAGATCCGTCCCTGCGCATCCTGCACATAGTGTCGCACCACATTATCGATGCCCTTTCTGCTCTCGCCCAGATGGACCGTGGTGAGCTGTCTGCCGTCATACACCTGCATGCCCAGGCGTCCCCCGATGAACAGGGTGTCGCCCACAGCCATCACACACGTTGGTTTCTGTACCTCCGGCAAGGTATGTACAAACTGGTCGCTGCCCGGCATGAGCTTGTAAAGTCCCATGTCTGTCGCCGCATAGATGGTATGATCGCGCGTCTCACAGAGCATGCTCACCGTCACCTGACGGTGCTGTCTATCCGTGAGTCGGTAAGTGGTCAGTCGCTGACCGTTATACATATTGATGCCGTTGACGGTGGCGATCCACACCCTGCCGCCATGATCGGTCATCACATGGTACACAGACTCGCCTGCCAACCCATCCGCAATGGTCAGGGTCCGCATGGGTTCATCCCTGTCAGTCGCCCAGGCACCGACAGCAGACAACAGCAAGCACAATACGAGGAAAGGTCTCAGTAATACAGTAGTAGTGGTCATCATTGATTTTGTTCTGTTTCTTCAACATGCAAAGATACAAAACTGTTCCGTACTAGCCGCATTTTCTGCTGACAATTAACCTTTATTGACGAAAGATGAGGGCAGCGCCCCCACGCGGCTGCAGTCGCACCACCACCGTTGTGCCCCGTCGAACCACCCTGGTCTCTTGCTTCACCTGGGTGCGGGTGTCCAACGACGGGTCGTCGGTAAACAGCTGCACCTGATAGGTGCCCTCCCCCAGGAAGTCTGTCGGGATGGTCACGGTCCGTGCCTGGTCGTTGTTCAGGCACCCCACGAACCAGTCGTTGCCTTTGCGCCGTGCCTGGATGATATAGTCCCCGGGTGCCCCGTCCAGGGCGATGCTCTCGTCGAACACGGTAGGACAGGCTTTCCAGAATGCCAGCTCTGCCTCCCCGTGGTCCACAAAGGGGTTGTCATACCAGAAATAGAACTGCAGGGGTGAGTAATACACCGCCGCCATCGCCAGCTGGTGCGCCTTGGTGTTCTTCACCCGTTGGTTGAAATAGCACAACGTATAGTCAGCAGGTCCGCAGAGGAACCTGGTAAAGGGCAGGATGGTGTTATGCACCGCATCGGGCATCTCCTCATTCCCCCGGATGCCCTCCTGTGTGAGCAGATGGGGATAGGTGCGCGACAGCCCTGTGGGTCGGTACTCATCATGGATATCCACCATCAGGTGATAGCGGGCACACTGTGCCACCGCCTGGTGCAGCCAGGCGCTCCACCGCTGACTGCCCACCTGTACAAATCCGAACTTGATGCCGCTCACGCCCCAGCGTTGGTACAGGGGTAGCAGCTCATCCAACTGTCTGTAGAGGGCCCGCTGGTTCACATAGAGCCACACCCCTACCCCCTTGGAACGGGCATAGGCGCACACCTCGGGTATCGTGAAGTCGCGGGTGGCACTCACCTGTCGGGCATCACTCTCCACGCGGTTCTCGGGCCCATACCAGCCCGCATCCAACTCCACATAGTCGAAGCCCATCTGCTGACAGTAGTCGATGCTGCGGTAGATGCCCGCCTTGTCGAGACGTCCGCTACGGAACGCCTTCCCCGGGTGCACCCACGACCAGTCGGTCTCCGCCCGTGGCGCATTCAGGTTGAGCACCAGGTCCTTATGGTTGATGAGGTCCACCGCCCGTTCTGCCGCCATCACCACACGCCAGGGCGTGTCATACGGCGCTATCAGATCCGCTGCCCCGTACATCGCCACCTGGAGCACCCCGTCAGCCGCCAGTCGGAACTTCCCCCGGGCATAGTCCTGCATCGCCGCTTCGAGCAGCGCCACATAGGTGCCGTCCGCCTGTCGCAGCAACAGCGGTCGTTCACACTCAAACCAGTGTCCTGTCAGCGGACGCAGACGGTACGGTCCCTGTGCCCACTCCTCGTAGTAGGCCAGCGTCCCTGCAGGCATGACAAACTGGGTCTGCTCGCCCGTCACATGGAGGAACAGACTGTTGGCTGTCTCCGGGAAATGGTAACGGAATGCCACGCCCTCATCATAGGCGCGCACCACGATATCCATGGCATAGTGCGGTGCCTTCCCATAGTGCAGCACCAGCTGGTTATAATGGTCGCGGATGGTGGTGCGCTCCCCGTAGAGCGGTGTCCAGGTGGTGTCCACCGTGGTCCGTTCCTCCCCTTGGAGCACCAACGCCCGGCACCAGTCCTGGTGCGTTCCCCGTGGCACGGCCAGGGCTGACTCCAGCAGTCGGTTGTCGATATCCACCCCGAGTCTGCTCTCTGCCACCACGGTCTTCCCACGGAACAGGATCTGATAGGTCATGCCCTTGATCACGATGGTGTACTGTCCATCGGGTGATGAAAGGCGCTGCGCCGCTGCTGGTAGCAGACAGAGCGCAGCGAATAAAGAGAGGCCTAAAATGCGTTTCATTTGAATGACAGATTTTCTACATGTGAGCCCACAAACATCGGCACATAGTCAGCCGTGGCATGCCATTTCGGTTTCCCGGGCATGTCGTCATACACCCGTCGTCCGTTGATCTTCAGGTCCTCGAAGGTCACATCCTTCACCCGGTGCTGGGCATCATAGCCCGTGATCACCGACAGATACGGCTGTTCCCCCGTGTAACGCACCTGTCGGAAGCGCACCTGTTCGATGCCGCGTCCTGCCGCGGTACAGTATTTCTGGTTCCAGCCCACCTTCACCTGGAGGATGCTCCCCTGTCGCACCCCCTCGATGCGGATGTTCTCAAAGGTCACGTCCTTCACGTAGTTGTCATCCCCGCAGTTGATGGCGAGACAGCCTTGGTAGTCCACCTGCGGCTCACTCTGACAGAGGATATCGATATGTTCATAGCGCAGTCCCACGATGCTGTCCCCCACCGCTGGGTTGCCATGCAAGCCAATGAAGATGGGATGGGCCACATCCGCCCACAGGGTGGAATTGGTCATCACCACATCGTGTACCGACCCCTCAAAGCCCTTTCGGGTGGCATAAACGGTGGTACAGTCGTCGCTGTTCCTGCAGAACACCCGGTCAAAGCGGATATGGCTGCTGCCGCCAAAGACATTCAGGCCGTCGCCCCACTGCGGATGGGAGATGGCGCGCACATCATGGAGGGTCACCGACGACGAGGCGCCAATAGGACAGGTGTTCACCACCAGCCCATCCATCACCACGCCCTTCGAGCGGTACACATGGGCCCCCTCATAGCCGTTCTGTGGTCGGGCGATGCCTCGTCCCAGGATCTGCACGTTCTCTGCGTCCTCGATGGCGAAGGTCCCGGTGAAATAGCTGCCGCCTGCGAGATACACGGTGGTGTTCGACGGTACCGGGATGACGGCATCGGTATAGTAGCCTGGCGCATAGTAACGGAACTGTCGTCCCGCCGCCCGTGCTGCCTGTGCCGCCGCCTCCCTGGTCTGTGCCGGTCTGCTGGTGAAGAGCAGCAGGTTATCCGTGATGCTGCCGTCAAACTCCACGCTCACGTTCTCCGGTTGGAAGAGCAGGAACTGCACGGTGGAGTCGTTCAGCTGCTGGGCGATGGTCCCGCGGTAGTCGGGTCGCACCCGTGCCGTGGTATATTTTTTGTGCTTACACACCACGCGCACCAGCACATCACCCGTGAAGTCAAAGAGGGCATAGGAGATCTCCGACACCCGGTGCTGTCCGCCAGCCACGGGGGCGTTGACCTTCGCCAGATAGGTGTCGATACGGGTCCAGCCCTGTTCGCCACGTGGCTGTACGAACACCTCATAGTCGTGTTTCAAGGGTGCCCCCTCAGGCGCTGGATAGGTGAACACCTGATGCAGGCGTTTCCCTTCTGTCACCCCTTTCACGCGGAACGTGTTGACCTCACCGTTCCATTGCAGCTCGCCCCTTTTGGCGGCCTGCTTCTGCAGGGCGAGCACCTTTTTCGTATAAGGCATCTTCAGTCCCCGTCGCCTCACATAGTGCCGGTAGGGCTGGTCATAGATACAGCGGATCACGCCGCGCCCCATGGCGCCTGGCTCCGTCCAGCTGCTATAGAGTCCCGTACAGTCGTGCCAGGTCTCGAAGGGCACATCATAGCCCAGGTTATAACGGGCACTGTATTCAATACCTTTCAGCAAGCGGTTGTCATAGGCGCCCCACAGGTCATCGCCCTGTTGCCACGCCATCTCACAGAGGTCACAGAGCGCCCCCAGTCCCAGTTGGGCATGCGCCTGGTCGCGCCCGGTCTCCTGACACTGTCCTTTGGCATCCACATAACGTGGCAGCGCCCCGTTATCCGCGCCATGCAGGTAGTAGGCCATGGCAGCCTGGTAGAGTGCCCGGTCCTGCAGGAAGATGCCACACGCCATGCGCAGGCGGTTCACGATGGCCCCCCAGTTGCCGTTGGCATACGGACTGTCCGCCTCAAAACGCGCCATCATCGGGAGCATCGCCCGTCGGATCATCGCTGCCCAGGCCGGTGTCTGTCGCGCCTGCATCCGTGTCATCGCCCGTACCAGCCAGTAGCCCTGGATGGCACATAAGGGTGCATCATGTCCGTCAAAACGCTGGAGGGTGTTGGCATAGGCGTCGATGATCCGACAGGCTGCCGCCGTGTCGCCCTGCTCCGCCAGTGTCAGCGCCGCCTTCATATCCCGTTCACTCCCGCCCTTGGTATGGCGGTACGCACCGTCGCGTGCCACCACCTCATAGGGACCTGCCATCTGATAGGTCGTCTGTGCCATCACCACGGTTGTCACCCAACCCATCATCCACAGTATAAATCCTTTTTTCATCATGTGATACCTTCTGCTTGTTAATCGTTTTTCCTTGAATACGGATACCGCGACAAAGATACGCAAAAAAAGCGATATCCCGCCTTTCTTTGCGTAAGAATTGTGATCCGTGCGTATTTATAACAAACAAACAAATCCATACAGACCCATGAAACAAGTATTCTATGCGACAGCCATGAGCTGTCTGTTCGTCTCGTGCATCGGGACCACCGCCAGGGGACTGGATGCCCCACAGGCGCTCAGCTACTGCGCCCACCAGGTGGACAGAGCCCTCGTCCACCTGCGCCAACCTGACGGGCGTTACGACTACACCCTCCAACCCCGGAACATCACCGACGGACAGTCCCAGTGGCACTGTCGTCGTACCGCCGCAGAGGAGTGGTGCTCCGGTTTCTGGCCCGGCATCCTGTGGATGGACTACCAGGTGACCCACGACAGCCTCATCCGGGCGCAGGCCGTGCGTTACACCGCTCCCCTCCTCGCCCTGGTCCACCAGCCCGTCTTCGACCACGACCTGGGGTTCCTCATGCTGAGCAGTGTGGGGAAAGGCTATGCGGTGACGGGCGACAGCACCTACCGTCGCGCCCTCCTCGCTGCCGCTGACTCCCTCGCCACGCTCTACAACCCCACCGTGGGCACCATCCTCAGCTGGCCCCGTCATGTGAAGGACTATGGCGGCCATAACACCATCATGGACAACATGCTCAACCTGGAGCTGCTGTTCTGGGCGGCCAACCATGGTGGACGTGCCATGCTGCGCGACATCGCCGTCCGCCATGCGGAGACCACCATGCGCCACCAGTTCCAACCCGATGGCACCTGCTACCATGTGGCTGTCTATGACACCCTCACCGGTCAGTTCCTCAGGGGTGTCACCCACCAGGGCTATGCTGACACGTCGATGTGGTCACGCGGACAGTCGTGGGCCATCTACGGCTATACCATGGTCTATCGGTTCACCCGCGACGCCCGGTTCCTCGCCTTCGCGCAGAAGGTGACCGACCGCTACCTGTCGCGTCTCCGTGCCACCAGCAACGACTGGGTGCCCCTCTGGGATATGGACGATCCCCGTGGCCCCCGGGCACCCAAGGATGCCTCTGCCGCCAGTGTCGTGGCCAGCGCCCTGCTGGAGCTCTGTCAGTATGTGGATGGCGCCACCGCCACCCGCTACCGTCAGGCAGCCATCGCCATGCTCACCGACCTGAGTACCGCCCGTTACCAGAGTCGTGACCGTCGGGTGAGCTTCCTCCTGCATGCCACGGGTCACCACCCGGCAGGCAGCGAGATCGATGCGAGCATCATCTATGCCGACTACTACTATCTCGAGGCGCTGCTGCGGCTACGACAGGGGTAACACAAAAAAAGGCCACCCGGGAAAAACCCGAGTGGCTATTTTTTTTAATACCTGATGTAGGTGGTATTATTTGAGCTCAGCGAGGTACTTGATAGTACGAACCATCTGAGAAGTGTAAGAGTTCTCATTGTCGTACCAAGAAACAACCTGAACGAGTGAGTTACCGTCCTCCATCTTGCTGACCATAGTCTGGTTAGCGTCGAAGAGTGAACCGAACTTCATACCGATGATGTCGCTAGAAACGAGCTTCTCCTCAGTGTAACCGAAAGACTCGTTGGCAGCAGCCTTCATGGCAGCGTTGATGCTCTCAACAGTTACATCACCCTTAACAACAGCGTGCAGGATAGTGGTAGAACCTGTTGGAGTTGGAACGCGCTGAGCAGCACCGATGAGCTTACCGTTCAGCTCAGGAATAACGAGACCGATAGCCTTAGCAGCACCAGTAGAGTTAGGAACGATGTTCTGAGCACCAGCACGAGCGCGCTGAACATCACCCTTGCGCTGAGGACCGTCCAGAATCATC
>JAEEGK010006971.1_pt1 | contig 27043 bp, 27 predicted proteins | sample 8958771 | NCBI WGS metagenome assembly JAEEGK01 (sample SAMN16246547, study PRJNA631951) | gut metagenome | biome: gut microbiome; feature: rumen; material: SC-attached | host: Bos | place: Iran: Karaj | collected 2018-10 | reverse complement strand
CCAGATCTGGTCGTAGATCGCCACGCCGCTCCTGTTGTCGATAACAATGTTCATACGCAGGCCTCGCATATGTTTACTGTGCATGCACAGTATATACAGTAGATACAGTTTTGTCAACCCCGATCTCGCACTTTCCGAAAAAAAAGATCGCCCGGGTGTCCGGGCGATAAAGCTGCTTATGGGTCCTTCACGACATATTGGCGAAGCGTTCCACGGCCTTGGTGAAGCTTCTGACCGTCTCGTCGGCGTCGCCGCGCTCGATGCCGTCTCTCACGCAGTGCTGGATATGGCCCTCCAGCACCACCTGTCCGCACTTGTGCAGCGCGGACTTCGCCGCGTTGATCTGAGCGAGGATATCTTCACAGGGCACATCCTCATCCACCATGCGGTCTATGGCCTTTACCTGTCCCATGACCTTGGCCAGTCTCCGGTGCAGATTCTCGGCGTCCATGCACTGTTTCATTCATTCTTTCCGCCTTTCCTATGATTCTTTCCACGTGATTCTATCTTTTTTGCGATTTTTTGTCAATGTCGGCGCCTGTGTGGACAGGCGGCGAACAATCTGATATAATGACGTCGGTCAATAACCGGCTTTCGGGCCGCTGCAAAGGAGAGCAGTCATGCGCAGGCACGTAAAAAACAATGTAAGCTGGATCGGTTATGTGGATTGGGAGCTGGAGACCTTCCACGGCCATGAGTACAACACCAAGCGCGGCTCCAGTCAGAACGCTTACCTTATCGAAGAGGAGAAGACGGTCCTGATCGACACGGTCTGGACCCCGCACCGCGACGTTTTTATCGACAATCTTGAAAAGGAAGTCGGTCTGGACAAGATCGACATGATCGTGGTCAACCACGGCGAGCGCGATCACAGCGGAACGCTTCCCGCCCTGATGGAGAAGATCCCGAACACCCCCATTTACTGCACGGCGAACGCCGTCAAGAGCCTGGAGGGCCAGTACGGCAAACGCGGCTGGGATCTGCATGTGGTCAAAACCGGCGACACGCTGGACGTCGGCAACGGCAAGCAGCTCATCTTCATCGAGATGCGCATGCTCCACTGGCCCGACTCCATGGCCGCCTACCTGACCGGCGACAACATCCTCTTCTCCATGGACGCTTTCGGCCAGCACTTCGCCTCGGCGGAGCTGTTCAACGACCTGGTCGACCGGAACGTTCTTTACGACGAGGCGCTGAAGTATTACGCCAACATTCTCAACGCCTTCTCCCCCATGGTGAAGAAAAAGCTGCCCGAGATCGCGGCGCTGAATCTTCCCATCGACATGATCTGCCCGTCTCACGGCGTGATTTGGCGCGACGACCCGATGCAGATCGTGGAGCAGTACGCGCGCTGGTGCGACGATTACAAGGAAGACCGTGTCACCGTGGTCTACGATACCATGTGGGAGGGAACGGCGAAGATCGCCCACGCCATCGCCGATGAGATCAAGGCGCAGAGCCCCGGCACGGTCGTAAAGGTGTATCACATCCCCACCTCCGACCAGACCGAGATCATGGGCGAGGTGTTCCGCTCCAAGGCCATCGCTCTGGGCTCCCCCACCGTTATCAACGGGATGCTCTTCAGCGTGGCCGGCTGGCTGGACCACGCGCGCGCCCTGAAGTTCAAGGGCAAGAAAGCGGCCGCCTTCGGCTGCTACGGCTGGAGCGGCGAGAGCGTGAAGCTGATGCAGGCAAAGCTCTCCGAAATCGGCTTCGACGTGATCGAGGAAAACGTCCGCGCCAACTGGAACCCCGCCGAGGCGGATTACGCCGCGATCCCGGCGCTGGTGAAGAACCTTCTGGCCGAATGATCCTTCATAAGCAAAAACCTTCCGCTCCGGACCGGAGCGGAAGGTTTTTTATTTCACCGACCGCGAGGCGAGAAAGGTCGGTATGTTCATCTCATGGAGTCTGCCTTCCCCGTTGGTATCCTCATAGAGCTCCAGCAGGGTAAAGCCCGCGGCGAGCTGCCCGCCGAGCTGTTCAGTGATCGTGTGGGAAAACTGCATCCCGCTGTCCGTGGCCTCCAGCTGCCGCCGATGCTCCGGGTTTGTCAGCGGATCAAAGGGAAGGGAGTTGACGATCCTTGTCTCCGTATCGTCTGTGATATAGTTTACATAATGGTCCATCCCCGCCAGCAGCGTTCCGCCGGGCCTGAGCACCCGGAAGCACTCGCGCCAGATGGGCTCCACCTCGCGGACATAGCAGTTGGAGACCGGATGGAATATGAGATCGAAGCTTTCGTCCGCGAACGGCAGGGGTTTCGTCATGTCCGAGCGGACGATGTCGATGGCGTAGCCCTCCCGCTCCGACACCGCCCGCTCGCTCTCCAGCTGGCGGGACGAATAGTCCAGAACGGTGCATTCCGCGCCGAGAGCCGCGAAGACCGGCATCTGCTGGCCGCCGCCGGAGGCAAGGCCCAGCACTTTCTTTCCGCGCAGATCCCCCAGCCACGCGCGCGGCACGGGCTTTGTGGGAGTGAGAAACACCTCCCACTCTCCCCTTTTCGCTTTTTCGAAGGACTCATGGCTGATGGGGATGCCCCATTCCCAGCCCTCGTCGATCCACCGGTCGATGGTGCTCGCGTTTATATCGGCGTAGTTTTCGTTCATAGTCCCTCCGATCGCCGGCTCCGTCCCGAAACGCCCTTACTTTTCGTCCGGAGCGGTGCCCTTCGTCTCGCAGTAGAGGCAGCGGTATACGCCGTTCTCCGGGTCGGTCAGGCAGAACACGTGGGGCAGCTCCTGCTCGACGGAGGTGATGCACCGGGGGTTCCTGCAGCGGATCACGTTGGTCAGGCGGAGCGGCTTGCCGATGATGCGTTTTTCCGAGAGCGCTCCTTCCCGGATGATATTGACCGTGGCTCCCGGGTCCACATAGCCGATCACATCAAGGTTGATGGGGAGATCCGCGTCGATCTTGATGATGTCCTTGCGCCCCAGCTTGCGGCTGACGGCGTTTTTGATGATGGCCACGGAGCAGTCCGCGTCGCCCAGACCCAGAAGCTCATACAGCCGCATGGCCCGTCCCGCCGTAATGTGGTCGATGACGATGCCGTTTACGATCGAATCGATGTTCATCTGCCAGCCTCCTTCAGGAGTTTGAGGATCAGCGCCATGCGCATGTATTTTCCGTTGAGCACCTGCTTGAAATAGCAGGCGCGGGGGTCGGCGTCGATGGCTACGCTGATCTCATTGACCCTGGGCAGGGGGTGGAGGATGGACATATCCGCCTTTGCGCGGCGCAGCTTGTCCGGGGTGAGGATGTAGCTGTCCTTCAGGCGGAGATAATCCTCCTCATTGAAGAAGCGCTCCCGCTGTACGCGGGTCATATACAGGATATCCAGCTCGGGGATGGCGTCCTCCAGGGAGGTGGTCTGCTGATAGGGGATGCCCTGCTTTTTCAGCACGTCCCGCTTCACATAGCTGGGCACCTTCAGCTCCTCCGGGGAAATGAGCACGAAGCGCACATCTCGATAGCGGCTGAGGGCGTTGATGAGGGAGTGGACGGTGCGCCCGAATTTCAGGTCGCCGCAGAGGCCCACGGTGAGGCCCTCAAAGCTCCCCTTCTCCCGCCGGATGGTCAGCAGGTCCGCCAGGGTCTGGGTGGGATGACAGTGGCCCCCGTCCCCGGCGTTGATGACCGGTACATCCGCGTTTTCCGCCGCCACCAGGGCCGCCCCCTCCTTGGGGTGGCGGATGGCGATGATATCCGCGTAGCAGGAGACCACCTTGGCCGTGTCCGCCACGCTCTCCCCCTTGGCTGCGGAGGAGGAAGCCGCGGAGGACATGGAGATCACATGGCCCCCCAGCTCGTACATGGCGGCTTCGAAGCTCATGCGGGTGCGGGTGGAGGGCTCGAAGAACAGGGTCGCCAGCTTTTTCCGACGGCAGGCGTCGGCATAGTCGTCGGGCCTGGCGACGATGTCCAGGGCTGTGGCCATAAGGCTTTCCAGTTCCTCCGTGCTCAGGTCCAGAATGTCGATGACGCTTCTCATGCTTTCGCTCCGTTGACGGCCAGGTAGGCCCTGATCCGATCGATATTCTCCCGGTTCCCCTCGTCTCCGGAGAGGTATTCCAGGATATCGTAAACGTCCGCGATGCTGTAGACCGGGAAGCCGAACTCCCCTTCCACCTCCTGCACGGCGGACTTCTCCCCCTGTCCCTTTTCCTTCCGGTCCACCATGACAAAGGCGGCGGCCACCTTCACCCCCTCCAGAGGGGCCAGGAGGGTCATGGTCTCCCGGATGGCGGTGCCGGCGGTGATCACATCCTCGATGATGACCACCTCCTGGCCTGCTTTCGGCACATAGCCCACCAGGGTGCCGCCCTCTCCGTGGTCCTTGGCCTCCTTGCGGTTGAAGAAGAAGGGCAGATCCAGCCCCTCCTTCGCCAAGGCCGCGGCGGCGGAGACCGCCAGGGGGATGCCCTTATAGGCGGGCCCGAAAAGGACGCTTGGCTTCTTCCCCAGCTTTTCCAGATAGGCTTTTGCATAGAATTCGCCCAGGCGGGCGATCTGCGCGCCGGTCTTGATCTCCCCGGCGTTGATGAAATAGGGGATCTTCCGGCCGCTCTTGGCGGTGAAATCGCCGAATTTCAGCACCCCCGCCCCTTCCAGAAAGGCGATGAAATCATGCTTATACTGTTCCATATTTTCCTCCGTCAGTCCACGAATTCCCGCAGGCTGCGCCCATAGGCTTCCGCCGGGTCCGCCGCCGCGGTGATGGGCCTGCCCATGACGATGTAGTCCGAGCCGATGCTTTTCGCTTCCGCAGGGGTCATGACCCGCTTCTGGTCTCCTTTGTCTCCCTCGGCAAAGCGGACGCCGGGGGTGACGGTGAGGAAGCCCTGTCCGCAGGAAGCATGGACCGCCGCCGCCTCCAGGGGCGAGCAGACCACCCCGTCCAGCCCGGCGTCTCTGGCATTCCGGGCATACTGCATCACCGTTTCCGGCATGCTGCGGCTGATCAGCAGTTCCTTCTGCATGGTCTCCTCGTCGGTGGAGGTGAGCTGGGTGACGGCGATGAGCAGGGGCCGGCTGCCGTCGGGCCTCGTCAGGCCTTCCAGCGCCGCGGCCATCATGGCCTTCGTCCCGGCGGCGTGGACGTTCACGATGTCCGCCCCCAGACGGGAGAGCACCGCCATGGCTTTTTTCACCGTGTTGGGGATGTCATGGAGCTTCAGGTCCAGAAAGACCTTGTGGCCCCGCTCCTTGAGGGCCCGGACGATCTGCGGACCTTCGGCATAGTACAGCTCCATGCCGATCTTCACGAAGGGCCGGGCCTCCCCCAGCTTTTCCAAAAAGGCCAGGGTCTCCCCCGCCGAGGGGAAATCACAGGCCACGATCACGTCTTTTCCCATTTAATGTCCTCCTCCGATGATCTCCGAGAGCCGGTCGATCCCAAGTCTGTCCATCTCCGCCGGAAGCTCGTCGATGATCCGTTTGCAGGCGAAGGGGTCCGTCAGATTGGCGGCCCCGATCTCCACCGCCGTCGCCCCCGCCAGCATCATTTCGATGACGTCGGAAGCGCTGGAGACGCCCCCCATGCCCACCACGGGGATACTCACCGCCTTCGACACCTGATACACCATGCGCAGGGCCACGGGGAACACCGCCGGGCCGCTGAGCCCGCCCATGACGTTGGCCAGGATGGGCTTTCGCGTCCGCAGGTCCAGGCGCATGCCCAGGAGGGTGTTGATGAGGCTCAGGCCGTCCGCCCCCGCTTCCTCGCAGGCGACCGCTACGGCGGCGATATCCGTCACATTGGGGGTGAGCTTGAGGATGACGGGCTTTTTCGTCACGGCCTTCACGGCCCGCACCACCGACGCGGCGGCCTGGGGGTCGGTACCGAAGCTCATGCCGCCGCCGTGAACATTGGGGCAGGAGACGTTCACCTCCAGCCAGCCCACCTGCTCCTCCTGATCCAGCAGCTCGCAGGTCTTTGCGTATTCCTCCGCGCTGAAGCCGCTGACGTTGGCCATCACCGGCTTGTGAAAGACTTTTTTCAGCTTCGGCAGTTCTTCCGAAATGACCTTCTCCACGCCGGGATTCTGCAGGCCCACGCTGTTCAGCATCCCCGCGGGGGTTTCCGCGATGCGGGGCGTGGGGTTGCCGAAGCGGGGCAGCAGGGTCGTGCCCTTGAAGGAGAAGGTGCCCAGGCAGTTGATGTCATACAGCTCCGCGAATTCATAGCCGTAGCCGAAGGCGCCGGAGGCGGGGATCACCGGGTTATCCAGGGTGACGCCGCAGAGGTCCACGCTCAGTCTTCCCACAGGATCTCCTCCTTCCGCAGCACCGGTCCTTCCCGGCAGATGCGCTTATAGCCCGTGATCGTTTTGCAGCTGCAGCCCATGCAGGCGCCGAAGCCGCAGCCCATGCGCTTCTCGAAGCTGAGCTGGCCGGAGCCCTTCGCCGTCCGGTACACGGCCCGCAGCATGGGCTCGGGACCGCAGCAGTAGTAATAGCTGTAGGTTTCCGGCAGGGCGTCCGTCACGAAGCCGCGGACGCCATAGCTGCCGTCCGCCGTGGCAACGGTGACCGCGCAGCCCAGGGCGCGGAATTCCTCCTCATAGAAAACCTCCGAAGCCCTGTTGAAGCCCAGCACCGCCTGCACCGGCTTCCCCAGCGCCAGCAGCCGCTTTGCCAGGAGGTACATGGGGGGCACCCCCACGCCGCCGCCGATGAGCAGGGGCGCTTCCCCCGCGTCCGTCAGGTCGTAGCCGTTGCCCAGGCCCGTGAGGGCGCGGAGCTTTTCCCCCGGCAGCATGGCGGCCATTTGCGCCGTGCCCCGCCCCACCACCTTATAGATGATGGTGACGCTGTCTTCCCCCAGGTCGCAGACGGAAATGGGGCGGCGGAGGAACTGTCCCTCCAGCTTCAGGTTCAAAAACTGGCCGGGGGCGGTGAAGGCGCGCACATCCCCCCGCAGCGCCATGTGGTAAACCTCTTTCGTCAGCGGCCGATTCTCCGCGACGGTCAGAATGCAGTCTTTCATGTCCGGCCCTTACGCGTCGATGGTGGAGATGGTGAGGGTGGTTTCCTCCAGCACGTCCAGGAGGACCCGCACCGTGTCCAGAGCGGTGAAGATGGTGACGTTGTTCTCCGTCGCCAGCTGCCGGATCTTCACCCCGTCGCTGGTCTCGGAGAGGGAGCTGGGGTCCCTGGTGTTGATGACATAGGCGATGTGGCCCTGGCGGATGGCGTCGGGGATCTCCTCGCTGCCGTCGCTGATCTTCTGCAGCACGTGGGTGCGGATGCCGTTGAGCTTGAGGTAGCGGGCGGTGCCCTCCGTGGCCTGGATGTTGAAGCCCAGGTTGTAGAAGCGGCGGATGAGGGGCAGGGCCTCCGCCTTGTCCTTGTCGGCGATGGTGGCGAGAACGGTGCCGTAGTTCTGCAGGTGCATGCCCGCCGCCTGCAGGGCCTTGTAGAGGGCGCGGTTCATTTTATCGTCGTAGCCGATGGCCTCGCCCGTGGACTTCATCTCCGGGGAGAGGTAGGCGTCCAGTCCCTTGATCTTGTTGAAGGAGAAGACGGGCACCTTCACATAGCAGCGCTTCTTTTCCTCCGGATAGAGGCAGAAGATGCCCTGCTCCTTGAGACTCTTGCCCAGGATGACCTCCGTGGCGATATCCGCCAGGGAGTAGCCGGTGGATTTGGAGAGGAAGGGCACGGTGCGGGAGGAACGGGGATTCACCTCGATGATGTAGACCCGGTCCTCCGAATCCACGATGAACTGGATGTTGTAGAGGCCGACGATGCCGATGCCCTTGCCCAGCTTCTTGGCATACTGGAGGATGACGCCCTTCACCTTGTCGGAGATGGAGAAGGTGGGATAGACGCTGATGGAATCGCCGGAGTGGATGCCGGTGCGCTCCACCAGCTCCATGATGCCGGGCACGAAGACGTCGACGCCGTCGCAGATGGCGTCCACCTCCACCTCCTTGCCCTGGATATACTTGTCCACCAGCACGGGCTTGTCCGCGTCGATCTCCACGGCGGTCTTGAGATAGTGCCGCAGCTGCTCCTCGTTGGCGACGATCTGCATCGCCCGGCCGCCCAGCACGAAGGAAGGACGCACCAGCACGGGATAGCCGATCTCCGCGGCGGCGGCCACCCCGTCCTCGATATGGGTGACGGCCTTTCCGGGGGGCTGGGGGATATCCAGCTCCAGAAGGATCTTTTCAAAGGAATCCCGGTTCTCCGCCCGCTCGATGGCCGCGCAGTCCGTGCCGATGATCTTCACGCCCCGGTCCATGAGGGGCTGGGCCAGGTTGATGGCCGTCTGGCCGCCCAGGGAGGCGATGACCCCCTCGGCCCCCTCGAAATCCAGGATGGCCATGACGTCCTCCGGAGTCAGGGGCTCGAAATAGAGCTTGTCGGCGGTGGTGTAGTCCGTGGAGACGGTCTCGGGGTTATTGTTGATGATGATGGATTCATAGCCCGCCCGGCGGATGGTCTGCACGGCGTGGACGGTGGAATAGTCGAATTCCACCCCCTGGCCGATGCGGATGGGCCCTGCCCCCAGCACCACGATCTTCTTTTTGTCCGTGTGCCGGGATTCGTTTTTGATCTTATCGTCCAACAGGTGGAGATAGGTGGAATACAGATAGGCGATATACTTGCCGGTGTGGAGGGTGTCCACCATGCGGAAGACGGGGGTGATGCCCAGCTCCCTGCGCCGACGGTAGATTTCCAGCTCCCCGCAGTTCCAGAGGCGGGCGATGGTCTTGTCGGCAAAGCCCATGGTCTTGGCCGCCAGCAGGGCCCGCTCGTCGCCGGGCTTATTCCGCAGGGTCGCCTCCATCTCCACGATGCTTTTGAGGCACTCCAGGAACAGCTCGGTGATCATGGTGCGTTCATGGAGCTCCGCAACGCCGACGCCCCGGCGCAGCAGCTCCGTCACGGCGTAGACGGTGTCGTCCCGGAAGTCCTTCAAATAGTCCAGCAGGGCTTCCTCCGTCCAATCGTCGAACTTCGCCAGGTGCACGTGGCAGACGCCGGTCTCCAGGCTGCGGACGGATTTCAGGAAGCACTCCGCCAGGGTGGAGCCGATGCCCATGACCTCCCCCGTGGCCTTCATCTGGGTGCCCAGCACATTGGGGGCGGTGGTGAATTTATCGAAGGGGAAGCGGGGGAATTTGGCGACGATATAATCCAGGCTGGGCTCGATGGCCGCGGTGCCCCCCGCCACGGGGATCTCCTCCAGGGTCATGCCCATGGCGATCTTGGCGGTGACCCGGGCGATGGGATAACCGCTGGCCTTGGAGGCCAGGGCGCTGGAGCGGGAGACGCGGGGATTGACCTCGATGAGGAAGTATTCGCTGGAGGTGGGATTCAGGGCAAACTGGACGTTGCAGCCGCCCTCGATCTTCAGGGCGCGGATGATCTTGATGGCGCTGTCGTTCAGCATCTTCAGGTCGTGTTCATTGAGGGAAAGGATGGGGGCCACCACGATGCTGTCGCCGGTGTGGACGCCCACGGGGTCCACGTTCTCCATGCCGCAGATGGTGATGGCGTGGTCCGTGGAATCCCGCATGACCTCGAATTCGATCTCCTTATAGCCCCGGACGCTCTTTTCGATGAGCACCTCGTGCACGGGGCTCAGGCGGAAGGCGTTGACCCCCAGCTCCTCCAGCTCCTGCTCGTTGTAGGCAAAGCCGCCGCCGGTGCCCCCCAGGGTGAAGGCGGGGCGCAGCACCACCGGGTAGCCGATGCGCTTGGCCGCCTCCCTGGCTTCTTCCAGGGAATAGGTGATCTCCGAGGGGATCACCGGCTCGCCGATCGACTGGCACAGCTCCTTGAACAGCTCCCGGTCCTCCGCTTTCTCAATGCTCTCGCTGGAGGTGCCCAGCAGCTGCACCCGGCACTCCTTCAAAACGCCCTTCTTTTCCAGCTGCATGGCCAGGTTCAGTCCCGTCTGGCCGCCGATGCCGGGGACGATGGCATCTGGCCGCTCGTAGCGCAGGATCTTGGCGATGTATTCCAGGGTCAGGGGCTCCATATAGACCTTGTCGGCGATGGTGGTGTCCGTCATGATGGTGGCGGGGTTGGAGTTCACCAGGATGACCTCATACCCCTCCTCCTTCAGGGCCAGACAGGCCTGGGTGCCCGCATAGTCGAATTCCGCGGCCTGGCCGATGACGATGGGGCCGGAGCCGATGATAAGGACTTTTTTGATATCCGTTCGCTTTGCCATTGTATTTCCTCCCGATTGATTCAGGTATTCTCTGGTTTCCGATAGGCGGTCTTCCCCGCCGCCAGGGTCAGCAGGCAGCGGCCGAAGAGCCTTTCCCCCTCGAAGGGGGTGGCCTTTCCCATGGAAAGGAACTCTGCCGGGTCCACGGTGAATGCTGTCTCCAGGTCCCAGACGGTGCAGTCCCCCTCCAGCGGGATGCCGAAGCGCTGCCGGGGGTTTGCCGTCAGGGCGTCCAGCAGCTTCTCCAGGGGAAGGACGCCGGGGCGCACCAGCTTCGTGTACAGCAGGGGGAAGGCAGTTTCCAGCCCCACGATGCCGAAGGGGCTTTTTTCCAGGCCCCGGGCCTTTTCCTCCGCGCTGTGGGGGGCGTGGTCCGTGGCGATCATGTCCACGGTGCCGTCCAGCAGCCCTTCCAGCAGGGCTTCCCGGTCCGCTTCGCTGCGCAGGGGCGGGTTCATCTTGAAGCGCCCCTCCTCCCGCAGATCGTCGTCCGTCAGCAGCAGATAGTGGGGGGCGGTCTCGCTTGTCACGTCCACGCCTTCCTTCTTCGCCGCCCGGATGAGGGCCACGCTCTCCCTGGCAGAGACATGGCAGACGTGGTAGGCGCAGCCGGTCTCCTTCGCCAGACGCAGGTCCCGCGCGATGGGGCCCCACTCGCTCTCGGCAGAGATGCCCCGGTGGCCGTGGGCCCTGGCATAGGCCCCGTCGTGGATGTAGCCGCCCCGGAGCAGGCTTTCATCCTCGCAGTGGGCGGCCAGCACCTTCCCCAGGCGTCGGCATTCCTCCATGGCGGCGCGCATCATGCTCTCGGACTGGACGCCCTTCCCATCGTCGGAAAAGGCGACGGCCGCCGAAGCCATCCCCGCCAGGTCCGCCAGATTTTCCCCCTTCTCCCCCACCGTCAGCGCTCCGTAGGGATAGACGCGGACGGCGGCGTCCCGCCGGATGATCTCCAGTTCCTCCGCCAGATGGGCGGGAGAATCGGGCACCGGGGAGAGATTGGGCATGGCGCATACGGCGCTGTAGCCCCCCCGCGCGGCGGCCAGGCTGCCGGTGCGGATGGTCTCCTTATAAGAAAAACCCGGCTCGCGGAAATGCACATGCACATCGCAGAAGCCGGGAAAAACGGTGAAGAAGCCGGTGTCGGGCAGAAGGGAAAGCTCGAAACGGGGAGAAAAAGCGGCCATCCCGCTGGGCTTGACCACGGTGATCTCCCGCGCTTTCCTCTCCATATCGGATGTCCCCTTCCATGAAAAAATCAATTTTTGAGATAATACCACCGCCCAGGGGCCTTGTCAATAATTTCCCACGCCCGGCGGCGGTTTTTTTGCCGGAAAAGGGGCAGGCTACGTCAGCGCCGGGCTGCATTAGCACTCTCATACCAAGAGTGCTAATATTTACAATTTCTTCATGCTTCGTTCACGAAAAGGGCAAAAACCGGGGCTATGATGAAGCCGTCAAAAGGAAAGAACGAGCCCCCACGGGGGCGGGGCATCCGGCTCCCCGCTGTCCGGCCGGACGCCCGGAACCATGGACAGAGAAAATAGATCCATCATGAATCATGGGAGGTAATTACTATGTTCGGTCTTGTTCCTTATCGTAAAATCAGCACCCCTGCAAGCAGCAGCATTTTCAGGGAAATGGAAGAACTGGAGCGCCGCTTCTTCGGCGATTCCTTCTCCAGCCTTTTCAAATCCGAGGGCATGAGCGGCTTCCGCACCGACATCTCCGACAAGGGAGACAGCTACCTGCTGGAGGCGGACCTGCCCGGCTTTGACAAGGACAGCATCCACATCGACCTCAGCGACGACACCCTGACCATCAGCGCCGAGCGCCACTCCGAGCACGAGGACGAGGACAAGAAGGCCGGCTACGTCTGCTGCGAGCGCTCCTACGGCCAGTATCAGCGGAGCTTCGACGTGTCCGGCATCGACAAGGACGGCATCAAAGCCAAATATACCGACGGCGTCCTGAGCCTGACGCTGCCCAAGGTGCCGGAGGTGCAGCCCGCCGTGAAGCGGCTGGCCATCGAATGATCCTAAGCGCGGGCAGGCTCGCGTTGCGGAGCTTGCGCGCCGCGCCTGGGGCGCGAACTCTGCGAGGCTTTTTGCAGCGGGAGGCGGGGGCTTGTCCCTCGCCTCTTTTGTTACACAAGCGTCATTTGACTTTCCCCGGCGGGGCTGCTATGCTGGAATCCCAAAAGGAAAGGAGCGAAGCTATGGAAAAGTTTATCCCCTACGAGAAGCTCTCCAAGAAAAAGCAGCGGGAGCTGGATCGGAAAAAGCGCGGCAGCTGGGGCGGCCTGAACCCCGTGACCCGAAAGGCGCCCAACCCCAGGGCCTATGACCGTCGAAAGGCGCAGAGCTGGAAGAAGGAATCCGGCCCTGCGCCTTTTGATTTGTTTTTTTCGCTCCCCTCTGGCTTCAGGACAGCGCGCCCGTTTTGTTGAGGATCACGCAGACGATCACCAGGATGATCAGGATGACGATCGCCGCCGGCCCGGAAATGGGGATGCCGCACAGTCGGGCCTGAGGCCAGGCGCTCATCCGGAAATTCCGCCGCACGGCGCGGCGGACGGCATTCCTGCCCGGGGCGACAGGCGGGATGAAATTCTGCCCGCCGAACTGCCCGTAGGGGGACTGCGCCGGGGGCGGAGCCGGCTGCTGCCAGCCCTGCTGCACGTTCTGCTGCTGGATGGGCTGCTGATAGCTCTGATCGTAGGGCTGCTGCGTTGGCTGCTGTGCCGTTTGCTGCTGCCAGGCCTGCTGGCTTCCGCCCTGGACCTGGGTCTGCGTGCCGCAGCTGGCGCAGAAGCGGGCGTCGTCGGCCAGGGGCGCGCCGCAGTTTTTACAGTACATGGTCATCTCTCCTTTCCGATCTCTCTAAGTCAAAGCCGTTTGCCGCAGTTGGGGCAGAACGCGCCGCCGGACAGGCGGACGCCGCAGCTGGGGCAGAAATTGGCCGCTGACGGCTGCCGGTCAAGCGGGACTTCGGGCTGCTGCCGGATCGGCTGCGCCGTCGGGCCGGCGGCCTGCCGGAAGGCGGAACCGCCGTGGAACGCTTCAGCCGCCCCGTTCAGGGCGGCGATCATATCCTGGGCGAGGGCATACTGCTCCAGATAGCTCTCAAAGGCTCTCCGGTTCACCCCCGAAAAGAAAGCGGAAACGCCGGTCTTCATCCCCCGCTGGCCGAGATAGACCTGCCGGATCTCCTCATCCTTGATCCGGTGGGTCGAGGAGACCGTGATCCCGCTGTAGTCATAAGAGAAGCTTCGGATAAAGGGGTGGTCCGTCTGGACCCGCAGGAAAAACTGATAGACATACCTGCTGCGCTCATTCTCGTCCCCCTTGACGTAATTCTCCCGGACATAGAATTCGCAGCTGCGCAGACCGGAGAGGGAAAAGAGGTCGGGGTTTTCCTCCCGCAGCTCCTCCTCCCGCGCAAGGGCGAATTTCCCCATCTGCATGTCGATATACACCTTGCCCTCCCCGCCCACGGCGACGGTGGGCCGGAAGCCGTCCAGCTCGGCAAGGTTTCGTTCCCGATATTCCAGCTGGGCCGCGATGTCGGCTGCCTTATCCCCCTTCGTCAAATAGTAGAAGGGAGAGAGGCGCAAACGGCATTCCCTGCAGATGTTGCCGTCCACCAGCTTACGGTTGCTCAGCACGCCGCTCTGTTTCCCGCAGAACGAGCACTCTTTCCCGGAAAAAAGCCCCATCCCGATCCTCCTTCGCGCCGCGCGTCGCAGACGCGCATTTTTCTTTTATTGTATCAAAACTCCCCCTCCATAGCAAGTGCCGTCTTTCCCTGGCCGGCTGCCGGGCGCGGCGGCGCAGCGGGAAGGAAATTCTCTGTTTCAGAGATTTCCTGGCTGTTTTCGTTTTTGACTCTACGATGCGTTTCAATTATACTCAAAGTGCAAAGCCGGTTTTGCCCATCTTTTGAAGGAGGCGCCCTTATGGACAAGGCGAGATTTCTGCAAAACCTGACGAAAGAGCGAAAGAAACGCTCCCTCACCCAGAAGGAGCTGGCGGAGGCCGTTGGCATTTCGGACAAGACCTATTCCAAGTGGGAGACCGGGGAAAACGAGCCGGACGTGGAGACCCTCTGCCGCCTGGCGGCCTTTTACGGGGTGAGCCCGGCGGTGTTTTTTCGAAGCGAGGGGGACGAAAGCGAGCTGGCGGGCATGGGCGCGGCGGAGGCGGCGCAAACGTGCTGGCGGCGGATGATCGACCTGCTCATGGGCCTGAGGAGCTGCGCCTATCCCCCGCCGGACGCGGAAACGGAGCTGCCGCCCCCGGAGATGCCGAAGGAGCTGCGGATGCCGGGCTCGGAACGAAACTACTGGCACCTTGGCTACCGGGACCTGCTGGCTCTCACCGCTGCAGGGCCGGACCTGAACCTCACCATGCTGATGCTGCCCCACGAGGAACGCTACCGCTGGCTGACGACGGCGGGGGACGGGCTGGAGGAGCTTTTCCGCTTCCTTGGGCTGCCGGGGGCCGCGAAATGCCTCTATGCCATCCTGACGGAGAAGGAGGGCAGCCTGTTCACGGCGGAATACCTGGCCGGAAAAGCGGGGGTGACGGAAGCGGAGGCCGAAGAAGTCCTGAAAGCAGCGGAGCATTGGCTGATCGTCATCGAATCCCCATATTACCGCGAGGAAACGCCGGGAAGCCTCTGGTCCGGCGGTTTGCCGGTGCCGCTGCTGGGGCTCCTTTCCCTGGCGCGCATCCTCATTTCCGCAGACCCCCAATGGGGACCGCGGGGCGTGATGGCCTCCGGCCACGCGCATGAACACCTTCCACCTCTGATGGAAGGAGGAACGGTATGAAGCTGGGTGAGAACCTTCGCGCTGCCCGCGCTTCGGCGGGCCTCAGCCAGGAGGCCCTGGGGGAAAAGCTGGGGGTGGTGTCCCAGACCGTGAGCAAATGGGAGCGGGGGGAGAGCGCCCCGGACGCTATGCTGCTGCCGACCCTGGCTGACGCCCTGGGGGTAAGCCTGGACGCCCTCTTTGGCCGGACGCCCACCGACGGGGAGATGGAGGAAGCCCTCATTTCCTGGCTCCGGCCCAAGTCGGAGGAGGAGCGCACCGAGGCGATGCTCCGCCTCAACCGGCGGCAGCTGGAGCTGAGCATCGGGATGGTAGATGAGGAAATATCCGTCGGCCGGGGGACGCCGGAGCATGTGCGCTACGCCCGGCTCGGGCAAAATGACCTCTCCTTCTACCGCAATCATCCGAGCAGTCCCGCCTCCTTCATCTTCCGGGAGCCGGAGACGGGCTGGGAAGCCTCATTTGAGGATCCGGAGAGATACCGGACCCTGTGGGAGGCTCTGGGAGACGGAGAGACCCTGCAGGCGGCGAAAAAGATCCTCTCCATGCCCTGCAACGGGATCGTGGCGCGGGATGCGCTGGAAAGGATGCTGGGGCTGGAGAATCCGGAAAAGAGCATTCCCCTGCTGACCCGCCTGAACCTTCTGTATTTCGAGACCCGCACGGTGGACGGAAGGGAAACGGAAATCTGCTTCCTTACTCCCGACCCCGCCCTGCTGGCGCTCCTGACGGTGGCAAAGCTGTTCTTCGATCCGAACCGGGAGCAGGAGATGGTCGTTACCGGAGGAGACTGGAATTTCCGCCCGCCGCTGTATCGATCGGAGCCGCCCGAAGATCCGAGGGACTGGTACCTGGTCGCTGACCTTCTGTAAAGGCAACACATCCCCGCCGCGCGGTGCAGGTGCAAATATCCCGGGAACACCGCAGGGGCGCACCCGGGATACTTCTTAACATGATGTCAACCGATTATCTCTTCAAACCTTTTGCGGAAGGACGGGGATGCCAGGTCCCCGAGCTCCTCCAGGGTGCTGCGCAGCCCCTCCACCGCCGTCGGTCCCGAATTATCATAAAAATAGACGTTTTCCGGGGCATGCTCCGTGAAGAGCATGTTCTCCAAGGTATAGACCGGGTCGCCGTCGAAGGCCCTGGCCATGCTGACCGCCCTTCGCAGGTCCTCCTCCGCTTGTTCCGGCTGCCCGTCCCGATCCCGGAGGATCGCCTGCAGCAGGCAGAGCAGGCTGATGATCTTATCCAGAAAGGAGCGCCGAGTCGGGTCTTCCTTCGACCGCGTGAGATGGTCGATGGACCATTCCGCTGCCCGGATGCCCCGGGCGGTATCCCCCGTTTCCATGTAATAGAGGATAATCCCCCACATAGCGGTGGAGATATCGCCGAGGTGGCTGACAAAGGCTCTTTGCGCGTATTCGATCCCTTCCTCCGGCTTCTTCAGGCGTTGGATCAGCACCAGGCCGATATTCGCGTTGTTGTTCCCGCTGAGGTTGTTTTTCTTGTATTCCTCCACGGCCTTCTTATAGTCCTTCAGTTCGGAGTAGCACCCCGCGATCTCATTCCGCAGGAAGACCTCGTTCAGCTCCGGGTCCCGGTTCTGGGAAAGCAGCTCCATGGCGTGGCGATACAGCTCCAGGGCCCGCCGGATATAGCTTTTGTCCCGGTGCAGGGTGCCGTAGCTCTTGCAGACGGACGCGGCGCCTGCCACAGTTCGGAAATGATTGGGGAATTTGCGAAGGGCATTTTCAAATTCACCCTCCAGTTCCGCAAAGGACACGGTGTTCACCAGCGCCTCGATCCGGTCCGCCTCCCCGTCGGCGTCGACGCCGCGCATGGTGAAGCCGATCAGCGCATCCACCGAGACATGGAACAGTTCGGCAAGGTCCATGATATATCCAAGGTCCGGCTCAGATCCGCCTCTCTCCCATTTGGAAACCGTTCCCAAGGTGATCCCGAGCCGCTCCGCAAGCTGCTCCTGCGTAAGGCCCAGGCGCTTTCGATGCTCGCGGATATTCTCCGCCAGATGGTTTTCCATGCTTCCCCTCCGGATTTCGCCCCGCTGAGGGGCATTCTTTTTGCAGTGATCGGATAGGTCATGACCGCTTCCTCCTTCTTCGGCGCTTCCAGGCCGCTTCATCTGATCCGCAGCCATCATATCCCATCCTCAGTTCCCATTGAACACCCGATTCATATAATTTGTCAATTATTTTTTCTACGAATCGTAGAATCCAAAAAGCAAATCGTCCCCGCCGCGGGAAATGCGCGGCGGGGACGGTCCATGCTTTTCAGTCCTTGCTCTTGTAGTACAGCTGGCAGTGGCAGAAGCCCTCGAAATCCGGGTCGGCGATCTGGCCGCGGAATTCCTTGCACATGCACTTGGTGTCCTCCGTGCGCTCCCGCCGGCAGGGGCAATAGCCCCCCGTCTCCTTGAGGCCCTGCTTCACCAGGTCCGCGATCTCCTTGTTGGGATTGACCTTGATGCTCATGAATTGCGCACCTTCTCGATGACGCCGCGCAGGTCCTCCTTGCCCTGGAGGCCCACGGTCTGCCCCACGGCCTGGCCGTCCTTCATGAAGACCAGGGTGGGAATGGCGTTTACCTGGAAAGCGTTGGCCAGGCCGGGCTCCTCATCCACATTCACCTTGGCGAAGCGGACGTCCGTCATCTCCCCCGCCAGTTCCTCCACGATGGGGCTCAGCATGCGGCAGGGACCGCACCAGCTGGCCCAGAAATCCACCACCGTGACGCCGGAAGCGGTCTGCGCCTCAAAGGTCGCCTCGGTCAGTTCCATCGGTTTCATATTTGCATCCTCCTTTGCGGATAATTTCTTCAGGTATGTTTATTTTACACGATATGCTGCACATTTACAAGCTTGGGGCTGGCGGAAGAAGCGAAGTTGTGTTAATATTCTGTAAAAAGTACGTTTTGGCAAGGAGGAATTCCTATGGCGGCACTGGACGGCTATCCGATTTCCCTGACCCTCGCCATGGACGACGGGCGGGAATATTCCCTGACCCTGGTTTCCGAAGCGCTGGTCCGCTGGCAGGGTCGGGAATACCCGGCGAAAAGCATGGAGCTGGGGGAGCTGCGCTTCCTCACCTTCGACCTTCAGAAGGAGCCGCGCCATAACCTGACCCTGGTGCTGGACGGCGCGGAGGGGCTGGCGACCCTGGTGACCTGCCGCCAGGGCCTTAACCCGAAACGGCCCACGTATATCGAAACGGACGTCCTCACGGGGGCGATCGCGCTGCCGGGGAAGCCCCTCAGCGAAAAGCGCCACGGCTACACCGACGAGCTCAGGGGGAAGGCCGTGGAATGGGAATACGAGGGGGGCTTCCGCATCGTCCACATCTATGTGACGGAGCGGTATTACCGCATCCGCCTGCTGCAGAAAATGGGCGACCCCGACAGTCCCTATGAGCGCGCCATGCAGAACTATACGGACCGCACCGAGCCCGCCTGGTATCTCCGTATCCGCCCCGGCGTGGTGCTGTTCGGCTTCACGGAGGACAACATGGACCGGGTGACGCCCCCGGAGATCGCCTGCGCCAGCCGCTGCCAGCTCATCGACCTCCGGCGCATGGAGACCGTGGGCCGGGGCTTCGGGCAGCCCGGCGGGGACCTGGACGTTTTCCGGGCCAGGGGCAGGTTCACCGACCCCCTGCCGGGGGAGCTGGACCCGGGCAGCGCTTACATTATATAGATACTTCATATAGATACTTCGACGTTCTGAGGACGGGAAGACGAAGGCCGGAGGGCCGCCGTCTTCCCTTTTTCATGGCCGGCGCATAACGCGCCGTCAACCGGGGATGATGAATATTCAATGCATACCCCGTTCCCCCTTCCGAAGCGCTGCGGGAAAGGCCGCAGAATAGCGGAGTTTTTCACATTTTCCACAGAGTTATCCACATTGGATATCCAGCAAAACCCCTGGATATCCAGCAAAAAGTCGACATAATCTTCGAAAACCGCGGCTTCCGGGCCGCGGTTTTTCATTTCTTACCCCTTCGTAACAAAAAGTTTCAAAACAGTAGAAATTACTCTTGCATTTGGAAACAGCTGCCCTTATAATAGCGGTGAAGTGGTTGAAAATGTCAAGAAGTGGCCCAAAGTGGGGAGGTTTTCGCCTTGACCGGCAAGTATAACCACGGCATCGACGCCAAAGGGAGACTGACGGTTCCCTCGCAGCTGCGAAGGGAGCTTGGCGACGTGTGCTATGTGGTCCAGGGGCCGAAGGAATACCTCAACGTCTATTCCGCCGAGGGCTGGGAAAAGTTCTGCGCGAAATTCGAGGGGCAGAGCCAATCCAAGGCCGGCGACATGATGCGCATCCTCTTTTCCCGCGCCGCCACCTGCGAGGTGGACGGGCAGGGCCGCATCCTCCTGACGCCGGAAATGCGGGAATACGCCCACCTGGGGAAGACCGCCACGGTGGTGGGACTGCCGGACCGGGCGGAGATTTGGGACAGCGAACGCTACCGCGCCGCCGAGGAAGCCTACCTCCAGACCAAGACCATGGCGGAAATCTATGAGGAGCTGGGCCTGTGAGTCCGAGCCCCCACGCGCCGGTGCTGCTGGAGGAATGCATTGCCGGCCTGAACATCCGCCCCGAGGGCGTCTATGTGGACGGCACCCTGGGCTTCGCGGGCCACTCCTTTGAAATCGCAAAGCGGCTCACCGCCGGCCGCCTCATCGGCATCGACCGGGACGACGCCGCCCTGAAAGCCGCCGGGGAAAGGCTGGCCCCCTTCGGGGACCGGGTCACCCTGGTGAAAAGCAATTTTGACCGCGTGGGCGAGATCCTGGACGAGCTCGGCGTCGAAGCCGCGGACGGGATGCTCTTTGACCTGGGGGTCTCCTCTCCCCAGCTGGACGAGGCCGAGCGCGGCTTCAGCTACAGGTCCGACGCGCCGCTGGATATGCGCATGGACCGCAGCGCCAGCCTGACGGCCGGGGACGTGGTGAACCGCTGGCCGGAGGAAGAACTAAAGCGCATCCTCTACGCCTACGGCGAAGAACGCTATGCGCCGAGGATCGCCGCCGCCATCGTCCGGCAGCGGCGGGAAAAGGAAATCGAAAGCACCCTGGAGCTTGCGGAGCTGATCCGCTCCGCCATGCCCGCCGCCGCCCGGCGGGAAAAGCAGCACCCGGCCAAGCGCAGCTTCCAGGCCATCCGCATCGCCGTCAATGACGAGCTGGGAAGCGTGGAACGGATGCTCGCCGCCGCGCCGGAGCGGCTGAAGAAGGGCGGGCGGCTCTGCGTCATCAGCTTCCACAGCCTGGAGGACCGGCTGGTGAAGCAGGCCATCCACAAGCGGGTGGACGGCTGCACCTGTCCCAAGAGCCTGCCGGTGTGCGTCTGCGGCTTCAAGCAGAGCCTGAAGACCGTGGGCGGCGTCGTCACCGCCGGGGAAGAAGAACTGGAAAGGAACCCCCGCGCCCGGAGCGCCAAGCTGCGGGTGGCGGAGCGGGTATAAGTTGATGGGGCTTGCTTCCGAAAGGGAGAAGTCCGGAGGAGGAACATCGGGCAATGGCGGATTTCGCTGATCTGACCCTGGGCAGCCTGGCCTACGATCCATTCGGCACGGCTGCGCCGCAAATCGAATATCCGCCGGAAACGGAGGCCGTTCCCCAGCCTCCGATCCCGGAAGCGCAGCCTGCAAGGGAGGCGCAGCCGAGGCAGCGGGTGCGCCTGGGCACGGCGGAGGACGCCGCGGCTCTGGCGGCGCAGCGGCGGCGGGGCCGCCTGATCGCCGCCGTCATGGTGCCCCTGGCCGCCGCCTGTCTGGTGCTGCTGGTGCTGCTGCTCCAGGCCTATACCCGGCTGACGGCGGTATCCAGCGAGGCCGCCCGCCTGGAGACCCGGATCGCCCAGCTGCAGGCAGCCCACGCCCGGCTGGAGATCCAGTGCGAGAGCGCCTTCAACATGGAGGAAGTGGAGCAGACGGCCCGGACCACCATCGGCATGATCAAGGCGGACACCGACCAGGCCATCTACCTGCGCAGCACCACGGAGGATCTGGCGGTGGTCCTGGACCCCGACCGGAAGCCCGCCAATCTGCTGAAATGGCTGGAAAGGCTTTGGGACCGGGCAGCGGTATATTTGGGCGGCCCTTCCGCGTAGGATAAAGGGACCGACAGGACTACCCGGAGAGGCGAGGGCGATGGCATACAGAAAGCAGACCGGACAGGAAAACGAACCGAATCAGATGACGACGCGCCGCACAGTGATTTTGATGCTCCTGTGCGGTATCGTTGCATTTATTGTGCTGATCGCCCAGCTGGGGCGCATCATGATCGGGCAGCACGACGAGTATGAAAGCGCCGCCGTGGAGGACCAGGTGCGGTCCACCACGGTCAATGCTTCCCGGGGCACCATCTACGACACGAAGATGCTGATCCTGGCCCAGAGCGCCACGGTGGAGACCGTCTACATCAGCCCCTTCGAGATGGTGCGCTACGGGGAGGACAAGGAGGCCATCGCCGCCGCCCTGAGCCGCATCCTGGACGTGGACTACGACAGCATCATGCGCAAGTGGGAGGACACCGCCTCCTGGTACAAGACCGTGCGGGTCAAGGTGGAAAAGGACCTGGCGGACCAGGTGCGGGCCTATGTCAACGGCGGCTTCCTGGAGGACCCCAACTATCGCTATAAGGACACGGAATCCGCCAAGCGGGGCTATCTGTGCAGCGTCCACCTGATCGAGGACACCAAGCGCTATTATCCTTACAGCAGCCTGGGCAGCCAGCTCATCGGCTTCGTGGGGGCGGACAACTACGGGCTGGACGGCATCGAGGCCATGTACAACAGCACCCTGGAGGGCGTCAACGGCCGCATCGTCCGCACCGCCGCCGCCAACGGCACGGATATGCTCTTCACCGGCTACGAGGAATACCACGACGCCGAGGACGGCAACAGCATCGTCCTGACCCTGGACGCCACGGTGCAGTTCTATCTCCGGAAGAACATCGAGCAGGCCGTGGCGGACAACGAGATCAAAAACGGCGGCATGGGCATCGTCATGGACGTGAAGACCGGGGCCATCCTGGGCATGGTCTCCGTGCCGGACTACGACCTGAACAATTACAGCCTCCTCAGCGATTACTACCAGGCGAAGCTGGACGCGGAGTGGGACCCGGTGACCATGACGGAGCAGGATTACAACGACCGCTATCTGGAGCTGCTCCAGCTCCAGTGGCGCAACCGGGCCATCACCGACACCTATGAGCCCGGCTCCACCTTCAAGATCATCACCCTGGCCGCCTGCCTGGAGGACGGGGCGGTGACGCGGGACGACCACTTCAACTGCGGCGGCGCCATGCAGGTGCTGGGGCGCACGGACCCCCTCCACTGCTGGCGGCGGAGCGGCCACGGGGACCAGACCCTGGCCCAGAGCGCCCAGAATTCCTGCAACGTGGCCTTCGCCACCATGGGCATGCGCCTGGGGGCCAAGCGCTTCTACGATTACATGGAGGCCTTCGGCCTCTTTGACCGCACCGGCATCGACCTCTACGGCGAGTCCAGCAGCATCTGGTGGTCCCACCAGGTCTTCGAGGACCCCCGCAACCACTCCCAGCTGGCCTCCGCCTCCTTCGGCCAGACCTTCAACATCACCCCCATCCAGCTCATCACGGCCATCTCCGCCACCATGAACGGGGGCTATCTCATGAAGCCCTACATCGTGCGGCAGATCCTGGACGAGGACGGCACCGTGGTGGCCAACGTGAGCCCCACCGTGGTGCGGCAGGTGATCTCCGAGGAGACCAGCAAGACCGTCCGGGAGATCATCGAGACCGTGGTATCCTCTCCCACCGGCACCGGCAAGAACGCCAGCGTGGCGGGCTACCGGGTGGGCGGCAAGACCGGCACCTCCGAAAAGGTCGGCCAGGCCTCCGACGACTACATGGTCTCCTTCATCGGCATCGCCCCCATGGACGATCCCCAGGTGGCGGTGCTGGTGATCCTGGATTCCCCGGACCGCACCAGCGGCCTCAACATCAGCGGCGGCAGCATGGTGGCCCCCACCGTGGGCAACATCCTGGCGGACATCCTGCCCTATCTGGGGGTGGAGGAAGCCGGGGGCAGCGCCTCCTTCAATGTGGTGGTGCCCAATGTGCGCAGCGCCACCGTAGCCGACGCCAAGGCGCAGCTCCAGTCCCTGGGCTTCGCCGTCCAGGTACGGGGGGACGGGGACGTCGTGACCGACCAGGCCCCCGTGGGGAACCTGAAGATCGTGGAGGGGAGCACCGTCATCCTATACGCCGGGGAGGAAAAGCCCACGGAGCTGGTGACTGTGCCGGACATGACCGGCAAGAGCTTCCGGGCCGCCAAGCAATACTTCGAGGCTTTCGGCCTCTTCATCAAGTCGGCGGGTGTCATGCCCTCCGATTCCAAGACCATCGAGGTCCAGCGCCAGAGCATCAGCCCCGGCGAGACCGTGAACTTCGGCACCGTGGTGGAGATCGGCCTGATCGACACGAACCCCGACCTGTTGGAGACGCATGGATGATGAAACTGAATGAACTTTTGCGGGATATAGAAGTGACGGGCCTCCATGCTCCGGCGGACATGGAGGTATCCGACGTGTGCTACGACAGCCGCAAGGCTGCCCCCGGCGCGGCCTTCATCGCCGTGCGGGGCTACGAGACCGACGGGCACAAGTACATCCCCGCCGCCGTGGATAAGGGCGCTTCCCTGGTGATCTGCGAGGAGGCCCCGGCGGTGGAGACCCCCTATGTGCTGGTGAAGGACAGCCGCCGGGCCATGGCCCTCGCCGCCGCCAATTTCTTCGGGCGTCCGGCGGAGGAGCTGACGGTGATCGGCGTCACCGGCACCAACGGCAAGACCACCACCACCAACCTTATCCGCAGCCTGCTCATGGCCGTCACCGGGCAGCAGGCCGGCCTGCTGGGCACCAACGAGAACATCGTGGGGGACAAGGTATATCCCGCCGTGAACACCACGCCGGAGAGCCGGGACATCATGGCTTATTTTCGGGAGATGGCGGACGCGGGCTGCAAGTACGCCGTGATGGAGGTCTCCTCCCACTCCCTGTGCCTGGACCGGGTCTGCTGCGTGCCCTTCGCCGTGGGCTGCTTCACGAATCTCAGCCAGGACCACCTGGATTTCCACAAGACCATGGACGCCTACCTGGAGGCGAAGAAGAAGATATTTGCCCTGAGCAGGGCCGCCGCCGTGAACCGGGACGACCCCGCCGCGGATAAGATCATCCCGGAGCTTACCATCCCCTGCGTCAGCTACGGGCTGGGGGAGGGGGCCTCCCTGCGGGCGGAGGACGTCTCGCTGCTGCCGGACCGGGTGGAGTTCACCGCCTGTTATGCCGGGCAGAGGGAGAAGGCCTGCCTCCATATCCCCGGAAGGTTCTCCGTGTACAATGCGCTGGCGGCCCTCAGCTGCTGCCTGGCCCTGGGCCTGCCCCTGAAGGACCTGGCCGCCGCCCTGCAGGACTGCAAAAGCGTCAAGGGGCGCATGGAGGTGGTCCCCACGGGGCGGGATTTCACCCTCCTCATCGACTACGCCGTGACGCCGGACGCCCTGGACAACATGATCCGCACCGTGCGGGACACCGCCCGGGGGCGGGTGGGCGTCCTTTTCGGCTGCGGCGGGGACCGGGACCGCACCAAGCGGCCCAAGATGGCCCATGTGGTGGGCTCCCTGGCGGACTACGTCATCGTCACCTCCGACAATCCCCGCACCGAGGACCCGGAGGCCATCATCGCGGAGATCCTCCCCGGCTTCCAGGGGCTGGACACCCCCTATGTGGTGATCCCGGACCGGCGTGAGGCCATCCGCTGGGGCATCGAGCACGCCCAGGCGGGGGACACCCTGGTGCTGGCGGGAAAGGGCCACGAGACCTATCAGATCGTGGGCAAGACGAAATACCACATGGACGAGCGGGAAATCGCCGCGGAGATCCTTGCGAGCCTTTGATATTCTACGAAGCTATGAGGTTTGACCAATGAGTTATCTGCAGGCGTTTCTCATATCCCTGGTGGTGACGGTGCTCTGCGGCCGGGTGCTGATCCCCGCGCTCCGGCGGCTGAAGGCCGGGCAGAGCATCAAGCGGGACGGCCCCGTCTGGCACATGAGCAAGGAGGGCACGCCCACCATGGGCGGCCTCATGTTCATCGCGGGCATGCTGCTGGCCGTGATCGTCACCGCCATCCCCCAGTTCCGCGCCGGGAACTGGAGCGCCGGGGCCATGCTGGCCCTCAGCCTCATCTACGGGGCCATCGGCTTCTTCGACGATTACATGAAGGTGAAGCACCACCACAACGAGGGCCTGAAGGCCGGGCAGAAATTCATCCTCCAGCTGGCCGTGGCCGTGGCCTTCGTGCTGCTGCTGCGCTACCTGGGCTTCCTGAGCCCCAATCTCTATGTGCCCTTTGTGGGGGTGACCATCCCCCTGCCCGAGGCGGTCTATGTGATCTTCGCCGCCTTCGTGATCGTGGGCACGGTGAACAGCGTGAACCTCACCGACGGGGTGGACGGCCTCGTCACCGGCGTCACCCTGCCGGTGGCCGTCTGCTTCTTCGCCCTGGCCGCAGTCTGGAAAATGGAGAGCCAGGCCATTTTCGCCGCCGCTCTCACGGCGGGGCTGATCGGCTTCCTTATTTACAATTTCCACCCGGCCAAGGTCTTTATGGGGGACACGGGCTCCCTGTTCCTGGGCGGCGCAGTCTCCGCCCTGGCCTTCGCCCTGGATATGCCCCTGGTGCTGGTGCCCCTGGGCCTGGTGTATATCTGCGAGACCCTGTCGGACATCCTGCAGGTGGGCTATTTCAAGCTGACCCACGGCAAGCGCATCTTCAAAATGGCACCCATCCACCATCATTTCGAGAAATGCGGCTGGAGCGAGATCAAGGTGTTCGCCGTCTTTTCCGGCGTCTCCCTGGTCCTGGCCGTCGTCACCTTCTTCTGCGTCCGCAGCCGATACGGGCTGTGACGCGGGAACGCCAGGGAGAGTACCGTCATGCCGGAGATTTATGATTTCCCCTATCAGAAGCCGGAGCAGCCGGAGGTGCTGCCGGAGCCGGAGACCCGCCCCGTCCGGCGGCGGGGCCGCCTGGGCAGGCTGGACGTGCCCTTCCTGGTGCTGACCCTGCTGCTGCTGGCGGTGGGCCTCGTCATGCTCCTGAGTTCCAGCTATGCCATCGCCTATTTCGACACGGTGACGGACACCGGCGAAGCCCAGCCCATGAAGTATTTCACCACCCAGGCCATCTATGCGGGCATGGGGATCGCGGCCCTGTTCGTGGTCTCCTTCATCCCCCTGAGCTTCCTGCGGAAATTCTCGTTCCCGGCCATCCTGGCGGCCCTGGGCCTCCTTCTGGGCGTGCTGCTGACGGGCCTGCGGGGCAACGGCGCCGTGCGCTGGATCGAACTGGGCCCCATCACCTTCCAGCCCTCGGAGCTGGTGAAGGCGGCGGTCATCCTGGCCTTTGCCGACTGGACCTGCCGCATCGGACCGGCGCGGATGGGGACCTTCAAGCTGGGGGTGATCCCCTTCGCGGCGGTGCTGGGGATCTTCAGCGTCCTGCTGCTGGCCCAGCCCCACCTTTCCTGCACCATCATCATCCTGGCCGTGGGAGCCATCCTCATGTATGCCGGAGGCACCCGCTGGTATTGGTTCGCCGCCGCCGCCGTGGTGGTGCTCATGATCGTCTTTTATCTCCGGGGCCACGCGGACTGGGTCATCGAAAAGGCGAAGACCAGCTACATGTTCGCCCGGGTCGCCGCCTGGCTGGACCCGGAATCCCAGCGCCTGGGGGACGGCTGGCAGATCATCCAGTCCCTCTATGCCATCGGCTCCGGCGGCCTGCTGGGCCTTGGGCTGGGCAACAGCCGCCAGAAATATCTCTACCTCCCCGAAGCGCAGAACGACTACATCTTCTCCATCATCTGCGAGGAGCTGGGCTTCGTGGGGGCGGTGCTGATCCTGCTGCTCTTCGCGGTGCTGATCCTGCGGGGCTACTGGCTGGCC
>JAEEGK010006969.1_pt1 | contig 27046 bp, 20 predicted proteins | sample 8958771 | NCBI WGS metagenome assembly JAEEGK01 (sample SAMN16246547, study PRJNA631951) | gut metagenome | biome: gut microbiome; feature: rumen; material: SC-attached | host: Bos | place: Iran: Karaj | collected 2018-10 | reverse complement strand
GCGTGATACCGGCGATGCGTGCGGTGAATTCTTCGGACTTCTGGACCAGGTTGACCGGCTCCGGTTCCGGTTCGGGTTCCGGAACGACGACGACCGGCTCCGGTACGGGCTCCGGTTCCGGTTCCGGTTCGGGAGCGACATAAACGGGCTCGACCTTCTTGGGACGCGGTTTGGCCAGATTGAAAGCCAGACCGAGCGTGGCGCTCAGGTTGGAACCGACCGCTTTTTTGCCATCAAAGGCAGCCTTGCCGCCGAACAGCGTAGCCTTGAAGTCGGGAACGACACTGACCACATTGCTGATCGGAATGGGAACCTTGACACCGAGACCGCCGGCGACAGTTCCCTTGTTGGCTTTCAGGTAACCTGCGTGGAGGTACGGCATGATGAAGCGGCTGCTCATCAGCATGGCATCGGCGTGGATATAGTTGTACGGGTACTGGCCGTATTCGACGTAGCGTTTGGAAATGTTCAGTCCCTGATAACCGACTGCGAGACCGAAGTTGTCGTTGAAACGTTTACCGACCCAGGCGTCAATGGCAGTACCGGCACCCAGGTTGGAGAATTCGCGAATGCTGCGATCCACCAGACCGTCGGCGCCGAAGTTCATACCGCCGCCTGCACCGCCAAACCATTTGTTCTCATATTTTTCCTGTCCGAAAGTGGGCACGCAAAGCAGCGCGACCATCAGAGCGATGAAGAATTTGCTGTATTTCATGGTCGGAGTAGATTAATAGTTGATACGGAAGATGACGCCGAGCGAGAGCGACAGGCGGAGGTCAAGCGGGAAACCGGCATAACCGGTGAAAGCCGTCTGGTCGTGTTCGCTAGGGAGCAAACCGTTGTAGCGATCGTTGAAAGCTTCGCCGCAAAGGTCGGCGAAAATGCCGAAGCTCTGGGTAAAGTCATATTCGGCGATGAAGCCGCCGCGGAAACCGAAAACGGTGTTGTTCGTCGAAATGTCCTGCCAAGGATGGAACGGGTTGTCCTTCTCCCAGGAGTGGTTCTTGGGCGTGCCATAACCTTCGGGTTTGGTAAAGTGGAAGGTATGACCGACACCGACGCCCAGGTAGAAAACGGGTCTGAAAGCGCGCTGGATCGCGTAGTTTCCGTTCATGTCGAGCGTAAAGTCGAGGAACCCGTTCACATTGCGGAAATTGTAGGGATAGAAGCCGTGCATGGCAGTCTGCTTGGTGTTGGCGGCGCTGCGGTTGTCGCCATAGTTCACGGCAACTCGGACGCCGAGTGCGTTGGTGAATTCATAACCAACGGAGGCCGATCCCTGCAGCGAGAACATTTTAATTCCTACCCCGTTGTCCCAGTAGGAAAAAGCATCTTCGTTGAGGGAATACATCGGGCCTCCCTGAAGAGCGAAAGTCCAGGCTCTGTGCCCGCCCACGAAAGCATTCTGGGCAAACACGGAAGTCACTCCCAGAATCAGGCATGCGAGAATTGAAGTAAGTTTCTTCATACGTTATTATGGTTTTGTTTTCTTTGTTCTAAACGCTTAAATACAAGCCAGGTCCAAGGCTCCGCCGTCGGGACGTCGTTATGCGAGGCACCGAAAAAGCGGATATTTGTATCCTAACTTCATTTAAGGCCGCAAGTTATGCATTTTTTTTCAACCGGACAAAGAAAATAAAAAAAAAGAAAGCCCACCGGTTTCCGGCGGGCTTTCCAAGGGGGGCAGACCTGCTTTAGAACGCGTAGCGCAGACCCAGGGAGGCACCGTAGTGGAAGCCCACATAGGAGCCGAAGAGGCCGTACATCGGGCGTACGTCGAGCGACAGCTGGATCGGGGCCGGGAACTGGTAGTCAATACCGAGCTGGCCACCGACACCGAGGCCGAAATGCGATTCGCTCAGGTAGGCCGTCACACCGGGGCCCACATAGGCGCCGAAGCCGCCGGCCAGGAACCAGTGCCACTGGTAGATGGCGGCCGCCGACATGCCGAGCGGACGGGTGAAGTTCAGACCCAGGTCGAGTTCGATGCGGTTGATGTCACTCACGAAACCCTGATAGGAGAGTTCCGATCCGAAAGCCGTGCTGCCGTAGCCAAGACGGAAACCGATGGCGTTGTTGTACTGGGCATTGGCTGCCGTCGAGAGGGCGACCAGCGCAAGCAGGGTGATGAATACTTTTTTCATTTTGTAAGGTTTTAGGATGTGTTTTAAATTGTTACTGATTATTCGACCACGGTCACCAGGTTGCGGTCGCCGTAGCCGTTGTCGACGCGGCTGACGGCCGGCCAGAGCTTGCCGTCGCGGACCCATTCCAGCGGGAAGGCGGCCTGGGTGCGGCTGTACGGGTGTTTCCATTCGTCGGCGCATACCTCGTCCTCGGTGTGCGGGGCCATTTTCACCGGGTTGTCGTCGGCGTCGAGCTGGCCGGCCTTGATGGCTTCGCATTCGGCGACGATGGTCTTGAGGGCCTCGACGAAGCGGTCGAGTTCACTGAGCGGTTCGCTCTCGGTAGGCTCGATCATCAGGGTCTCGTGGACCGGGAACGACAGGGTGGGCGCGTGGAAGCCGAAGTCCATGAGGCGTTTGGCCACGTCGGTGGCGTCGATGCCGTAGGCGGCTTTGAAGTGGCGCAGGTCGATGATGCACTCGTGGGCCACACGGCCGGTGGCACCGGTGTAGAGGGTGGTGAGCTCGGGCATCAGCTTGGCGGCCATATAGTTGGCGTTGAGGATGGCAATCTGGGTCACCTTCCGCAGGCCTTCGGCGCCGAGCATTTTAATATAGGCGTGCGTGATGGGCAGGAGCAGCGGGCTGCCGTAAGGAGCCGCGCTCACGGCATCGACGCCGGCGCCGCCGCATTCGCCGACCACCGGGTGGCCCGGCAGGAACGGCTTGAGGGCTGCCGTGCAGCAGATGGGGCCGACGCCCGGACCGCCGCCGCCGTGGGGCATGGCGAAGGTCTTGTGGAGGTTGAGGTGGCACACGTCCGCGCCGATGAATCCCGGGTTGGTGAGACCCACCTGGGCGTTCATGTTGGCGCCGTCCATATAGAGGAGGCCGCCGTGGCGGTGGATGATGTCGACGATTTCACGGATACGGACCTCGAACACGCCGTGGGTGGAAGGATAGGTGATCATCATGCCGGCGAGTTTGTCGCCCGCGGCGGCAGCCTTTTCAGCCAGTTCTTCCACGTCGATGTTGCCGTGGTCGTCGCAGCCGACGAGCACGATGTCGAAGCCGCCCATCGCCGCCGAAGCGGGGTTGGTACCGTGGGCGGAGGTGGGAATGATCATCACGCGGCGGCCGGCGCCGTCGTTGGCGTCGAGGTAGCGGCGGATGGTCATCAGGCCGGCGTATTCACCCGCGGCGCCGCTGTTGGGCTGCAGCGAGCAGCCGGCGAAGCCCGTGATCACGGCCAGGTCGTGCTCGAGTTCGTGGATCACCTGCAGGGTGCCCTGGGCCTGGTCGGCGGGGGCGTACGGGTGCAGGTTGCCGAATTCGCTCCAGCTGAGCGGGAGCATCTCGGCGGCGGCGTTGAGCTTCATGGTGCAGCTGCCCAGCGGAATCATGGAGTGGGCCAGCGAAATGTCTTTGCGCTCGAGCCGTTTGATGTAGCGCATCATCTCGGTTTCGGAATGATAGGCGCTGAATACTTTCTGCGTGAGGATGGGCGTGGTGCGGGCCATCGGCACGGGAGTACCCGGGGCGACGGGGCAGTTGTCGGGGCAGCCGAAGATCTGCGTGATGGCGCAGGCTTCCTCGCGGGTGGAAAGTTCGTCGAAGGAGATCTGCACGGTGCAGGCGTCGGGATACCAGAAGTTGAAGCCCGCTTCGAGGGCCTTGGCGCGGATGGCTTCGGCATCGACGCCGACGACGCGGATCGTGTCGAAGAAGTCTTCGGTGGCGAGCTTGAAGCCGGCGTTCTTCAGCCGGGCGGCCACGGCGTGGGCGAAGCCCGCGGCGTTCTGGGCGATTTCGGTGATGCCTTTCGGACCGTGCCACACGGCGAACATCCCGGTCATGGTGGCCATCAGGGCCGTGGCGGTGCAGATGTTGGAGGTGGCTTTCTCCCGTTTGATGTGCTGCTCGCGGGTCTGGAGGGCCAGACGCACGGCGCGTTCGCCAAGGCGGCCGACGGAGACGCCGATGATGCGGCCCGGCAGGTTTCTCTTGTATTTGTCGGCGCAGGCCATCCAGCCGGCGGTCGGACCGCCGAAGCCCATCGGAAGGCCGAAGCGCTGGGCGGTGCCGCAAGCAACGTCGGCGCCCCAGGCGGCCGGCTCTTTCAGCACGGCCAGGGCGAGGAGGTCGCACCAGGCTGCTACGAGGCAGCCGGCGGCGTGGGCCTTCTCGCAGAAGGCGGTATAGTCGCGCACGGCGCCGTCGGCGGCGGGATACTGGACCAGCGCGCCGTAGCATTTGTCTTCAAATGCATATTCATTCCATTTGCCCGTGTGGATTTCGATGCCCAGTCCGCCGGCGCGGGTGCGCAGCACGGAGAGCACGTTGGGGAAGATGTCCTCATCCACGAAGATCACGTTCTTCCCGGCCTTGACGGCGTCGCGGGAGCGCAACTCGAACATCATGCGCATGGCTTCGGCGGCAGCGGTCGCGTCGTCGAGCATCGAGCAGTTGGCCAACGGGAAGCCGGTGAGCGAGGAGATCATCGTCTGGAAGTTGATGAGTGCCTCGAGGCGGCCCTGGGAGATCTCGGCCTGGTAGGGCGTGTAGGACGTGTACCAGCAGGGATTCTCGAAAATGTTGCGGGTGATCACGGCCGGGGAAGCCGTTCCGTAGAAACCGAGGCCGATCATCGAGCGGAGGTTGCGGTTCTTGCCGGCGATCTCCTTGAGACGGGCCAGATAGGCCTGCTCGCTGACGGCGGGATCGAGTTTGAGGGGTTCTTTCAACAGAATATCCTGCGGAACGGTCTGTCCGATGAGTTCGTCGAGCGAGGATACGCCCAGGACTTCGAGCATCTGCTGCTCCTGTTCGGGTCTGGGACCGTTGTGGCGGTTGACAAAGGAAAGAGGCATGGTCTGTCGGTATTATAAAGTGTATATTTCTGCAAATTTATAAAATAATCAGTAACTTTTTCCATCCAGATCGAGTCGCAGGAAGATGAACAGCAGGATGGTGAAGGCCCAGAGCGACGATCCGCCGTAGCTGATCAGCGGCAGCGGGATGCCGATCACGGGCATCAGGCCGATGGTCATGCAGATGTTGATAACCACGTGCATCAGCAGGCACATGGCCACGCACCAGCCGTAGATGCGCGCAAAACTGTCGCGTTGTTTCTCGGCCAGACCGATCAGGCGCAGGATCAGCCACATATACAGGATCAGCACGCCGAGCGTCCCCAGCAGCCCCCATTCCTCGCCCACGGTGCAGAAGATGAAGTCGGTGCTCTGCTCCGGCACGAAGTCGAAGCGGGTCTGCGTGCCGCCGAGGAAGCCCTTGCCGGCGAAGCCGCCCGAACCGATGGCCACCAGCGACTGGTGGACATTATATCCCACGCCCATCGGGTCTTCCTTGATGCCCAGCAGCACCTCGATCCGGGCCCGCTGGTGCTCCTTGAGCACGTGTTCGAACACGAAGTCTACCGAGAAGATCAGCACCAGGCCGGCCAGGAAACCCAGCATCAGGTTGCGCAGCGCCAGGCGCCGGTGCAGGTGGAAGAGGACGGTCAGCACGACGGCGACCAGTCCGGTCAGGATGGCGGCCCAGACCTCGGGCTCGAAGCGGGTGAGGAAAGCCAGCGATTCGTTCTGCATCAGACGCGGCAGGAAGGCCAGCAGCGTGACCGCGGCGGCCGTGGCGACCGTGCCGAGGATCCGATGCTGGGCGTAGAAGCCTGCCGTCACGCCGGCGAGGCCTGCCAGGATGAGGATGGCCACGAACGGGGAGAAGATCAGCGTGAAGATGAAAAACACGATGGCCAGCAAACCGGCCACCAGCAGCCATCCGGTCATGCCTTCGCGGTAGCAGACGATCAGGAATCCCAGGTACACGAGCGCCGAGCCGGTTTCCTTTTCGAGCAGGATGGCGAGCATCGGCATGGCCAGCACCGCGGCGATGCGGAGCGCATCGCGCGGATTGGAGAAGCGGAAGTCGTATTTGCTCATCAGCGAGGCCAGCAGGATGGCCGTCGAGATCTTCGAGAACTCGGCCGGCTGCAGGCGGAACGGGCCCAGGGCGAACCACGACTTCGACCCGTTGACTTCCACGCCCACGAAAGCCACGGCCACCAGCAGGATGACCATCAGTACATAGAATGGCCAGGAAATGGCCGGATAGACTTTCGAGGGGATGACGAACAGGATGAGGATGGCCAGCGCCACGGCCGAAGCCATCCAGATGAGGTCCATCACATATTTTTCCTTGAGACTCAGCACGAAGCCGGCTTCCGAGACGCTCGACGAGAAGATGTTCATCCAGCCGAAAAGGATCAGCGCCAGGTAGAGGCCGATGGTAATCCAGTCGATTTTCCGGTAGTTGGTCTCGGGCATGGCTCAGCGTTTCTTGACTTTGACCTTGTGCAGCAGATTGCCGTCGAGCACGCGCTGCTCCAGCGCCTTGCGTTCCGGCGAAATCTCGCCCTTGAGATATTTTTCTACCAGCAGCGAAGCGATGGGCGCCGCCCAGGTGGCGCCGAAGCCGCCGTTCTCCACGTACGCCACCACGGCGATCTTCGGATCGTCCTTCGGGGCGAAGGTGATGAAGACGGAGTGGTCGTCGCCGTGCGGGTTCTGGGCCGTTCCGGTCTTGCCGCAGGCGATCACGCCGGGAATGCGGGCGACCGTGGCGGTGGCGCCGCCGCCCGTGTAGTTGATGGCCAGTTCCATGCCCTGCACGATGTGGCGGAAGTTGGCCGTGTCGACCATCGTATAGTGCCGCTCCTTGAAGCGGGGGTCGATCGGCGCCTCGGGCGTGTCTTTCTGCAGGTGCGGGGTGTAGAAGTAGCCGCGGTTGGCGATCGTGGCGGCCAGGTTGGCCAGGTGCAGCGGCGTGCAGCCGATCTCGCCCTGGCCGATCGACAGGGAGATGATGGAGATCGATTTCCAGCGTCCCTTGCCGTGGATGCGGTCGTAGCGTTCGGAGGTGGGCATGGTGCCGGCCTTTTCGCCCGGGATGTCGGTTTCGAGCCGGCGGCCGAAACCGAAACTCTCGGTGTAGGACTTCCAGCGTTCGAAGCCCTCCTGCACGGAGCCGTATTTCGGATTGTCGAGGATGGAGCGGAACACGTAGCAGTAGTACGCGTTGCACGACATCATGATCGACTGGTAGAGGTTGATGGGGCTGGGATGGCCGTGGCAGCCCACGCGGAGGCCGCCCACCACGTAGCCGCGGTGGCAGCCGTACATCGTGTTCGGCGTCAGGACGCCCTCCTGCAGGCCGATCAGGCCGTTGACCAGCTTGAACACCGAACCGGGCGGCTGGGGGCTCATCACGGCGCGGTTGTACATCGGCTTATAGGGGTCGTTCACCAGTTCCTTGTAGTACTTGTTGATCTCCGACAGCTGGCTCACGTCGATGCCGGGGCTGGAGACCATCGTCAGGATGTCGCCGGTGCCGGGCTCGATGGCCACGAGCGAGCCGACCTTGTTCTTCATCAGGCGCTCGCCGTAGGCCTGCAGCGCGCCGTCGATCGTGGTGGTCACGTCGACGCCGGGGACGGCTTCCTTGTCGTACTCGCCGTCCATATAGTGTTCCTTGATGCGGTTGTGGGCGTCCCGCAGGTAGATGTTATAGCCTTTCTCGCCGCGGAGCTGCGGTTCGTAGGCTTCCTCCATGCCGGTCTTGCCCACATAGTCGCCGCTCTTGTACTCGGGGTGTTCCTTGATGTAGTTGGCGTCGACTTCGGAAATGTAGCCCAGCAGGTTGCCGCCGGCGTTGAAGGGGTAGGTGCGCGTGGTGCGCGGCACGCCCGCGAAGCCGGGGAAGAGGAAACTCTTCTCGACGAACTTGTTGTACTGCTCGCCGGTCACCTGGCGCTTGAAGACGAGCGTCTGGTAGCCGATCTTGCGGCGGTAGAGCCGGTATTCCCGGAAGCGCTCCTTGACGAAGGCCGTGTCGAGGTCGAAGATCCGGCAGAAGGCCAGCGTGTCGAATTCCTTGACGTCGTAGGGCGTGACCATGATGTCGTAGGACAGCTTGTTGTCCACGATCACTTCGCCGTTGCGGTCGAGGATGCGGCCGCGGGCCGGGTAGATGGTCTCGTACTTGAGGGCGTTGTTCTCGGCCGTGATGCGGTATTCCTTGTTGAGAATCTGGACCTGGAAGAGCCGGAAAGCGATCACCGCAAAGACGATGACGATGGCTCCCACGACGATGCCCCGGCGGTTCTGGAAAGGATTCATGTCAGCTTCCGGTTCTGAAGGGGAAGGGTCAGCAGCAGGGCGAGGACCATGGAGGCCGCCCAGCTGGCCAGGAACTTGAGCAGGATGAAGCCCGCCGGCCGGAAGCTGATGCAGTCCAGGCCGATGTAGCCGATCAGGTAGATGGCCGTCAGCACGCCGAGGTATTTGAGGTATTTGGCCAGGCCGACGATCCGCGGGAGCGGAACCTCAGTCTTGTCCTGCCGGTCGGCGTTGACGAGCAGCCGGTAGAAGAACTTGCGCGGGGCCACGGCCAGCACGGCGGCGAAGGCGTTGAGGCCGGGCACGCCGTCGGAGAGCACGTCGACGCCGAGGCCGAGCGCGAAGGCGATCAGCAGGGCGACATGCGGGCTGCGCGAAAGCGGGATATTGACCAGCAGGAAAGGAATCAGGCACAGGAACACGTAGGGCCCCAGATGCACGTAGTCCGAGAGTACCAGCTGGAGAATGAAAACCAGCACGAAGAAGAAAATGTCACTGAGCTTGTTCATGGAGTTCCTCGAGTTCTTCGCGACGGTTGTTCTTGACGATGTAGACGCTGTTCAGGGAGCGGAAATCCTCGAACAGGGTGACGGTGATGTCCTGGGAAGCGCCCTGGCTCACCTTGGAGGAGACGATCACGCCGAGCGGGATGTCGGGCGGATAGATGGTGGAGTAGCCGCTGGAGAGGACGGTGTCGCCCGGAGCGGCCTCCACGTGGACGGGAATCTCGCGCAGGAGGGCTTCCCGCGGGTTGCGCCCCGTCCAGGCCATGGGGCCGAAAGAGCCGCTGCCGGCGAGCTTGGCGCTCACCGTCTGGCCGGTGCCCAGGAGCGAGATGACGTGGGCGTAGTGGTTGCTCACCGCGTCGACGATGCCGACCACGCCCTGGGAGGTAATCACGCCCATCCCGGGCTCCACGCCTTCCTTCCGGCCGCGGTCGAGGATCAGGTAGTTGTGCTGCCGGTCCACGGTGTTGCGGATGACTTTCGCGCCCAGGTACGTGTATTCCGGCTCGACGATCTGCACCACCGAGTCGAGTTCCGCCGCTGCGGTGGCATAGCGCGCCAGCTGCTGCCGTAGCTGGAGATTCTCCGCCGCGAGCCGTTCATTTTCCGGCCGCAGGCTGAAATACGAGCCGATGCGGCCCGTGTGCTGCCAGCACCACGATTCTACGCTGCGTACGGCCCCCAGCACCTTGAAACGCTGCACCACACCGCCCCGGACCACCAGGACGATGGACAGGGTTTCGAGCAGGATGAACAGGACGATGGCGGTGAGCGTCGACAGGAGACCGTAGCGGCTTTTCATCGCATCAGGAAGGGATAGTTCGGATTCTTCAGCGCGATGCGGGTGCCGCGGGCCACGGCGCGGAGCGGATCCTCGGCGACGTGGAACGGGATGTTGATCTTTTTGGTGAGACGGACGTCGAGGCCGCGGAGCAGGGCGCCGCCGCCAGTCAGGAAGATGCCTTTGCGGACGATGTCGCTATAGAGCTCCGGCGGGGTCTTCTCGAGCACGGTGAGGATGCTCGATTCGATCTTGACCAGCGATTTGTCGAGGCAGTGGGCGATTTCCTGGTAGGTCACCGGCGCTTCGACCGGGTGGACGGTCATCAGGTTCGGGCCCTTGACCACGAACGGCTCGAGGGGTTCGTCGAGTTCGGATATGGCGGCGCCGATGCGGATCTTGATCTGCTCGGCGGTGGGTTCGCCGATGCGGATGTTGTACTGCTGGCGCATATACTGCTGGATCTCGGTGGTGAACACGTCGCCGGCAGTCTTGATGCTCTCGTCGGCCACGATGCCGCCCAGGGAGATGACGGCGATTTCGGTGGTGCCGCCTCCGATGTCCACGATCATGTTGCCCATCGGGGCCGTGACGTCGAGGCCGATACCCAGTGCGGCGGCCATCGGCTCGAAAATCATCTGGACATCGCGGCCGCCGGAATGTTCGGCGGCGTCGCGGACGGCGCGCTTCTCCACTTCGGTCGATCCGGAGGGGATGCAGACCACCATCCTGAGGCTCGGCGAGAAGAGCGAGCGCTTGTTATTGTTGATCATCTTGATGAACTCGCGGATCATCTGCTCCGAGGCGTCGAAGTCGGCGATCACGCCGTCTTTCAGCGGGCGGATGGTCTTGATGTTCTGGTTCTCCTTGCCCTGCATGGCCTTGGCCTTGGTGCCGACGGCCGCGCATTTTCCCGTGAGTTTGTCGATGGCTACGATCGACGGTTCGTCGATGACCTTCTTGTCATTCATGAAGATGACGGTGTTGGCGGTACCCAGGTCGATGGCGAGCTCTTGCTGTAGGAATGAAAATGCCATATCTCGTGTCTTTTTTATCAATTGTTCAGGAACAACAAAATTAGGAATAATCTCGGGATTATTAACTATTTTTGTCTATCAATTTTATCAACAAATTATCAATATGAAACGATATGCGGTCATCGTCGCCGGCGGGAAGGGTTTGCGGATGGGTTCCGACCGGCCGAAACAGTTTTTGGAAATCGGCGGGAAACCGATTCTGCGCCATACCATCGAACGTTTCCTGGCCTTCGATCCGGATATCGAGCTCATCGTGGTCCTGCCCTCGGCCGAAAAGGACTGGTGGCGGAACTACTGCCGCCAAACCGGCTTCCTGGACCGCTATGCGATGGTTTCGGGCGGAATCACCCGGTTCCATTCGGTGCAGAATGCGCTGAAATATGTGGGCGATACGGGTGTCGTCGCGGTTCACGACGGCGTGCGTCCGCTAGTGCGGCGCGACTTGCTGGAACGTTTGTTTGAAGCGGCGGAAACCGCGCCGGCCGTGGTGCCGGCCGTGCCGGTGGTGGAATCGGTCCGCCGGATGGAAGGGGAATCATCGCACCCTGAATCGCGCGACGGCCTGATGCGGGTACAGACCCCGCAGGTATTCGATGCGGCCTTGCTGAAATCAGCCTATGCGCAGCCTTTTTCCCCGTCCTTTACCGACGACGCCTCTGTCGTCGAGGCGGCAGGCACACCCGTCCGTCTGGTGGCGGGCGACCGCATCAATCTGAAGATCACGACGCCGGACGATCTGTCGCTGGCGTCGGGACTGCTTACGCTTTTCTTTTCTTAGACCCGTTCTTCTTGTAATCGTAATCCTTCACCCAGACCTGGCGTTCGATGGCCTGGTCGAGGGATACCAGCGTCTCGGTCTTTCCGATGCCCGGGATGTTCTGGATGGTGTCCACCAGGATCCGCATGAGGTGGTCGTGGTCGAAGCAGTACAGTTTCAGCAACAGGGAGAACTGGCCGGTCACATAGTGGCATTCCACGACTTCGGGGATCTTCTTGAGGGTTTCGATCACCTTCGGGTAGGAATTGGCCTCCGCCAGTGCGACGCCTACGAATACGCAGACGTTGAGCCCGAGGGCTTCGGGCTTCACGAGCAGACGCGAACCGGTGATGACGCCGGCGTTTTCCATTTTTTTGACGCGCTGATGGATGGCGGCACCGGAAACGCCGCATTCACGGGCGATTTCCAGGAACGGCATCCGGGCGTTTTTTACAAGAAAAGCCAGGATTTTTTGGTCGATCTCGTCGACTTGGTAGTTGATTTTTGCCATAGTGATGCAAAAATATAAAATAATATGTCAAAATGTAACTTTGAAATCGATTTTTGACGTAAAAAATGCGGGCCGCCCTGAAAACAATGATTTGGGCGGCCCGCAAGGGGGTTTTCGATTTCTTACGATTCGAAACTATTTCTTTTTCTCGGCTTTAGAAATGATAGCCAGACAGTCCTCCAAAGTTAAACTTGCGGCATCCTGCTTTTTCGGGATGCGATAGTTTTCCTTTCCTTTTTTCAGATACGGACCGTAACGTCCGTTCAGAATCTGGATGCCGGCGTCCGTGAAATCGGCGATCACCTTCTTCGTTTCCTTGTTCCGGCTCTCTTCGATCAGGGCGATGGCCTGCTCTTCGGTCAGGGTGTAGGGGTCCTGGCCCTTGGCCAGCGACACGAAGTGGCCGTCGTATTTCACATACGGCCCGAACCGGCCGATGGCCGTGGTGATTTCAGCGTCGCCGTAGTGGCCCACGACGCGCGGCAGGGCGAAGAGCTGCAGGGCGTCTTCGAGCGTGATGGTCTCGATGAGCTGGCCTTTCCGCAGGCTGACGAACTGCTTGTCGGGATCGTCGGAAGCGCCTTTCTGCAACAGCGGGCCGAAGCGTCCGATACGGGCGCTGATGGGCTTGCCGGAGGCCGGATCGTAGCCGATCAGCCGTTCCGAACGGGTATGCTCCTGGTCCTGCAGGCTGCCGTCCACTTCTTTGTGGAAAGGTCCGTAGAAGTCGCTGATCACTTTGTCCCAGCTCAGCCGGCCCTTGGCCACCTTGTCGAACGACTCCTCCACCTGGGCGGTGAAACCGTAGTCCAGGATGTCGGCGAAGTTGGCGGCGAGAAAGTCGGTCACCACGATGCCGATGTTTTCGGGCAGGAGTTTCTTCTTCTCGGCGCCCGTCTTCTCGTGGCGGACGGAACGGGTGATCTGGCCGTCGCGCAGATCCAGCTGGCAGACTTCCTGGTCGACACCGGGTTTGTCGCCCTTGATGATGTAGCCGCGGGTGATCAGGGTGCTCACGGTCGAAGCGTAGGTGGACGGACGGCCGATGCCGAGTTCCTCGAGCTTCTTGACCAGGCTCGCCTCGCTGTAGCGGGGGAGGTGCTGGGTATATTTCTGGATGGCGGAAATCTGGTTGCAGTTGAGCAGCTGGCCTTCGCCCAGGGTGGGCAGCACGGTCAGGTTCTCGCTTTCCTCGTCGTCACGGCCTTCGATGTAGACTTTCAGGAAACCGTCGAAGAGGATCTGCTCGCCGCTGGCCAGGAACTTTTCGGCGATGCGGCTGCCGCGGATTTCGACGTCGGTCTTCTCGACCACGGCGTCGGCCATCTGGCAGGCCACGGTGCGTTTCCAGATGAGGTTGTAGAGCCGTTTTTCGGTGGCGGTGCCCTCAATGTCCAGGTTGCTCACATACGTGGGACGGATGGCCTCGTGGGCTTCCTGCGCGCCTTTGGTGTGGGTGTGGTAGTTGCGCGTCTTGGCGTAGGGTGCGCCGTAGAGCCGCGTGACCACTTCCTTGGTCGTGCCGAGGGCGAGGGTGGAGAGGTTCATCGAGTCGGTACGCATATACGTGATCAGACCGGCCTCGTAGAGGCGCTGGGCGATCGACATGGTCTGGCTGACCGAGTAACCGAGTTTGCGGGCGGCCTCCTGCTGGAGGGTGGAGGTGGTGAACGGCGGGGCCGGCGAACGCCGGGCCTCGCGTTTGTCAACCGAGGCGATGTGGAATTCTTCGCCGCGGCAGCGCTCCAGGAAGGCGCGGGCCTCGTCTTCCGTGTCGAATTTCCGGTCGAGCGTGGCGTGGATGGGCTTTTGGGAGCCTTCGGCGTAGAAGACGCCTTCCACGCGGAAATACGGCTTGGCTTCGAAGGCGCTGATTTCCCGTTCCCGGTCAACGATCAGGCGCAGGGCCACCGACTGGACGCGGCCGGCCGAGAGCTTCGGCTGGATCTTTTTCCAGAGGATGGGGGAGAGTTCAAAACCCACGAGGCGGTCGAGCACGCGGCGGGCCTGCTGGGCCTTGACCAGGTTCATGTCGATGTCGCGGGGGTTCTCGATGGCGTCGAGAATGGCGTTTTTCGTGATCTCGTGGAAGACGATGCGCCGGGTCTTTTCGGGATCCAGGGAGAGGGTTTCCGCCAGGTGCCAGGCGATGGCTTCCCCTTCGCGGTCCTCATCGGAGGCGAGCCAGACCGTGTCGGCCTTGCCCGCGGCCGTCTTCAGTTCCGAGACCGTCTTTTTCTTGTCGCTGGAAATCTCATATTGCGGAAGAAATCCGTTTTCGATGTCGATGCCCAGTCCTTTTTTCTTCAGATCCCTGATGTGTCCGAAGCTGGACTTGACCGTATAACCTTTTCCGAGGAACTTTTCAATCGTCCGGGCCTTGGCCGGGGACTCCACAATGACTAAATTCTCACTCATCTCGTCCGTTTTTGGTTTTGGGAATGCAAAGTAAGGGATAATCGGGGCAACTTTCCAAATCTTTTTTCGTAAATTTGCAAGTTGGACTTACTGCCTTGCGGCCTTTAACGAAGTTAAAAAAAATGAAAGCGACATTGCAGAAAAAAATAACCAAATGGTTCTGGATCCTGGTCACGCTGCCGGTGGCCATTCTGGTCCTGGCGCTGCTGCTGGTGGCCCTTTTCGCCAAGATTCCCTCGTTCGAACAGATCGAGAATCCCGACAGCAACCTGGCTACCCTGCTCATCTCCGATGACGGCAAGATCCTCAATACCTATCATATAGAGAACCGCTCCTACGTCAGCTACGACCAGATCCCCAAACACGTGATCGACGCCGCCATCGCCACCGAGGACGCGCGCTTCTACCGCCACTCCGGCATCGACTTCCGCGGCCTGGGCCGCGTGGCCTTCAAGACGCTGCTGCTGGGCGACTCCTCCCAGGGCGGCGGCAGTACCATCACCCAGCAGCTGGCCAAGACGCTCTATCCCCGTCAGGATCTGCGCAGCCGCATTCCCGGCGGCCGCCAGCTCAAGATGATCTGCATCAAGCTCAAGGAATGGATCACCGCCGTCAAGATCGAGCGCAACTATACGAAAGAAGAGATCGTCACGATGTATCTCAACCAGATCTTCTTCGGCGGCAACGCCTACGGCATCAAGGCTGCCGCGAACACCTTCTTTGCGAAGGATCCCGAAGACCTGACGGTCGAGGAAGGCGCCTGCCTGGTGGGTATGGTCAACAAGCCCACGCGCTACAACCCCGCCATCAATCCCGAACCGGCGCTCGCCCGCCGCAACCACGTGCTGAAGCAGATGGAGCGCAACGACTACCTGTCGCGGCACGACCTGGACTCCATCTCCGCCATCCCCATCGTGGTGACCTACCGGCAGCAGGACCACAACTCCGGCTACGCCCCTTATTTCCGCGACATGCTCCGCAAGTTCATGAATGCCGAGCAGCCGCGCCGCTCTGCCTACGACCAGGTGGAAGACTATCGCGCTGATTCCCTGGCCTGGAAGGAGAATGCCCTCTATGGCTGGCTTAAGAAGAACCGCAAGCCCGACGGCTCCGAGTGGGATCTCGACCGCGACGGCCTGCGCATCTATACCACGCTGGATTCCCGGATGCAGAAATATGCGGAGCAGGCCGTGGTGCAGCATCTGGGCTCCGACCTGCAAAAGACCCTCGACCGGGAACTCAAGAACCGCACCAACTATCCGTTCTCGAACGACGTGCCCAAGGACGAGATCGACCGGCTTATGCGCAACGGCCGCCGCTGGAGCGACCGCTATCGCAGCATGAAAGAGGCGGGTGCCTCCGAGGCCGAGATCAACAAGGCTTTCGACACGCCCGTTCCCATGCGCGTGTTCGCCTGGAACAAGAAGGGTTATGTCGACACGACGATGACGCCCAACGATTCGATCCGCTATAACAAGGCGTTCCTTCGCGCCGCCTTCGTGGCCATCGAACCCAACACGGGCAACGTGAAAGCGTATGTCGGCGGGCCTGACTACCGATTCTTCAAATATGACAACGTGGGCCAGGGCAAACGGCAGGTGGGCTCCACCTTCAAGCCGTTCCTCTATACGCTGGCCATGCAGGAAGGCTACACGCCTTGCGACAAGGTGCACAACAGCACCTATACGATCGAAGTCAACGGAACCGACTGGGCGCCCAAGGCCGAGGTGGACGACCGCATCGTCACCCTCAAGTGGGGCCTGACCAACAGCCGCAACAATATTTCGGCTTACCTGATGAAGCAGTTCGGCCCCTTCGCCCTGGTGGAAATCTGCCGCCGGATGGGCATCAGCAGCCACCTCGATCCGGTGGTCTCGCTCTGCGTGGGTTCCTGCGACCTTTCGGTGATGGAGATGGTGGCGGCCTACAACACGTTCCCCGGACGGGGCGTGTACTGCTACCCGATGTTCGTCACCCGCATTGAAGACAACAACGGCAACGTGCTGGCCACGTTCTCCACCCGCAAGCAGGAGGCCATCAGCGAGATTACGGCCTATAAGATGATCAATATGATGCAGGGCGTGGTCAACGACGGCACGGCCGGCCGCATCCGCTGGCGCTACAACATCCAGGGCGACATCGCGGGCAAGACCGGCACCACCAACGATAACTCCGACGGCTGGTTCATCGGCTATACGCCGCGCCTGACGGCGGGCGTCTGGGTCGGCGGCGAAGACCGCCAGGTCCACTTCACGAGCACCGCCCTCGGCGCCGGCGCCAGCATGGCGCTGCCCATCTGGGCCATCTTTATGCAGAAGGTCTACAACGACCCGTCCATCCCCATCGGTTCGAACGATGTATTCGTCGCCCCGCTCGGCTGGACGGCCGACCAACTCTGCGATGGCTCGAACGACGACACGGCCGACTCCTCCTCCGCCGGCAACGATTATTTCAATTGATTCCATGGCGAAAACGAAAATTGCATTGATCTACGGAGGCGATTCCTCCGAATGGGGCATTTCGGTGCTCAGCGGCAAGTTTGTCGCGACCTGTCTTGACCCGAAACGATATGAAGTGACGGAACTCCTGATGCGCGGCGGCCAATGGTCGGTCTGCGACCCGGCGGTCACCGACGTGGCTGTTCCGGTCAAACCTTTCATTCCGTCCGAACTCAAGCACTACGACGTGGCGATGATCATGATCCACGGCACGCCGGGTGAAAACGGCATCCTCCAGGCGGAACTTGAAAAACACGAAGTCCCCTTCACGACCTGTTCCTCGCGGGTGGCTTCCCTGACTTTCGACAAGCACGCCTGCAAGAAGGCCCTGAAAGGGTTGGGCATTCCCCTGGCTCCCGAGTTTTTCCTGCATAAGGGCGAAGCGTTCAACCCCGAAGAGGTGGTCGAGAAACTGGGCCTGCCGGTGTTCGTCAAGCCCAACGACGGTGGCAGCTCCTTCGGCGTGACGAAGGTCAAGCGGATGGAAGACCTCGCCCCGGCCGTCGCCGCGGCTTTCTCCGAGAGCGACGACGTGCTCATCGAAAGCTTCATCCCCGGCCGGGAACTCACCGAAGGCGTGTACAACCACGGCGGCGTGGTGGTCCCGCTGCCGGTCACGGAAATCATTCCCCACAACGAGTATTTCGACTATGAGGCGAAGTATCTGGGCAAGAGCGACGAAGTCTGTCCGGCCCGGATCACGCCCGAACAGGAACACACGGTCCGCGAGCAGACGCGCCGCATCTATCAGCATTTCGGCTGCCGGGGACTGATCCGCTGCGACTACATCATGACGGAATCGGGCAAGGTATATTTCCTTGAAATCAACCCGGTCCCCGGTATGACGAAGATGTCGCTCGTCCCCGCCCAGATCCGCGCCGCCGGCCTGTCCGTCAGCGAGGTTCTCGACGACCTGATCAACGAAGCCCTTGCAAAATGACCCTTCGCGAATTCATCGATTTCAGCATCATCCGGCTGTCGCCGCTGTATCCGGAAGCGGAGGCCAAGGCCATCGCCTTCCGCCTGCTCGATTACTATCTGGAGATACCTTCCTATAAATATATCTCCGATCCCGATCTCCCGATCGTTCCCGACGACCGTCCCGAACAGGCCGAGACCGCCCCGGCGCGGCGCGTGGAGCGCCGCAAGGCGGCCGCTTCCGCCGACAATCCGCAGGCGCTGGTCCATCGCCCCGTGTCCCGCCAGGTCCGGAAGGACCGCGCCGCCGAAATGCTCGCTGCGCTCGATGAACTCTCGACCGGCCGCCCCCTGCAGTACGTGCTGGGCTTCGCCGATTTCTGTGGCCACCGGTTCAAAGTCGGCCAGGGCTGTCTGATCCCCCGTCCTGAAACCGAAGAAATGGTCTCCCGCATCATCGACGACCTCTATACGGAAGATCCTGCCGCCGAATCCACTCCCGATGACGGACCTTTCAACATCCTCGATCTCTGCACCGGCTCGGGCTGCATCGCCTGGTCGCTGGCAGCGGAGTTCCCGGAGGCGATGGTCTACGGCTGCGACCTGTCGGACGCCGCCTTGCGCTACGCCTGCCGCCAGCGTGTCAAGCTGGCCGGCGCCCGTCCCATCTTCTTCACGGCCGACGTGCTGGCCGAGCCGCCCGCCGGCCTGCCGAAGTTCGACGTCATCGTCGCCAATCCGCCGTATATCTGCGACAGCGAACGCGCCGCGATGCGTCCCAACGTCCTGGACTTCGAGCCCGCCGAGGCGCTCTTCGTCCCCGACGACGATCCGCTCCGATTCTACCGGGCGATCGCCCGCTGGACCGAAACCCTCCTGCGGCCCGACGGCCATATTTATTTGGAAATCAACGAGCGCTTCGGCCCCGACGTGGCCGCGCTCTTCCCCGGCTCCTGCGTCCTTCAGGACATCTCCGGCCGCGACCGCTTCATCGTCCGATAACGGTCAGTCGCGCCGTACGGTGTGACGTTCAATGACTTTTCCTGCGTCGGTCACTTCGAAACTGGCGGTTCCGTCGGGGAGCGGCCGGCTGACGAAGCGGTAGCCGGGATGCTCCCGGACGAGCTGTTTGACGGTGGCGAGGGCTGTCTCGCCGTCGGGGTGGAAGAATTCCAGCACCGACGGGGCTTTATCCGCCTTTCGCCGCTCATAGGCCAGCGTCCGGGGATCTTCCGCCGCGGCGCGTTGCGCGTCGTACTGGCGGTCCCACTCCCGGTAGTAGGCGAGGTTCGGGTCCTCGAATAGCGACAGTTGCCCGTCTTTTTCGTGCGTGAGCGAACTCACGCCCAGGCCGACCTGCCGGAGCGGGGTGACCCGGTCCCAGGCCTCGGCCAGCAGCCGGCGTCCTTCGTTCAGGATGACGGCGGTTACGTCGGTAGGCTGCGCCAGCCGGCCCTGCCGCTGCACGACCGAGAAATCGCGGTATTTGACGAACATCGAGACGGTCGACGCCCGGAAGTCGTCGCGCCGGATGCGGTGTGCCACAATGCAGGCTACGTTGAACAGGGCCCGGTCGATATCCTTCGGATCGGAGAGGTCCTTCGGGAAGGTTCTTTCCGCGCTGTAACTCTTGGCTTCCTGGCTTTCCGTTTCGACGGGGCTGTCGTCCCGTCCGTTGGCGTTGTCGTGCAGCTGGGCGGCGAACTTGGAGCCGACCAGCCGTGTGAGGGACCCGATGCTCAGCCGGGCCAGGTCGCCGATCGTGTTGATTCCGTAGGATACCAGCCGCTCTTCCGTTTTTCGGCCCACCCAGAGCAGGTCGCGCACGCCCAGCGGCCACATTTTTTCCGGAACCTCCCGGGTCCAGAGCGTATGCACCTTGTCGGGCTTCTCGAAGTCCGAGGCCATCTTGGCCAGCAGTTTGTTGGAGCCGACGCCCACGTTGACGGTAAAGCCGAGCCGCGTCTTGATCTCGTCTTTCAGCCGCGTGGCCACCGCCACCGGATCGCGCCCCGCGCAGCGCTGGGTCATATCGAGGAAACACTCATCGATGGAAAACTGCTGCAGGATGGGCGAATAGTTGCGGCAGATGCCGATGAACCCCTGGGAGCAATGCTTGTACCAGTCCCAGTCGCCGCGCACGATGACCAGTGTGGGGCAGGTGCGCAGCGCCATCGACACTGGCTGCGCCGTTTTGATGCCCAGCTTCTTGGCGGGCATCGACGCGGCCGTGATGATGCTGCGGCGGTCGGACGGGTCGCCCGACACCACCGACGGCACGAGCCTAAGGTCGTCTCCGCCCTCGCGCACCCGCTTGACCGCCGACCACGAAAGGAAGGCGGAGTTGACGTCGATATGGAAGATGATGCGCTCCACAGGCCGGGCGGGGAACTAAATGGTCAGTTCCTCGCCTTCGCTGTGTGCGATGATGACGGCGCCGCAGGCGTCGCCGTAGGTGTTGATGCAGGTACGGGGCATGTCGCAGAGCTGTTCCACGGCCAGCACCAGGCCGATGCCTTCGAGCGGCAGGCCGACGGCCGAAAGCACGATGGCCAGCATTACCATACCGGCCATCGGGATGCCGGCGGCGCCGATGGCGGCCAGCAGGGCCGTGAAGACGATCATCACCTGCTGGGCCAGCGACAGGTCGATGCCGTAGGCCTGGGCGATGAAGATGGCCGTCACGCACTCATAGAGCGCCGTGCCGTTCATATTGATGGTGCTGCCCAGCGGCAGGACGAAACTCGCGATCTTGTTCGATACGCCGCATTTCTCCTGGGAATCCCGGATGTTGATCGGCAGCGCCGCGCCCGACGAGCAGGTGGAGAAGGCCGTCAGCAGGGCCGTGGACATCTTGGAGATGTGCCGCCAGGGATTCTGCTTGCCGATCAGCCGCACCAGCAGCGGCAGGACCACGCCGCCCTGGATGAGCAGGCCGCCCCAGACCACCAGTACGAAGATGCCGAGCGAACCGGCCATCGCCAGCAGGGCCTGCGGATCGTCGGCCTGCTTGCCCACGACGTTCGTCACGATGGCGAACACACCGAACGGGGCCAGCCGGATGATGAACATCGTGATCTTCATGATCACTTCATAGATGGACGTGAACAGATTGGTCAGGAATCCGGTATACTTCTCGTCGACCTTGTTCATGAACAGGCCGAAGATGATGGCGAAGAAGATGATCGGCAGCAGGTCGCCCTTGGCCATCGACTCAAAGATGTTCGACGGGACGATCGAGACGATCTGGTCGATGAATGACACCTGGCCCGAACCGACCGCCGTGACTTCCTCCGCCAGGTTGAGGCTGGCGCCCACGCCCGGCTTGACGATGTTGACCAGCGTCAGGCCGATGGTGGCGGCAATGGCCGTGGTGACGATGTAGTAGAGGATCGTCTTGCCGGCGATGCGCCCCAGCGCCGCGGAGTTGCCCATGCCGGCTACGCCCAGCGCGATGGAGCTGAAGACCAGCGGGATGACGATCATTCGCAGGCCGCGCAGGAAGATGTCGCCCGCCCACTTGATGTATTTGTACCAGTTGTCGTAGGGGGTAATTTTGCAGAGCACGATGCCCGCGACGATGCCCAGGCCGATGCCGATGAGGATCTGCCAGTGCAGGGCCAGTCCTTTCTTCTTGGTTTTCGCTTCCGCCATAGTCCGATGCCTTTATGCCTTCCGGTTCTCTTTTCGTCCGCTGTCGGCCACGAGGGTGGCGACCTTTTCGTTGAAATCCACGTTCGCGATCATATCTTCCAGCGTGACGTGCATGCGCCAGCGCCAGTAATGCTTCGGGTTGGCGGGGATGTTGATGCGTTCGCCGGCGACGTCGGTCACGCGGAGCGACGGCTCGATCGAGAACCAGTCCTGCAGCGGCAGGACGGCCAGCATCGACGGGGAGTAGAGGTGCTCCGCGACGATCCAGCGGCAGGTGTCCACCGGGCAGTCTTCGCCGTCGTGGTTTTCGCCCCACCAGCCGCGCAGGGTGCTCGTGTCGTGCGAGCCCGTGGTGCAGACGCTCATATACGGATATTCCGCCGGATTACCGAGCGCCTGCCGGGGATCCTTGGGCATCCGCTGCACCTCGAGCGAGAGGATGTGCAGGTCGTCCAGCACCTGCGGCACGCAGGCGGGAATCATGCCCAAGTCTTCGGCGCAGGTGAGCATCGGCGTGGCCCCGATGAGTTCGGGCAGCTTGTGCATGGCCTGCTCGCGCCAGAATTCCGTATTGCGGGTGTAGAAGAAGTCGTCGTAGAGGCGGTTGTAGGCGTCTTTCTCCCACTGCGGCAGATCGGCGTAGCTGCGGGTGTACTGGGCGCTGATGCGCGGGTGCCAGTGGTCCGGATGCACGGGATCTTCGAGGAACAGTACTTCGCGCGGGTCATCGTCCGCGTAGGGGCGGGCGTGGCGGTTCACGTCGAAGGGGAAGCCGCGCCAGCGCAGTTCGTCGGGCGTGAAGGGCAGCGCCGGGGAGAAGTGACCCATCAGGCCGGATTTATAGGGGACGGGGATCTCCCAAATGCGGAAGAAGCCCAGCACGTGGTCGATGCGGTAGGCGTCGAAGTATTCGGCCATCTTGCGGAAGCGGCGCTTCCACCAGGCGAAGCCGTCCTGGGCCATGCGGTCCCAGTTGTAGGTGGGGAAGCCCCAGTTCTGGCCGTCGGCCGCGAAGGCATCCGGCGGTGCGCCGGCCTGCTCGCCCATATTGAAGTATTCGGGTTCGGCCCAGGCTTCGACGCTGTGGGGCGTGATGCCGATGGGGATGTCACCCTTCAGGGCGATGCCCCGGCTCCGGGCGTATTCGTGGGCTTCGCGCAGCTGTTTGTCGAGATGATATTGCAGGAAGATGTAGAAATCCATCTCGTCCTTCGCTTCGCCGTAGAGGCGCGCCACGCCGAGGGCGCTGTATTTCTTCAGGCGTTTCCAGGTGGAGAAGTCGGCGGTGCCGAAGCGGTCGCGCAGCACGCTGAAGGCTGCGTAGGGGAGCAGCCAGCCGCGGTTGGCCTCGAAGAAGGCCTGATAGGCCTTGCTGCCACGGGTGCGCGTGCCGTTTTGGGCGAAGATGGCGTGGGCGTAGCGCATCTTCAGGTCGAAGACGCGTTCGTAATCGAGTTGCGGCAGGGCGTTGAGTTCCGCAGCCTCTTCGTCGAACGCCTTGCGGGCCGCCTCGCCGCGGACCGTTCCCAGATCCTTCAGGTTGAGGTAGATGGGGTGCAGCGCCATGATGGTGATGCCGCCGTAGGGGTAGGAGTCGGTCCAGGTTTTGGTGGAGGTGGTGTCGTTGACGGGAAGCAGCTGGAGCAGGGCCTGGCCCGTGGCGGCGGCCCAGTCGACCATCAGTTTGATGTCGCCGAAGTCGCCGATGCCCGCGGAGTTCCGGCTCCGGAGGGAGAAGACGGGGATGGCGGTACCGGCGTAGCGGGGGTGCTGGTCGGGGAAGGTGGTTTCGGTGACGGCGTAGGGGTTGGTGCGGTTGAAGCATTGTTCCCAGGTGTAGGAGCCGTCGTTGTTCTGGCGGATGAATTTGAATTCGAATCCGGCCGGCAGTCTTTTTTTATCGAGGGTGATGGTCCAGAGGATGCCCTGGCTGAGGGTCATCGGCAGGGCCTTTTCCGGGGTCCATTCGCCGAGTAACGGGCAGTTGCCCGTAATCAGGATCTTTTCTCCCCGCGGCATCCACGGTCCGATGGTCTTGATGGTGATGGTTTCCATATGGTGTTTTTTGTTTTTGTTCTTCCGGTGATAATTTTCAAAGATAGCATTTTTTTTCGTAAGTTTGTCGTATGGCAACGAAGATCAAAAGCGTGTGGTACTGCACGTCGTGCGGGAATGAGAGTCCGAAGTGGATGGGGCGGTGTCCTGCCTGCGGAGAATGGAATACGATGGTGGAAGAGCCGAAGGCGCCGAAGGGCGCCGGGGGTGGTGCGGGGAGTCGCGGGGGTGCGGCGGCCAGCCGGTCGCGGGCGTTCCTCGACGCTTCCGACGCGCGGCCGACGCGGCTGCGGGAGATCGACCTCTCGCGCGACAATCGTTTTTCCGTGGGCATCGAAGAGCTCGACCGCGTGCTCGGCGGCGGCCTGGTGGAAGGGTCGATGGTCCTGATCGGCGGTGAGCCCGGCATCGGAAAGTCCACGCTTTCGCTGCAGATTCCGCTCTGCTGCAAGAATCTTCGGACGCTCTATGTCTCCGGCGAGGAGAGCCCCAAGCAGATCAAGCTGCGGGCCGACCGTCTCGGCGGCGGCGATGAGGACTGTTTCATCCTGAGCGAAACGGTTCTGGAAAACATCCTCGACCAGGCCCGGGAAATCCAGCCGGCCCTGCTCATCGTCGACTCCATCCAGACCATCTACAGCGAAGTTCTCGATTCGTCGGCCGGCAGTGTGTCGCAGGTGCGCGAATGCGCTTCGGCGCTGCTCCGCTACGCCAAGGAAAGCGGCACGCCCGTCATCCTGATCGGTCACATCACCAAAGACGGCACCATCGCCGGGCCGAAAGTGCTCGAACACATCGTCGACGTCGTCCTCCAGTTCGAAGGCGACACCAAAGGTGCCTACCGTATCCTCCGCAGCATCAAGAACCGTTTCGGCTCGACCGACGAACTGGCCGTCTTCGAGATGACCGGCAGCGGCCTGCGTGAAGTGCGCAATCCCTCGGAAATCCTCATCCCGATGCACCAGGACGACCTTTCCGGCATTGCCATCGCCGCCATGATGGACGGCACCCGCCCGTTCCTCATCGAGATCCAGGCGCTGGTCAGCACCGCCGCCTACGGCACGCCCCAGCGTTCCGCCACCGGCTTCGACGGCCGCCGGCTCAATATGCTCCTGGCCGTGCTCGAGAAACGCGCCGGTTTCAAACTGGCGGCGAAAGACGTCTTCCTCAACATCGCCGGCGGCCTCCGCGTTTCAGATCCCGCCTGCGACCTGGCCATCGTGGCCTCCATCCTTTCTTCGAACTTCGACCTCTACATCTCCCCGAAAGTCTGCTTCGCCGCCGAGGTGGGTCTCAGCGGCGAAATCCGCCCCGTTAGCCAGGTCGAACGCCGCATCGCCGAAGCCGAAAAACTCGGCTTCGAAGAGATTTACATCTCCTCTTTCAACAAGGAAACCTCCTTCTCGAAGAAAACCTCCATCCGCGTCACGCCCGTTTCCGACATCGCCGCCCTCTGCCGCCGCATTTTTCAGTAGGCCTTGCAGCGCGGGAGGATCACTTCGTCGAAAACGTTCCGGGCGATGATCCGGTAGTGGGGCCGGTAGGCCCGTCCGAAGGCCTGGCTGTGGTGGAGAATCAGGTTGTCGCCGGCGACGAGGGAGTCGATCTTCCGCAGGTCTTCGGCCGCGTCGGGAATGTCCGGGAATGCTGCCCGGATGACCGCCGCGACCTCGCTCCATTTGGCCTTCCATTCCGCGCGCGAAACCTTCCGGCCTTGGTTGGCGCTCCGGACGAACGCGTCCAGGTATTCGTCTTCGCCGATCATCCCGTTCAGGATGACCGCCAGATCGACCCGCACATAGTTCCCCTGGTCACCCACGGGACAGAACAGCCGGTCGGGGACTTCCAGGCGGAGGCTGTCGAGTTCGTCGCGATACTCCTGAAGCTCCCGGTGCAGGTAGTTCCGGGCGGCATCCGGATTGGGAATCAGGTGTTCCGGACCCAGGTTGTCCTGGCAGAAACTCTTGTAGATGTCCTGGACCCGGGATTCCGGATACTCCTGCAGTTGGCGCGCAATGGCGGATGCGACGGCGGCGTGGTCCGAAACGACCGGCTGCCCGGAAGCGGGCAGCCAGAACAACGCGGCCAGCAGAGCGGCCGCAGGAAAACACAGGATCTTTCGCATCACTTGCCGGCTTCCGCCACGAGTTTCTGGAAGATGGGCAGGAATTCGGGGTTGCCGCCGTTGGTGATCACTTCCGGATGGAACTGGACGCCGAGGATCATCGCGCCGCCGTCGGCGAACTGGGGCGCCAGCCGGCCGGTGCGCTCGACGGCCTCGATGATGCCGTCGGCCGCGCGGGCCACGACCTTGAAACCCTGGGGCACATCCTTGATGGCCTGGTGGTGGAAGGTATTCACCACGGCTTTCTCCTTGCCGAGAATTTTGGCCAGCAGGGAACCTTTCTCGATGTTGATCGTGTGGGTTCCGACCGTGCCGGTCGTCGGGCTCTGGCGATGCTTGACATAGCTCGTGGGGACCTGCGAAGGAATGTCCTGCCAGAGGGAACCGCCGAAGGCGACGGCCAGCAGCTGTTCGCCGCGGCAGATGCCCAGCACGGGGATGCCCTTGGCGACGGCGGCCCGGACCAGTTTCACGTCGAACTCGTCGCGCGCGGGCACGACTTCGCCCAGTCCGCGGACAGGCTCTTCGCCGAACCATTTCAGCGGGTCGAAGTCTTCGCCGCCGGTCATCAGGATGCCGTCGACGGCATTGAGCACGGCGTCGAGCTGCGCGTCATCGGACGTGACGGGAATCACCAGCGGCACGCCGCCGGCCTTTCGGACGGAATTGACATAGGTCATGTTGACGTGGCACTGTCCGTCTTCGGTATAGCCGGAAATGCCGATGATCGGGGTCTTGGCCCAGAGGCCGGAAGCTGCGATCAGCAGCGCCGCGGCCAGAAAGAGATATTTTTTCATAAAACTATGGTTTTCTTACCCATTTGGCAAAGTCTTCACCCGATCCGACCGTGATTTCCAGGCCGCGGGCGAGGGAGCCCCATTCGTCGGGGTTCTCGAAATCGAAGGTCACGTCGAAGCCCCAGCCGTCCGCACGGAAGTTGAACACATTGCCGTTGACGTGCTTGAGTTCGCGTTTCCACGCTTTCTCGTTGTGCAGTTTGATCATCAGTTTGCCGCCTTCGATGAAAATGTCGATGTCGCCCAGGACATCGTGGCAGCCGGTATAGTGGCCCTGGAGGCGAGACCAGGCCGGCGCGGGCTTCTCGACGCGTTCGGCGGCCGCCTTCTCGTCGGCCGTCGCGCGCCTGTCGGCGTTCTTGTACCAGTCGGCGATGTAGTCGGCCTCATAGTCGTAGTCCTCATAGCCGAGGAACAGGTCGATGGCGCGCCGCAGGATGGCGTGCCGGGCCTCGGACGGCGCCTCGCTGTTGACCTGGATGGTCATCGCGAAATCCATCTCGGGGATGAAGGCGCAGATCGTGGTCATGCCCCAGGTGGTGCCGGTGTGGAAGTACAGGCGCCCTTTGCGGGTCTGCTCGATGAACCAGCAGTGGCCGTAGAGGTTCGTCTTGTCGGCATTCTGCGAGGTGATGGTCGCGCCGCGGTGCAGGAAGTTCATCTGCTTTT
>JAEEGK010006968.1_pt1 | contig 27051 bp, 20 predicted proteins | sample 8958771 | NCBI WGS metagenome assembly JAEEGK01 (sample SAMN16246547, study PRJNA631951) | gut metagenome | biome: gut microbiome; feature: rumen; material: SC-attached | host: Bos | place: Iran: Karaj | collected 2018-10 | reverse complement strand
GCAAAGCTTCGACGACGCGACTCCATAATGTGGGCTTCAGCGGCTCGGCTGCGGCGCATGAGTCACCGCATTCTTCTTGTTCAAGGTAGCCCCTTCGCTCAATGGCGCCAACCACATTGCCGCCTAGCATGGCGGTGACAAGCGCGGCGACTGGTCTTAGGATGGCGAATGGCAACCCCATCATCGAGTAGGTGGCAGCAATGCTGTCGACCCCCGTCTGAGGCGTGGCGATAAGGAACGAAGTGGAGGCGGCGCGCGAGGCACCACCGCGACGCAGGCTTACTGCAGTGGGCAACACGCCGCATGAGCACAATGGCAATGGAATACCGAACAACGCGGCGGCCACCACCGAACGCCAACCTGTTCCGGACAGATAGCGCGAATAGACTCGGGTAGGCACAAACGCATGCAGCACTCCTGCTATGAGAAAGCCCAACAACAAGTAGGGCGACATCTCATGCAACATCATCAAAAAAGCATTCAGCCAAGCCATTGTTTTCAACCTTTGGCAATTAAGAATTAAGAATTATCTAGAGTTTCTAGTCCAGTCGTTGCAAAGGTACTGAAAAATCTGGCACCAAGGGCGGTGATTCAGTTTTTTTTGTTACTTTTGCCGAACAACTATCCTAATTGCTATGTTTAAGAAGTCTCTTTTATTACTCATGATGTGCATCTGCGGCCTCATGGGGCTTGCCCAGGACAACTTTCATCCTCAGTCGCCTGCCGACCAGTACCAATGGCCCGCTGAGCCCAATGTGCTCGATAAACTCCACCACTGGCAAGACCTTAAATTCGGTATCCTGCTGCACTGGGGCATCTATTCGGTGCCAGGCATTGTCGAGTCATGGTCCATCTGTGTGGAGGACTGGATTACACGCGACACCACGCAGACCTACCAACAATATCGTGACTGGTATTTCGGGCTGGCCGACCAGTTCAACCCCACACAGTTCGACCCCACGCAATGGGCCTCAGTGGCCCGCCAGGCCGGCATGAAGTATATGATTTTCACCACCAAGCACCATGACGGCTTCTGCATGTTTGATTCTGAGTATTCAGATTACGGAATTGCTCACGGACCTTTCAAGGATAATCCCAAGAAGGATGTTGCAAAATATGTCTTTAACGCTTTCCGTTCTAAGGGTTTTATGACAGGGGCGTATTTCTCCAAGCCGGACTGGCACCACAAGGGTTTCTGGAACCCTTACTACGCCACTCCAGACCGCCATCCGAACTATGACATCAAAAAGCATCCGGACTGGTGGCAAAGTTATGTGGAATACACTAAAAACCAGCTTAAAGAACTTACCGGCGGCAGATACGGCAAACTGGACATCCTCTGGCTGGACGGAGGCTGGATAACCGGAGACGAGGTGGGCATCAACGAAATACTTCCCGATGCCAGAAAAGTCAGCCCCGGCCTTATCTGCGTAGACCGCACAATCAAAGGCCCCAACGAGAACTACCAGACTCCGGAACAATCTATCCCCAAGACTCAGATCAACCATCCTTGGGAATCCTGCATCACCCTGACAGACAGCTGGGGATGGGTTCCTGACGGAAACTTCAAGTCATCAAGGAAAGTTGTAGGCATTCTCGCAGAAATCGTGGCAAAGGGCGGATGCCTGGTCCTGGGAGTCGGTCCGACTCCGGAAGGCCTTATAGAAGACAAGGCCATCAAGATACTTGACGAAATAGGGGAATGGCTCAACCGTTGCGGAGAGGCGATCTATTCCACCCGCATCGCTGAGCATTACAATGAAGGAAACCTATGGTTTTCAAAATCAAAAGATGGCAAAACCGTCTATGCTGTTTATGCCCTCGAGGACGGAAAGGAGCTTCCTTCAGAGATTTCCTGGAGCGGAAACATACCTAAGGGAAAGGTTACAGTCCTCAACAATGGAAAAACGGTAAAGCCTGTAGTTAAAGACGGGAAGGTTACCGTAAAATTGCCGAAAGGCCTTTCGCAAGAACCTGTTGCATTAAAGTTTTAAGTATGAAAAAGATATTGGCCATAGTTTCCGTGACTCTTGCTCTTTTTGCCTGCGGCAAGGGCGGAAATGTCGAGAGTTACACTGCTTTTCTTCTCGATAACATGAGCAGTACAGACAAGGTTATATACCCGGAGCAGTTCTGGAAGGACAATGTGTCAAAAACCTTGGAGGTGAGGGAAAAGATGGGGTGGAAGATCTCAGAGAGAGACTTCAGATACTTTGTTCTTCCACTGAGAGTCAACAACGAGAATCTGGACGATTTCCGCACCGTGTGGGCTGACAGCCTTTGCTCAAGGGTAAATGGAATGACGATGGAGCAGGCCATACTGGAAATAAACCACTGGTGCCACGAGATGGCTACCTACGCTCCGTCCGATGCCAGAACTTCGTCTCCACTGGCCACAATCCGCAAGGGCCTCGGAAGATGCGGAGAGGAATCCGTGCTTACGGTTTCCGCCCTGAGGGCCGTGGGAATCCCGGCCCGCCAGGTCTATACCCCGAGGTGGGCTCACACGGATGACAATCACGCCTGGGTGGAAGCCATTTCGGATGACGGCAAGTGGCATTTCATCGGAGCCTGCGAACCTGAACCTAAGCTGGACATGGCCTGGTTCAACGCTCCGGTTTCAAGGGCTATGCTCCTGCATACCAAGGTGTTTGGGAAAGACTATGACGGCCCGGAGGAGGTGATACAGAAGACTCCTGCCTATACGGAAATCAATGTAACTGCCAATTATGTCCCTGTTGCAAAGAGAGTTGTAACCGTAGTGGATGAATCCGGAAATCCGGTTGAAGGTGCTGAGGTATCTTTCAAGATTTACAACTATGCCGAGTTCTACACAGTTGCCACATATAGGACAGACCAGAAGGGGCAGTCATCACTTACCACCGGGAAAGGGGATATGCTGGTAATGGCTTCCAAGGACGGCCGTTTCGGCATAGGGAAGACATTGAGTGACAGCATCGAGATTGTCCTGGACAAGATCTCCGGTCAGAGGTATTCCTTTGATTTTGATATAGTTCCTCCTGCCGAGAACCCAATTCCATCCTCCGCGACCGAAGAAGAAGTCGCCGAGAACAAGGCAAGGTTTGAAAAAGAGAACCAGATGCGTGAGGCAAGGCCTAAGGGAAACCAGGCTGTGATATACTCTTTCTGGGAACTTGCTGACAGTAGCGCACGCATTCCGCTTTATTCAGGCATTATGCAGTCTTTGTCTGCCAAAGACATGAATGACGTTACTTTGGATGTTCTCACCGATGCCTTAGGGCACGCTGAGGAGCCGTTTAACAAGTATGTCCATTGTCCGAGAATCGAGATGGAATTCCTTTATCCGTTCTTTGCTGAAATCGGCCAGGGGCTTGAATTCCAGTCTCCTTCAGAGATAGCCAAATGGGTTGACGGGAATATTGCCGTGGACAGCACGGATAATCCGCAGCGGCTCAGGATACCTCCGGTTTTTGTCTGGAGAAGCCGCCTGGCAGACCCTCTTTCAAAGGACATTTTCTTTGTTGCCCTGTGCAGGACCAAGGGATTCGAGGCCAGGATAGATGAAGCCACCGGCAAGGCCCAGTACAAGGAAGGGGAGGAATGGATAGACCTCCATACCGGGGTGAAGGCTCCACAGGGAGCTCTTGCGGTTCAGAAAAACGACAAGTCCGATCCACTCTACTACAGGCATTTCTCCATATCGAAGGTTGACGGCAGCAAGGCCGTGCAATTGGCTCTGGACGAGAATGTTGATATACCTTTGAGCAAGATGTTCGCCCCGTCTTATCCTCTGGACTGCGGATACTATATGCTGACAACCGGCAACCGGATGGCGGACGGAAGTGTCCTGACGCATATAGAGTTCTTCCCGATAGAGGAGAACAAGACAACCGAGACCGCCTTTGTTTTCAGGCAGTCCGACAACAAGGTTTCTGTCATCGGCTCGATGGATCCCGAGAAGAAGTTCCTCAGGGACGGCAAAGAAGTGTCCATCTTAAGCCAGACCGGAAGGGGATATTTCCTGGTCTGCTGCCTGGGCTACAAGGATGAGCCTACCACTCACGCTGTCAGGCAGTTGACCTCAATCGCCGAGGATATCAATTCCAAAGGACTTAAGGTAGTTGCCCTTGGACAGGCGCAGCCAAATGGATTGGACGGCCTTATAACCGGCACTGACAAGGATGACTCTATAAGGAAGATGCTTGCCGCAGGATGCAAGAAAGATGGAAGTCCTCTTCCTGTGATTGCCCTCTGCGACAGTTTCGGAAGGATTGTCTATTATTCTCAGGGTTACAACACTTCTTTGGGAGAGGAGCTAAAGAAGACTCTGGCGGCATTAGAATAAACTTGTGCCGTGAAATTGAGGGGCCTTGGAATCAAGGGCTATCTGCCTGAGATTCTGGGGCCTTATTCCTTTTCCGGCTATGATGGTTATTCTGCCGGAAGCCTGTTCCACGAGCTTTTCTATGTTGAATCTTCCCTCAAACGCATCTTCCATATTTCCGGAAGTCAATAGGTGAGTGCAACCCAGTGAAATGATATCCTCCAGCGCCTTTTCCGGATTACGGACCTGGTCGAATGCCCTGTGGAAGGTGACTGGCTTTCCGGAAGCGGCAACCATCAGTTTTTTCATTGCTGGGATATCTACTTCATTGTCAGAAGTAAGGCATCCGAATACATATCCGTTTATATCCAAATTCTTGAAAGACCAGATGTCTTCAATCATCCGGTTAATTTCATCCTCAGAATAGACGAAATTCCCGCCTCTTGGCCGTATCATCACGTTAATTGGAATCGTTGAAACGGAAAGAGAATCCACAAGTAGCTGCTTGGATGGTGTAATTCCTCCAAGATCTATTCTCTCGCAGAGTTCAATGCGGTTTGCTCCGTTGTCGCAGGCCTTCTTGACCTCATCCAGATTCGTGCAGCAGCTTTCCAGATACATATTCACTTACAAAAAAAGACCGAAAATCATTCGGTCTTTCGTGCCCAGGACAAGAGTCGAACTTGCACACCATTGCTGGCACTAGTCCCTGAAACTAGCGTGTCTACCATTCCACCACCTGGGCAATCAGGGAGTGCAAAGATATACAAAAATTCGCTATATGCAAATCAGAATTTCATTATTGCTTTTCCAGAGTAGACTTTGCCGTCGTCTCCGTAAAGCTTGACGGTAAATTCGTAGTCTCCTTTTGCCTCTGGAAGCTTTTCTACGTAGAATTCTCCGAAATAAGGAGAAAGCAAGGCCAGATCTTCTTTGGTGAGTTCTGACACCTTTTTGTCAACAGGGAATACAGGAATCTGTTGGGAATCCTTGAAATCGAGATACGTGTTCAGATAATAGCTTCCCAGGAAAACTCGGCCGTGAACTTCGTAGAGGGCGGAAAGAGGTTCAGTTTTGTTGAACGTCTTCTTGTAGCCAGACTTTATATACGGATATGGAGTGCCAGAAATCAGGCGAACTATATCGTTGAGCAAAGTACCTTCAGGATGCTCTGCATTGTAGCCTTTATTGCAGGAGATTTCTATTTTCTGAAAGTCGGTTCCTATTGCGGTGTAGCCAATGTGGCTAGTCTTGCCCACATTTATCTTGCCGTAGAAGGAAAGGTCGTTGTGCTTTTTGCAGAGGCTGTCATAGATATGGGTGTTCCAGAGTCCTCCCATCTTGGAGTGCTTGATATTGACACTGATTCGCCTTGTTTCAAGCTGTCTGAACTCAAGCTCGTCTATTGAATCATATTGCTGGACAAAAGACCTGGCGACAGATGTGTCTACAAAAACATATTTGTCGTGATCCTTATGGCAGGAACACAAAACAAGGGCAGATATGATTATGAGGCTGAATGTCAGTTTAAAGCGTTTCATCTGGAGGAGCTATTTGACTAGTTCTATGATAAAGGAAGGATGAGATGTCTTGTAAGACTTTCCGTTAAGTGTGCACTTGCCTTTTTTGTTGTACTTTTTGTTATAGCAGGTTATCACGTCAGTTGAATTGTCTTTCCAGGTTATCCTGAAAGTTCCGTCAAAAGTTTTCTCTCCGCTAAACTCTCCAAAGGACAGGAAATAGCGTCCTTTATTCTTCGTGTAGTGATAGGTGTTCTTTATAAGCCTTAAGCCATCGAAATGCGGCATATAGGTCTTGGTGCGGAGCTCTTCAATCTGGTCATCCACATTGTATACGGTTCCGTTGTATTCGAATTTCAGCCCCTGGGCAAAGTTGTCCGGGTTGTCGGGATCCAGAAGATCGTTGCCGTTGGAGTCATTTACAAAAATGGCGAGTTCAACGGGGAGGTAATCCATAGCAACTGGGCATCCACATAGAATCAACATGGCTGAAAAGGCAACGGAAATGTTCAAGGCAAATGATTTAAGACTCCCTTTCATAATAAACCTGCAATTTGTTTTGTTGTAAAGGTAATATTTTCCCATAAAAAAAACAATATACAAACTGGCCGTATTAATTTATTGATTATCTTAGCGTTCGCTAATGGATACCGCACCTATTTTCAACGATATATCAGGAAACTACGACCGTTTCAACCATCTTTTTTCCATGAACATAGACAAAAGCTGGAGGAAAAGCTGTGCCCGATGTGCATTCAGGATCGCCTCGGATCTGGCAGTTTCAAGGGGAGTGGAGGTCTCGGCGATAAAAGTGCTGGATCTGGCCTGCGGGACTGGAGATCTGAGCATTGCGCTGGCAAAGAAAGGGCTGAGTGTGGTTGGAGCGGATATCTCCGAAGGGATGCTGGAAGTCGGAAAGAAGAAGATAGAAGCGTTGTGGAAGAAGAAAATGACAAGATATCCGAAGCCGGAGCTGAGAAAGGGAGACGGAGCAAGCCTTCCGTTTGAAGACGGTTCGATAGATATCGTGACAATAGGCTATGGCATAAGGAATTTCGATGACAGGCCATCGTCGCTGAGGGAGATTATGAGGGTGCTTTCTCCGGGCGGGGCGCTGCTGATCCTGGAGTTCGGGCAGCCGAGAAACGCTTTTATGAGGTTTTTCTACAAGCCTTATTTCAAGTATGTGATTCCAGGGATGGCATCGGCACTGACTAAGGGAAAGGACAAGGCGGCATACACTTACTTCATTAATTCAGTGGAAAAATTTCCTAAATTTGAAATGTTTTGCAGAGAACTGTCTCAAGCCGGATTTGCAGATACGGGCTTTAAGAGCCAGACCGGCGGGATTTCCGTTCTCTACAGGGCTTTCAAACCGATAGGGGAATGATTCTGTTTTCTTGGCATACGTTCTGGCCTGTTTTGTCGGCTATCCTCTACGCGATGAATATGCTCATCGCCCTGTATGCTTCTGTCTCCATGATTCTCAGGAAACAGGATCCTGTCAAGACACTTTCCTGGACGGCGGTTATGGTCCTGCTGCCTTATCTGGGTATAATACTGTATCTTACGTTCGGGCAGAACTTTCGCAAGAAGAAGATGTTTTCCAGAAAAGGCCTGGCCGACCTCAAGACCAGACAGGAAATCTGCGCGGACGAGAAGGATGCCCTGGACTCTTTCCCGGAATTCCTCTCCGGAGATATGGCACAGTACCGGAAACTCATATACCAGAACCTTAGGAACAGCTATTCCCTGATTGATTTCAACAACGAGATTGAGTTCTTCTTCGACGGGAAGTCGGCTTTGGATTCCATGTATGACGCTATGCTTCGGGCCGAGCATCACATTCATCTGCAGACATATATACTGGAAGATGACCGTATCGGGAACAAATTCATCTCCCTGCTTATGGAAAAAGCCAAGAGCGGTGTGGAGGTCCGGCTGATGTATGACGATGTGGGAAGCGGAGGTATCGGAAAGTCTCTCAGGAAGCAGATGAGGGCTGCAGGAATAGAGGTACTTGTTTTCTCACCGGTTCATTTCTTCATGCCGATGAGCAAGATCAATTACCGCAACCACCGCAAGGTCCTTGTGGTTGACGGAGAGACGGGCTATCTAGGCGGAGTCAACATCGCGGACCGATATTATTACGGAACCGAAGCGGGACCTTGGAGAGATACCCAGATCAAGGTCAAGGGAGAGAGTGTTTTCTCCCTTCAGGCCAGTTTCCTTCTGGACCGGTATTTTGTGCTGAACCACAGGCTTCATAACAGCAGGAAATATTATCCTGACATTAAGATCGGAAAGAAGGTCCTGCAGGGGCGTGATATCCTGTCGCAGATCATTTCATCCGGGCCTGACAGCGACTGGGCCGGAATCATGCAATGCTTCTTCACGGCAATAACTTGCGCACAGTCAAGGATATACATAGTCACTCCGTATTTTACGCCTAACGCTACCATTCTCAATGCCGTAAAGGTTGCGGCACTGGGAAACATAGATGTGCGGCTGATGATACCTCAGAGAGGGGACAGCCGGATGGCCCATTACGGAACCCGTTCCTACATAACCGAGCTGCTGGAGGCCGGGGTGAAGATTTATCTGTTCAAGGAAGGATTCAACCACTCCAAAGTCATAAGCGTAGACGGAAATATGGCTATAATCGGCTCGGCGAATATGGACCAACGGAGTTTTGAGCATAACTTCGAGGTTATGAGCGTGCTTTATGACAAGGGATGCTCGGCGAAGGTGGAAAAGCAGTTTGTGGAAGATCTTGCCCTGTGCGAAAAAGTGGAACTAGAATCCTGGAAGAAAAGGGGAGTGGGCCAGAAGATCAGCGAGAGTTTCTTCAGGCTTCTTTCTCCATTGATTTAGAATACAATAACAAACATTATCAATATGAATAAGAATTATGTAGCCGGCGTAGATATCGGCGGCCAGACAGCCAAGATCGGCATCGTTGACAGAAAGGGTAACATCCTTGCCAGAAAAGTTATCAGCACCAAGTTCGAAGATGCTGACAAGTTCATCTCTTTGCTTGCCGACAGCATCCGCGAGATGACTGCTGACATCGGGCTGGACAACATCAACGGGGTTGGAGTCGGAGCTCCTGACGGAAACTACTATACGGGAGACATTGTTGAGGCAACCAACCTTATGTGGGCCAAAGGCAAGACTGTACACTTTGCCAACGAACTAAGTAAAATGCTTGGAGGTCTGAAAGTTACAATCACCAATGATGCCAATGCCGCTGCAATCGGCGAGATGAAATACGGCGCCGCGAAGGGAATGAAGAATTTCATCGAGATCACTCTCGGAACCGGAGTGGGAAGCGGAATCGTGGTCGACGGGAAACTGGTATACGGTCACGACGGTTTTGCCGGAGAACTGGGCCACACTTGTGCCGTCAAGGGTGGAAGAGACTGCGGATGCGGCCAGAAGGGATGTCTTGAGTGCTATTGCTCAGCCACCGGCGTAGCCCGCACGGCTGTGGAGATGCTTGAAAAATCTAAGGCCCCAAGCCTTCTCCGCAAGGTTAAGAATATTACCTCAAAAGACGTGTTTGACGCGGCCGAGCAAGGCGATAAGCTGGCAATCAAGATATTCGCCGATACCGGAAAGATTATGGGCGAGAAGTTTGCGGACTTTATCCCGTTCTCCGCCCCTGAGGCAATCATCCTCTTCGGCGGGCTCACGCACGCAAAGAATTATTTCATGGAACAGCTTGTTGATGCCATGAACGAGAATGTTGTCTTCCTGTGGAAAGGAAAGGTAAAGGTACTTGTAAGTGCTCTCAGCGAGTCTGACGCGGCTATTTTAGGAGCTTCCGCTTTGGCTTGGTAAAATATCGGTGATATGAAGATAGTTTTTCTTGACGCGGCTTCCATAGGGGAAGATGTTTCCCTGGAACCAATCGCTTCTTTGGGCGAACTCGTGACCTATCCCTTCACCTCTCCGGAGCAGGTAGAGGAGAGAATCGGAGACTGTGATGTTTTGATAATCAATAAGGTGCAGATAAGAAAGCAGCAGATAGACTGGGGCAGGAACCTCAAGCTTATCTGCATAGCTGCCACCGGAACCAATAACGTAGATCTGGAATATGCCGCATCGAAAGGCATTCCGGTAAAGAACGTTGCCGGCTACTCTACAGAAAGCGTGGCCCAGGTGACTATGGCTATGCTCCTCGGCCTTTCCTGCCACACCGCTTACTATGACAACAAGGTCAAGAGCGGGGAATACACAAGAGGTAATCTTGTCTCTGACGTTACCCGGAAATGGGGAGAACTCAGCGGCCAGAGGCTGGGAATCATCGGCCTTGGAACAATCGGCAGCAGAGTTGCCGCTCTGGCTGAGGGATTCGGGATGGAGGTATGCTACTATGCCACAAGCGGAAAACCTCATTCAGACAAATACAGAAGCTTGAGTCTGGAAGAACTCCTGAAGACAAGTGACTTCATCTCCGTCCACGCTCCGCTTAACGACAGGACTAACAACCTTGTCACGTACGAAAAGTTAAAGCTCTGCAAGAAAACCGCAAAGGTCATCAACATCGGACGAGGCGGAATCATCAATGAGGAGGACCTTGTAAAGGCCCTGAACGACAATTTGATAGAAGGTATAGGAATAGACGTCTTCTCAAAGGAACCGATTCCTGAAACATCTCCTTACCTGAAGATTGAAGACAAGACCAAGGCTATTCTCCTGCCTCATATAGGCTGGACCAGCAAGGAGGCACGAATCCTCCTCGTCTCCAAAATCGCCGAGAATATAAAAATTTCTATTTGAGAGGGGAATCGGGTTCCTTCTTCATGTAGTTGTATTCCAGACGGTCTACCCATCTCGGGAAGAACTTGTTGAGATATACGGTAAGTTTTCCGATAGGAGTGAGGATGACCTGTGACTTGCGCTTGTAGACTGCCTGTGTGAGTTTCTTGGCGCAGGTTTCTGCACTCATCATCTTGCCTTCCTCCCTAGGTGTCTGGCCTTGAGGGGTTCCGTCTGCGGTTAGGGCCGCAAACCTCACGTTGGAAGCTGTGAATCCGGGAGCGAAAATCAGCACATTCAGATTGTCTTTCAGATGCTCGATTCTCAATGTGTCCAGGAAGCCGTAGATGGCAAATTTGGAAGATGAGTAGCCTGTCCTGGCAGGAAGGCCCTTGAAGCCGGCAATCGAGATTACTCCCACTACCGTTCCCTTGGTTTCAAGAAGGTATGGAAGGGCGTATTTCGTGCAATAGACCGTTCCCCAGAAGTTCACGTCCATCAGCCTTCTGATCACGTCCAGTTCCAGGTCTTTGAACATTGCTCTCATTGAGATGCCCGCATTGTTTACCAAAACGTCTATTTTGCCGAACTTCTCGATAGTGCTTTCAATAAGCCTCTTGCAGTCTTCTTCCTTGCTAACGTCCGTGGGGACTGCAAGGAACCGGCTGCCTTCCTGGCCTCTGTTTGAAAGCTCGCAGAAAGTCTGCTGGAGTTTGTCTGCGCTTCTTGCTGCCAGAACCACGTTCGCCCCTTCAGAGGCGAACTGACGTGCAGCGGCCAGTCCGATACCCGAACTGGCCCCTGTGATTATTACAACTTTATTGTCGAAACGTCCCATTTAGTCAATAGCCTTGTCCTGAATGTCTGTGCTTCCGCTGTAGAAGCCCTGCTCGTGCTTCTTCTTGATCTCGGCCCAGGCCTTCAGAGTGTACTCGACGTGCTCCATCTGGTGCATTTGGGTGCAGATCAGGCGGAACATTATTACTCCCTGAGGAACAACAGGATAAACGACTACAGAACAGAAGATGTTATAGTTCTCCCTGAGATCCACAAGCATGTTGGTTGCCTCAGGGACGGTTCCGTGAACGAATACCGGAGTGATGCAGGCCTCTGCCGGACCAACATCGAATCCGAGATTCCTGAGTCCGGTCTGAAGAGCTCTGGCTATCTTGAAAAGATGCTTTCTCCTTTCATCTCCCTTGCGGATCAGATCGAGTCTCTTGAGGTTGCCCTCGACGAACGGCATAGGAAGGCTCTTGGCGTAAATCTGGCTGCGGAGATTGTAGCGGAGGTAGTTGATGATGTCCTTAGGACCGGCAACGAAACCGCCGATGGAAGCCATAGCCTTTGCGAATGCGCCGAAATAGAGGTCTATTCCGTCCATGCAGTGGAGTTCCTCGCTGGTTCCTCTTCCGTGCTCTCCCATAACTCCGAATCCGTGAGCATCGTCGATGAGTATTCTGAACTTGTATTTCTTCTTGAGTTCAACGATCTTGTCGAGGATTCCCATTGCACCTGTCATTCCGTAAACGCCCTCGGTTACAAGCAGAACGCCTCCGCCCTGCTCCTCGGCTCTCTTGGTAGCCCTGGCCAGGACTTTCTCGCAGTCTGCAATGTCGTTATGAGCGTATTTCATCCTGTAGCCGATATGGAGTCTGAGACCATCCATGATGCAGGCGTGGCACTCCTCGTCATAAACAGCGACATCCCTTCTGGTAAGGAGAGCGTCGAGGGTGGAAATCATTCCCTGATAACCGAAGTTGAACAGGAAGGCATCTTCCTTGCACTCGAACTCGGCGAGTTCCCTTTCAAGCTGTTCGTGAAGGGAAGTGTGGCCGCTCATCATCCTGGCTCCCATAGGGTAGGCAAGACCCCACCTGGCAGCAGCCTCAGCATCAACCTTTCTGACTTCCGGATCGTTGGCAAGTCCAAGATAGTTGTTGAATGTCCAGGCAAGCATCTTCTTGCCCTGGAATGTCATATAAGGCTGGATTTCACCTTCCAGTTTCGGGAACATGAAATACCCCTTGGCTCTTTTGCGGTACTGTCCAAGCGGACCTCCCTCGTTCTGTTGTATTCTTTCAAAAATGTCCATTGTATAATAGTTTTATCTTACTCTCAGTTTTTGTCCGGCGCGGATCAAAGTGCCTTTAAGTCCGTTGAGTCTCTGGATCTTGGCAACAGTGGTGCCGTTACGGCGGGCTATTGCTCCAAGGGTGTCTCCCTTGCGTACGGTAACTGTCTTGGCTCCCTTTGCGTTCTTGGCGCTGCCCTTGGACTTTTTACCCTTGCCTTTGGAGGCTGTTCCCTTGCGGCCTTTTGATTTCTTGGAGAATTTCTGGTTCTGGTAACGGAAATTGTTTCGGGTAAGTACAAGTGTCTTATCGTTGATCTTTCCGGTATTGAAATCAATGGCGTCCCTAGGGTTGATAGGGTTGCCCAGGTAACGGAGCTCAAAGTGGAGGTGCGGACCGGTGCTTCTTCCGGTGCTGCCGCCAAGTCCAACGGCCTGACCTGCCTTGACATGCTGGCCTTCCTCCACCAGGATCTTGCTCATATGACCATAGAGTGTTTCCAGACCGTTCTCGTGTCTTACGACAACATAGTAGCCGTAACCCCTCTTGTTGAACTTGCTGATCCTTACAACACCGTTCTCGAACGCGCTGCGGATCGTGTCGCCGATGAATACCTTGAGGTCTATTCCGGCGTGGAGCCTTCCCCATCTTCCTCCGAACTCGCTGGTTACATACTTGTATCCAGGAGATGTGTAGCTGCTGACGTCGATCCTGACGGTATCGGTCATTTCAGAAAGCTTGACGTTATATGGATTGATGGAAGCGTTTGTCCAGATATTGTACTCCTCCGGAGTGTCTGAATAATCTATGTCTTCTTCGTCATCGTCTTCCTCCTCTCTCTGGATTTCCCTGGTATACTCTGCGATGTTGAAAGATCCCTCATACCTGATGCCCTTGTCTGGGACAGGGATGCCGACTTCCGGAACATAGCCGATTTCAGAGTAAATGTCTCCGTACAGTTCATCCAGGGTGTTGCCCGTTATCTCTGAATAGGAGATGTTCCACAGCTTATCCTTAGGCATTAGCAGGTGAACAGGGATTTCGTAAGCGACCTGTGGCTCCTGCTTGCGGAAAATGCTTCTGATAGTTTCCTTGAACTTTGACTGAGAGGCTGCCTCCGGACCTGCCAAAAGCAGGAGCAGAAGCAATGCGTATATGAACTTTGCCTTTTTAAGCATCTATGTTTGCGTATTTTGCGTGCTGCTCGATAAACTCTCTTCTCGGCGGAACGTCATCTCCCATCAGCATGGAGAAGATTCTGTCTGCTTCGGCAGCGTTTTCTATATAAACCTTTCTGAGGATTCTGTGTTCAGGATCCATTGTCGTATCAGCCAGCTGATCCTGGCTCATTTCTCCCAGACCTTTGTATCTCTGGATTCTCACTGCGTTGATTCCTCCAAGCTCCTCTACTATCTTGTCTTTTTCCTCATCGCTCCAGCAATAATTTGGCTTAGGCTCCTTCTGGCTCTTCTTTTCCACCTTGTAAAGAGGAGGGGTGGCGCAATAAACATATCCGTTCTTGATGAGGTCCACCATATAGCGGAAGAAGAATGTCAGGATAAGGGTGGTGATATGGGCTCCGTCCACATCGGCATCGGCCATGATGATAATCTTGTGGTATCTGAGCTTGCTGAGGTTCAGGGCCTTGCTGTCTTCCTCCGTTCCCACCGTAACTCCAAGTGCGGTGTAAATGTTGCGGATGGTGTCGCTGTCGAAGACCTTGTGCTCCATAGCCTTCTCGACATTCAGGATCTTTCCCCTGAGAGGAAGCACTGCCTGATACTGGCGGTTCCTACCCTCCTTGGCCGTACCGCCTGCGGAATCTCCCTCGACGATGAAGAGTTCGCACTTGGCCGGATCCCTGTCTGAGCAGTCAGCCAGTTTGTCCGGCATTCCGACTCCGCTCATTCCGCTCTTTCTCTGAACCATCTCACGGGCCTTGCGGGCAGCCTGTCTTGCCTGAGCGGCCAGAATTACCTTTTCAACGATCTTGCGGGCATCTGCCGGATTCTCTTCCAGATAGTTGTCCAGAGCCTCGCTGACGGCCTTGCTGACAGCAGAACGGACTTCGGCGTTTCCGAGCTTGGTCTTTGTCTGACCCTCGAACTGAGGCTCGGCGACCTTAACGGAAATCACAGCGGTAAGACCCTCGCGGAAGTCATCCGGAGAAATCTCAACCTTTGCCTTCTTCAGAAGATCGTTCTTGTCGGCATAGTTTTTAAGGGTGGAGGTCAGTCCGCCGCGGAAACCGGTCAGATGGGTTCCTCCCTCTATGGTGTTGATATTGTTTACGTAAGAATGGACATTCTCGCTGTACTCGGTGTTGTACTGCATCGCGATCTCGATAGGGATGCCGGTCTTGTCCGTTTCAAGATAGATAGGCTTCTCGGTAAGATGAGTGCGGTTGCCGTCCAGATAAGCCACAAACTCCTTCAGACCTTCCTCGGAATAGAATACCTGCTTCTTTTCTACGGCAACTTCCTGACCGTCGTCTCCAACCTCTATATCCTTGGCTCTCTTGTCGGTAAGGGTGAGGCGAACCTTCTTGTTAAGGAAAGCCAGCTCGCGGAGCCTGGTAGCCAGGGTCTCGTAGTTGTAGACGGTTGTGAGGGTGAATATTTCCGGATCCGGACGGAACGTGATAGTTGTTCCGGTATCTGAAGTTTCGCCGATGACGCTAACTTCACTCGTAGGCTTGCCTTTAGAATATTCCTGTACGAATATCTTGCCTTCCCTGTGGATTTCCGCCCTCAGGTAAATGGACAGCGCGTTTACGCAGCTTACACCCACACCGTGAAGACCTCCGGAAACCTTGTAGCTGCCCTTGTTGAACTTACCTCCCGCGTGCAGGATGGTAAGAACCACTTCCAGGGCACTGCGGTGCTCTTTCTCGTGCATTCCGGTAGGGATGCCTCGGCCGTTATCCGAAACCGTGATGGAATTGTCCTGGTTGATTGTTACGTTTATCTCATTGCAGAAACCTGCGAGAGCCTCGTCTATGGAATTGTCCACAACCTCATACACCAGATGGTGCAGACCTCTCTCTCCGATATCTCCGATATACATGGACGGACGCTTTCTGACAGCCTCCAACCCTTCAAGTACCTGAATACTTTCCGCATTGTAATTCTCCTGCGGGGCATTCTGATTCATCTCATTTTCGCTCATTTTTCCTTAAAATTAAATCCTAGCAAAATTAGGAAAAAATCAGAACTTAATCAAGAGTCCGAAGCCAATATTTATACCCTTTTCCACATACATTCCATAGTTGATGCGGCGGGCATTCAGGAGGTTTCCTCCATTGACATATGCAGTAAAGTGATTATCAATGACATATTGCGCATAAATACCCAGGTCTGCATAGCCCTTGTACTTTATTTTCCGGCCATTGTAAAGGAAGGCGGAAGCAGGGGTGGAACTGCGGGCGTAAATCGTTGCTCCGACAAACAGTTTTTCATCCCAGTTCGCCTCCGCATAGAAGTTGGCTTCGAACGGTGCGTAACCGGCCGGCTTTCCCTTAACCGCATAATCTTCAGGAGCAGGGGTGAGGATATTCAGACCGTCAACTCCAGGAATGGATCCGCCGTATTTTTCGCCGTCTGTCCAGAAAGAGAACTTGGCATCAGCCCCGGCTGCAAAACCTTCTGTCTTGTAGCCCAGCTTGCCGCCCAGGAATCCTTCGTAATGGTTGGAATATACGGCATCCAGCGGATTGCCCGCAAACTGGAGCATTCCCTTGCGGTAAGCACCTCCGAGATAGACATCGTAATCAACTTCTTCAGAAGCCTTTCCCTTTATACCGGCCTTTGTGAACAGCGGAGTTCCGCTTTCCCTGAGGTCTATCATCGGCGACAGGTATGGTGCCCTCTCAAGAAGGGATGCATAGCTGTTAATGACGTTTCCGCCGTCTGCGAGGGCGTAGGCCCAGGTCTTCTCGTCATCCATCTTGTAGGTGATGGAAACCTTCGGGGAAATGTAGCTGTGGTATTTGTCGCCTCCATCCTTGTTAGTGAAGCAGAAGCCGATCCTTGCTCCCAAATCCATGGACACGCGGTTTCTGCGGAGCCTGTAAACCAGAGTTCCTTCCAGAAGGCTCAGGTGATAATCCTGGGCATCCTTGTAAATAGCTGTCTGGGAGTTGATACCGGCTGTAACCATCGAGTATTTGCCAAGTGTAGGCCCGGCCTCGACGTTGAACTTTATCAGGTTTTCCTTCAGTTTGAGGCGGGTAGGACCAAATCCGAACTTGGCGTCGTCTGAAGTATGGGTCAGGCTGAACCTGGCATCATACCTTACGGTTCCGCTGTAGTCATCAGAATCCAGGCTGTTTGCTCCAAGGGAGAATTCAAATTGATTGTAAGTGTGTGAGAGATAGTCTTTCATGAAGCTCTTCCTGTTGAAATTCTCCATATCAAAGACAACTCCCTTCTCCTTGAATCTTGCTATATCCACACCATGGTAGTTGTTGTATGCGTTGCGGAAACCGATTCCGGCATCCATCTGGTGTTCGTCCCAAAGATGGGTGTAGGCTACTCCCGCAGTGTTCCTGACCTCCTTTGCCTGGACATTGTCGCTGAGGGCGTGAACCTTGCCGGAAGCATCCACGTCCGCAAGCTTTGTCGTTCCGTAATAGGAATCGTGAGCGGCCTTTACGGTAACGATATCAGAATTGCTTCCGGTATAAGGCTGCCACCACACTCCAAGGGTAGGGGCAAATGGGAACGATACGCCGATTTTAGCCGCAAATGACGGCACTTCAGGCTTCAGTGCGGATGAGACCTTAGCCGATGGCATCGGGGAGAAAGAATAGAGGTCTTTTATCTGCCTGTCCTGGAGACGGTAGTCCATATTCAGGTCGAACTTTTTCAGAGTGTCGGAAAAGTCAATCCGAAGCGCTCCTTTCTTTGCTCCGGTAAGATCCGTTTCATAATCCTTTTTCACTTCCACCCTTCCGCCAGGATTCTGGGCGAAAGAGGCTGTAGAAAGCGCAGTGGCAAGAGCCAGCGCCATCAAAGCCTTGAATGTTTTCAGTCTTTTTCTGTTCATATCGTTGATCATCATTTCTTTTTTGCAGCTTGGGCGGCACGGGCCTTGGCGGTTTCCTTTATCTGGGCATCCGGTCCGTCATAGGAAGAGACTATGCTCTTGAATACGGCATCCGCCTGCTCGTAGTCTTCCTGGTCATAGTAACTGTCTCCCAGGAGAAGGTATGTCCTGGCAAGCCATGTCCGGTCTATATTCTGTTCAGACAGAGCGAATACCATATTCTCCACTTTCTCGAACTTTCCTCTGTCGTATGTGTCCTTTACAAGCAGATAGGCGGCCTCGCCTCCAAATTTGTCGCTTGGGTCCTCTGCGACTATCTTCAAAGGTTCAATGGCTTTGTCCGCATCTGAATTTGCCAGGAAAGATTTGGCAATGTAGTAGGCCATCTCCCTCTTGTGGGCTTTGTCTGCACTCTCCATGAATACAGACGAATTAGCGGTGATTTTGTTGTAATCCTTGGCAAGGAAAAGCATCTTGACTCCCTCCAAAGTATCCAGATGGAAGAAGGCCTCTGCCGCTCCGCTGTAATCCGCTGTCCTGGAGAGGCTTTCGGCCAGGTAATACCAGGATTTGGAAGGATTGTGGTCAGGATGCTCGGCGATGAAAGACTTGAACGCTTCTGCCGCAGCTTCGAATTTTTCTGCCAGGAATATCTGTTCTGCCGCGTTGAACAGCAGTTTTGCATTATCATCGCCGGAAGGATCGTTTCCGCCCCTTTGGGAAACCCACTTGAAGAACTCGTCCGGATTTCCTTCTTCGTTGCAGATGTTCTGGTAAGCATTCATAGCCGCCTGGATTTCTTCAGGCGAGAGGTTGCTTTCGGCCGCCTTCCGGTAGCATTCCTTGGCTTTGGAGGTGCTTCCCTGATTGGAATACAGCATACCGAGTTCCATCAGGGCCCTTCCGAAATAAATGCTGTCTTCAGGATTCTCCACCAGGCTTCTGAAAGCCTTTTCCGCTCCCTTGCTGTCTGAAGACTGAACCCTCGTCCTTCCGAGTTCGAACAAAAGCTCCGTGTATTGTGCCGCATCGGAATATTCGGCGGAAGCGTATTTTCCGAGAATCTCAAGTTTCTTTTTTGTATTTCCCATAAGTCCTTGGCTGATAGCCTCCTGAAGCGGAGCGTACAAAGTGCTTTTTGTCGTTGTCTGGTTCAGGGAAGCATACAGTTTGGAGGCCTGGGCAAAGTCTCTCTGCATAAATTTGCAGTCTGCCATCCTCATCTTGGCTTCAAGGGAATAGGTGCCGTTTTCTCCGGCAAGTTCAACATATTTGGAGAAATCTCGGTATGCGTTGGCTATATCCTTGAGTCTGAAGCGGGAATATCCGCTGTTGAAAAAAGACACGGGATACTCCCCGGTACCCTTGAACAGCCTTGTGGCCTGAAGCCTTTCCAGAACGTCCAGGGCATCGCGGTATTTTTCAGTGCGGAAATAACTCTCCGCCAGCCAGAAATCGGCGAGGTTGGAAACCCTTATGTCCGCATCCTGTTCAGCTGCATTGTCCAGATAGGAGGCCGCCGTTGAATACCTGCCTTCCTCCAAAAGTCCGACTCCCCGGAAGAAGTTGGCTTTCTGGAGATTTTTCTTGTCGGATGCGGTAGGGGATGATATCTTTTCAAGTGCTGTTATTGCATCCTGGAAATTATTATCCTCAAGGCATTTGGCTGCAATATAGCCGTAAGTCTCATCCTGCTTTGCCTGGGATGAAGGATACTTCTGAAGATATTCATAAAGGCGGTCCGCATTGCCCCAAAGGTCGAAGTTCAGCTTGGCATAGTTGAAAAAGGCGTCTTCCTTGACATCCGGGTTGAAATCCATCTGTGACGCTTTCTTGAAAGCCTCCGCTGCCGACACTTTGTCCTTCTCTTCTATCATGCAGCGGGCCAGGCGGTAAAGGGCGTTCTGGGTAAGGGAATCCGCATCGCCGAACTGGATGCATCTTTCAAATTTTCCAATGGCATCCCTCCAGTTCCCCTGCTCGTAGGAAAGCATTCCGGAGAAGAAATTATCCGCCTTGCTGAGTTCTTTCTGCTCGGCGTAGATCTTGAAATAGTGTTCGGCATCCTCCTTAAGTCCCAAGGCGTAGGCTGATTCTGCGACAATCCTTGCAAAATGCGCTTTTTCAGCACCTTCGTATTTGTTTATATCTGAGGCATGTTCGCAGACATACAGATAATCCTTCAGCATGAAATGGCAGTCCGCCACCATCAGCGACGCTTTAGTATGGTCTGATTTGAGGAAATAGTTCAGGGCATCGGCAAAGTTTCCTTCCTGATACTCGGAGTAACCGTGATAGTATTGGGCCTGGCCGTACAATTTGCTCTTCTGTGGGATTTCCATCAGGTGATTCTGAGCCTCCACGGTCCTGAAATCCTTCATCAGACAGACGCCTTTTTCCAGGAGATAACGGTCTCTGTCATCCTTGTCTATGTCAGATGGCTGGAGTTCTTCCATCAGGCCCAGCGCCCGGCCGTAATCCTCCCTTGCAAAATATGCGGATGCCGCCTCAAACCTGATCTTTGGAACAAGCGGGGAAGACGGAAACTTTCGTATGTAGCTTCCCGCCCTGGCCTCGGCTCCCTTTTGTCCGAGTTTTATGGCACAAAGCAGACGATAGCCTTCAGCCTCCTCGTAGGCTCTGGAAGATGTGCCTTCCTCCTCACGGATCTGGTTGGAGGCTTTCTGGAAAAGGGTTTGCGCGTTCTGGTATATCTTGTTGATGTATAACTGCTTGGCTTCTTTCAGGTTATCCTGCCAGTTCTGGGCTGATAATGCTGCCGGAACAGAGAGAAAGACGCAAAATGCAATCGCTGAGAATAATTTTCTGTATCTTGTCATAAAACCGGAAATCCAATTTATAAAAGTAAAAATAATTAACTTTGTACAAATCATTTTTTGCTGAGAAAATTATGCCACAAACACAAGGAAACGGATTTGTCACGTCAAATGCCCTTCCACTGGTCTTTCTGGAGGGCGTTGACATAGTCAACGACGGCAACCTGATTCTCTCCGACGTGAGTTTCAAGGTCAGCCGCGGAGACCTTGTCTATCTGGTCGGGAAGGTGGGCAGCGGAAAGAGCTCCATCCTCAAGACCCTGGATGCGGAACTGCCAGTGGCCAAAGGCAAGGCCAGGGTGGGGGATTACGACCTTTCCACCATCAAGAGCCGCCAGATCCCGTTCCTCAGGCGTAATCTCGGCGTGGTATTCCAGGATTTCCAGCTCCTTTCAGACCGCACGGTGGAGGATAACCTGATGTTCGTCCTTAACGCGACCGGTTGGAACGATGCCGGCAAGATGAAGGAGAGATGCTCCCAGGTGCTTGAAATGGTGGACCTTAAGACCAAGGCTCACAAGATGCCCCATCAGCTCAGCGGAGGCGAGCAGCAGAGGGTTGCCATCGCCAGGGCCCTTCTGAACAATCCTGACGTTATTCTGGCAGACGAGCCTACCGGAAATCTGGACGCGGAAACAGCAGACGGCATAATGACCCTTATGATGAAAATCCATCACCAGTACAAGCCGGCTATCATTATAGTTACACATAACCGCACCATAATAGACCGCTATCCTGGCAGGGTTCTGCTATGTAGCGAGGGCCGTCTGACAGAGGTTACGGAAGAGGTCTCCCCAATGGCTGAAGCTTCTGAGGATATGCCTGATTGACAATAGTTTCAGCATTATCTATGGGAAATGTGAAAAATACTTCAGCCAATCGCCGCAAGATTGTGGAGTGGTTCAGGGAGAACGCCAGGGGGGAGGAGAGTGAACTGCATTTCACCAATCCCTTCGAACTCATAGTGGCTGTCATCCTCAGCGCCCAGTGTACTGACAAGCGGGTGAATCTGGTGACCCCTCCTCTTTTGAAGGCCTATCCAACCGCAGAGGCTATGTCCAAGGCTACCAAAGATGAGATCTACACTTACATAAAGTCAGTTTCCTACCCCAACAGCAAGGCGGACCATCTTCTGAAGATGAGTCAGAAGCTTCTCAGCGATTTCGGAGGCAAAGTCCCTGACAACATAACCGATCTTATGACTCTACCCGGTGTTGGGCGCAAGACCGCCAACGTGGTGGCTTCCATATGTTTCAACGAGCCGGTAATTGCTGTGGACACGCACGTTTTCAGAGTTGCCCACCGACTGGGGCTTTCGGCGGGAAAAACTCCTTTCGAAGTTGAAAAAGATCTTGAAAAACTGATTGACAAAGAAGACCGCGCAAGGGCCCACCACTGGCTTATCCTTCACGGAAGATATGTATGCAAAGCCCAGAAGCCGGACTGCGAAGGCTGTGGTGTGTGTCACCTTTGCCCAAAATTAATGGAAGGCAGCAAACTCAGCGATGGCAGATAAGTTTCAGTCATATATAAAGGAATTCTCTGACCATCTCCGCCTTGAGAGAGGGCTGAGCAAAAACACCATATCTTCCTATTGCTCAGATATTAATATCTTTGCGGAATGGTTGGGGAAACAAGGCCGGGCTTCCTTTGAAGAAGCCACCTCTGAAGATGTGGAAGCTTTCATATCGGAGAAGTTTTCATCCTCTTCATCCCCGAGGAGCCAGAGCCGTATGCTGAGCGCCCTTAAGGCTCTCTACCGGTTTCTCAAAATAGAATATGACTTCAAGGGTAATCCCCTGGAAACCATCGATACCCCAAAACTGACACGACGCCTTCCGGACGTTCTTTCCGTTGAGGAAGTGGACCTGATTCTTGATACTTGCAATCTCTCGACTTATGAGGGCCTGAGAAACCGGGCCATACTGGAGATGCTCTATAGCTGCGGACTCAGGGTAAGTGAACTCATAAATCTCAAGATATCAGACATATTCTTCAAGGAGCAGTTTGTAAGGATTGTTGGAAAAGGAAACAAGCAGCGTCTTGTCCCGATAGGGGAATACGCTGTTTCAGCAGTCAAGAACTACCTCCCCGAACGCTGGAATTGCCTGCAGAGGGCAAAGAATCCCGGCCCCGGATCTGACGAGGTTTTGTTCCTGAATCGCAGAGGAGGGAAAATGACCAGGGTAATGGTCTTTACGATAGTTAAAAAACAGGCAGAGCTTGCCGGCATCAAGAAAGATGTTCATCCACACACATTCCGACATTCCTTTGCCACTCACCTTGTTGAGAACGGAGCAGACCTAAGGGCCGTTCAGGATATGCTGGGGCACGAGAGCATCCTTACCACGGAAATCTACACCCACGTCTCATCCCGTCAGTGGATGAAAAACATCCTGGACCATCATCCTCAGCGATGAACTTCAACCGCTTTTCCGCCCACTATAACCCGATCTTTCCCGACTGTAAGATGCAGTATACCTCCTCTTGCAGATGCTTGATATGCTGTAAGATCTGTTTTGCCCAGCCGTTTTGCCCAGAGCGGTCCGAGGGTGCAGTGCGCGCTTCCAGTCACAGGATCTTCGTCAATGGCTTCTTTCGGGAAGAAGCATCGCGATACAAAATCAAACTTCCCGTTCCCGCGTGCTGTTATAAGGAGGTTGTAATTCCCTGGCAAAGAGGCGATCCTGCCAAAGTCGGGAACAAAAGCCTTAACAGCCTCCGCATCCGGCAATACTGCAACATAATCGATGCCTCTGAAAAGCTCAAAGGAAACATGTCCAAGCACATCATTTACTGCTTTTATCTCAGATGCCTCAGACACTTTATCAAGTGAGTATGCCGGAAAATCCATAAGTATTACGAAGTCGTCGGTTTTCCTTACGTGGAGTTCTCCGCTTCTTGACTGGAAATGAAGCACCTGGGCTTCCTTGAAAAAATGCCTGAAAAGGACGTAGGCCGTTGCCAGGGTAGCATGTCCGCACAAATCCACCTCGCATCCTGGTGTAAACCATCTTATATGGAACCGCGGCTCTGATTTATCATCTCTAAGACACAGGCAGAAAGCTGTCTCGGACAGATTATTCTCCTTGGCAATTTGCTGCATACCGGCCTCTGAGGGCCATTCATCCACAATGCACACGGCTGCGGGATTGCCGGCAAAGCCTTCCTCCGCGAAGGAATTGACAAAAAACTGGTTCTTTCTACTCATGTCGTTTACTCCCACTCGATTGTTGCAGGCGGTTTGGAGGAGATGTCATAGCAGACTCTGTTCACTCCCTTGACCTTGTTGATGATTTCGTTGGAGACCTTTGCCAGGAACTCGTAAGGGATGTGAACCCAGTCTGCGGTCATTCCGTCGTTTGACACGACGGCCCTGAGGGCGATTGTGTATTCGTAGGTTCTCTCGTCTCCCATCACGCCTACGCTTCTGACCGGAAGCAGGATCGTACCGGCCTGCCAGATAGAGTCGTACAGAGGTCTCATCTTCTTTCCGTCAATTACTGTTTCCGCCTCTTCCGCAGCAAAGCCGTTGGATGCGGGAGGGAGTTCGGTCATATAGGTCCTCAGGTTGGAAATGAAGATATGGTCAGCCTCCTTGAGGATGTCTAGCTTTTCTTTCGTCACTTCGCCGAGTACCCTGATTCCCAGGCCAGGACCTGGGAACGGATGCCTTGATATGAGCTCACGCTTGATGCCGAGGGCCCTGCCGGTACGCCTTACCTCGTCCTTGAAGAGGGAGCGCAGAGGCTCCACGATCTTAAGGTTCATCTTCTCAGGCAGTCCACCCACGTTGTGATGGGACTTGATTGTGGCGGACGGGCCCTTTACACTGCTGGATTCGATTACATCCGGGTAGATGGTGCCCTGGGCCAGCCACTTGGCGTTCTTTATCTTCTGCGCTTCTGAATCAAACACGTCTATGAAAGTCTTCCCGATGGCCTTGCGCTTGCCTTCCGGCTCGGAAATTCCCTTGAGGGCCTCCAGGAAACGGTCTGCCGCCCTGACTCCGGTTACATTCAGTCCCATGTCCTTATACTGGGCGAGAACATCCTCGAACTCGTTCTTTCTCAGAAGGCCGTTATCCACGAATATGCAGTGGAGGCGGCTTCCTATGGCCTTGTTCAGCAGCACTGCCGCTACGGAAGAATCCACTCCGCCGCTAAGGCCGAGAATCACCTCGTCGTCGCCGAGCTTGGCCTTAAGGTCCTTTACGGTTGCTTCAATGAAGGATTCCGTGGTCCAGTCTCCCTTGCAGAGGCACACTCCCTTTACGAAGTTTCTGAGCATGATGCCTCCGTACTGTGTATGGAATACCTCCGGATGATATTGGAAGGCGTATATATTCTTTGAAGGAATCTTGTAAGCAGCGTTCCTGACGTCAGGGGTGGAGGCTATCAGCTCTGCTCCATCCGGGAGCTTAGTGATGGAATCCCCATGGCTCATCCATACCTGGCTTGTCTTTGGAACATCCTTGAAAATCGGCTCGCTTTCATCGGCGACAGTAAGCTCAGCCCTTCCGTATTCCCTTGTGTTGGAGGCCTCTACGGCGCCCCCGCAGGTATGTGCGATATACTGAGCTCCGTAGCAGATGCCAAGTATCGGAAGTTTGCCGGTAAAATCGCCGAGATTTACCTTGGGGCTGTTTTCATCCCTGACGGAAAACGGACTTCCTGACAGGATCAGGCCCTTGACATCCTCAGGGATGGTTTTCTTTACGGGATCGGCAAACGGGAATTTGTTAAAAGGATAGATTTCGCAGTAAACGTCCAGTTCCCTGACTCTTCTGCCAATGACCTGAGTCACCTGGGAACCGAAATCAAGTATGATTATTCTCTCCATTGGATTAAGATTGATGAGGCGGAACAAAGATAGTCCTTTTTTGCTATCTTCGCGCCGTTATGCAGAATATTAGGAATATAGCCATTGTGGCCCACGTGGACCACGGAAAGACCACGCTTGTGGACAAGATGATTGCCCAGGCCAAGGTGACGAGGGAAAGCGAGAAGAATCCGGGACAGCTGATCCTGGACAACAACGACCTTGAAAGGGAAAGGGGAATCACCATCCTCTCCAAAAACGTCAGCGTGCCGTATAAAGGATACAAAATCAACATTATAGATACTCCGGGCCACGCCGATTTCGGCGGTGAGGTGGAAAGGGTCCTCAATATGGCGGACGGAGTCCTGCTGCTGGTGGACGCCTTCGAGGGCTGTATGCCGCAGACCAGATTCGTGCTCCAGAAGGCCCTGGAACTTGGAAAGAAGCCTCTGGTGGTGATAAATAAGGTAGACAAACTCAACTGTCGTCCCGAGGAGGTAAACGACCAGGTTTTCGAACTTATGTTCAACCTCAACGCCAATGACGACCAGCTGAACTTCAAGACCGTCTACGGTTGCGCAAAGCAGGGCTGGATGAGCCTGGACTGGAGGAAGCCTACTGCCGACCTTACTACGCTTATGGACCTTATCATCAGCGAGATACCTGGCCCTGAACAGGATCTTGAAGGTACTCCGCAGATGCTCATATCCTCTCTGGAATATTCACCTTATGTCGGCCGTATAGCCGTGGGAAGGGTTAAGAGGGGAGTCCTGAAGGCAGGTCAGGAGATCACGCTTTGCCACAGGGACGGAGTCCAGGTCCGTCAGAGGATCAAAGACCTGATGGTATTCACGGGAATAGAGAAAACCAAGGCTGAGACCGTTGAGAGCGGGGATATCTGCGCTGTGGTGGGTATAGAAGGCTTTGAGATCGGAGACACAATCGCAGACCACGAGAATCCGGAACCTCTGCCTCCTATCACCATAGACGAGCCTACGATGAGTATGCTTTTCTGCATCAACGATTCCCCATTTTTCGGAAGGGACGGCAAGTACGTGACTTCCCGCCACCTTAAGGAAAGGCTTGAGAAAGAGCTCGAGAAGAACCTCGCCCTGAGGGTTAAGCCGGGCAAGACTTCAGACTCCTTTATAGTATATGGAAGAGGCGTGCTCCATCTTTCTATCCTCATCGAGACAATGCGCCGTGAGGGATTCGAGCTACAGAGAGGCCAGCCTAAGGTCATCGACAAGAACATAAACGGTGTCAGGTGCGAGCCGGTTGAACACCTTATTATAGATGTGCCGGAGGAGTTTGTGGGCAGGGCAATCGAGATGACAACCCGCAGAAAGGGAGCCCTCCTGCATATGGATCATCGCGGAGACAGGGTACATCTGGACTTTGACATTCCATCCAGAGGCATCATAGGACTCAGGAGCAACCTGATCACTGCCACTTCCGGAGAGGCTATCATGGCTCACCGCTTCAAGGATTACGAGCCATACAAGGGAGAAATCGAGAAAAGGACCAACGGTTCCCTGGTAGCCCTTGAGACAGGCCAGGCCATTGCATATTCAATGTGGAAGCTTCTGGACAGGGGCAAGTGGATCATCAACCCTGGAGAAGACGTTTATGCCGGCCAGGTCGTAGTCGAGTACACCAGGGCTATGGACCTGAATGTCAAT
>JAEEGK010006967.1_pt1 | contig 27055 bp, 3 predicted proteins | sample 8958771 | NCBI WGS metagenome assembly JAEEGK01 (sample SAMN16246547, study PRJNA631951) | gut metagenome | biome: gut microbiome; feature: rumen; material: SC-attached | host: Bos | place: Iran: Karaj | collected 2018-10 | reverse complement strand
GCACACTCGTTGGTGGTGAAGCTGACGCGTGCCCAGTTCTCGCTGGTCCAGTCGGTGCCGCAGACGGCGCGGACGTAGAAGTCGTAGGAGGTCTCGCACTCAAGGCCGGTGGCGTTGAAGCTGTTGGCAGTGCAGGGCACGATGGTGCCGGAGCCTTGGTCGAAGCCGGCGTAGCCGTACTCAACAATCCAGCTTTGGGCCATGGTGTCGAGGTCCCAGGTGATGAGGGCGCTGTTGTCGGTGACGTTGCCAGCGGAGACGTTGGCCACGTTGGGGCAGATGGCTGTTGCGAAGGTCATTGTGGCGCTCCAGTCGCCCTCGAGGAGGTTGACACCGCAGAGGGCACGCACTTCAGCGTTGTAGGTGAGACCGGCAGTGAAGCCGCCCACAGTGACAGGATGCGAGGTGACGCGGTAGATGCTGTCGATGCCGCCGGGAGTCCAGACGTGGATTTCCCAGGTGGTTTCATTGCCGATGGTAATCCAGTCGAAGGTGGCGGTGGCATTGGTTACATGGGTGACGTGCAGGCTATGAGGCGGGAAGCAGGGGAGGCTGTCGGTGACGACGAAGTCCTCGACCCACTCGCTGTAGCCATTGCTGTCGGCGGTGCAGTCCTGACGCACACGGAAGGTGTAGTTGGTGGCGGGGTTGAGGCCGCTGAAGGTGTAGGTGTTGCCGCTGACGGTGATGTCGGTGGCGGGCCAGTCGGGTGCTGTGGTCTCTTTGATGTTGACCTCGTAGTTGTCGCCATCACCTGTCCACGAGATGGTAGCGGACTGGTAGTCGTGGGTGACGCTGGTGATTTCAGGTGTAGCACAAGAGATACTGGCACATCCGATGAGCGTGATGTCACCGACCGTAGACGAGGCGGTACCGCCGGTAACGGTATTGATGTTGTAGGCACTGCCGTCGTTGTAGACATAGCGCATCTGGCTGGAGGCATGAACGTGAGCCTCGAACGAGCCGCTGCTGGTATATTGGCCGTGTTCACGGTTGACAGCGAAGAGAACATTGCTGTGGCCGTCCCATGTGAAGGAGGTGTCGAAGCGGTGGAGCTGCAGCTCAACTGCGGTGAAGTTGAAGTCGCCGCTGTCGATTACCTTGACAAAGATGTGGTCGGTAGTGTCGGGATGGATGAATCCGCTGCTGAGATTGTCTTCGGGCACATTGGCCATGTACACCGTCATGTTAGTGTAATAAGTACTGCCGGTGGTATTGGTAGGCATGAAGCTGAAGGCAATAATGTCGCCATTAATTGTGGACATGTAAGCGGAGTCGATAATCATCTGCATGTAGCTGTAGTTATATAGGGCATAGCCAATGGGAGAGTAGGAAGAGGTGGAGGTGGACATAGTGGGGCTGTAGTTGACAGCAGTGGAGGCGTTGTCGCATATCTGAGTCGCGAAGGTCTCACCGTCGCTGAAGATGCTAGTGTCGCCTACACCACAGATGCGGCGTACCCAGAAGGCGTATTGGGTAAGGTTCTCAAGACCGGTAATCGTCACGTGGTTGGTGTTGGTGGTAACCATAGTGTTGGTCGTGCCATTGGGATACGGGCGGTATACAACCTCGTAGGAGGCGTTGGGATCACCCTGCCAGGAGAGGCGTGCCGATGAGGTGCCGGGATTGGCCTGAAGTGCATAGGGACGCGGGCAGGTGCTGTAGTTGATGTTGATATCGTCGACAGCCACAGGTTCGCCGAGGTTGGGATAGCTTGCCTGGGTGTTCTGGTTGAACCAGAAGAAGGCCACACGGTGGATGCCGCTGATATTGTCGAACGAAGCTTCGTAGGTACGCCAGTTGGTGTCGCGACGTATGGTGATAGTGCGGTAGAGGTTGTTGACGTGGCCCCACGGAGTGGTGATGTTGGCCGAGGAGGGTATTGCAGGGATGGAAGGATTGACGAGCATGACCATCATGCCGTCATAGTTGTTGCTGATGGTACCGCCTACGCGAGCACTGAAAGTGAGGGTGAAGCTGCTGTCGACAGAGCCAAAGTCGATATCGCGGAAAGCAGAGGCATTGACAACGGACACCGACTGGTAAGGCTTGTAGGTGGCGCCGCTGTCGGCGGAGATGTACATGCTTTGGCTGGTGCCGGCAGCCGTGCCGCGGAACCAGTTGGCCGACGCATTGCTGCTGGTCTGCCAGTTGTGCCATTCGGTGGAATCCTCAAAGTTGTAGCTGTAGGGGATGGTGGCGGGAATCTGTGTGGTGCCGAACACGCAAGCCTCGCGGCTGTATTCGCTGGTGTCGCCAGCACCGCAGATGGCCTTCACATAGTATTCGCCGATATAGGAGTTGGGCAGTCCGGTGAGGGTGAACGGGTTGGAGTTGGCTACTACCGTGGTGCCGGTGCCAAGCTCAAAGCCCATAGGACCGTACTCGATAACCCACTGGTTGGCACTGCCGCGCTCATGCCAACTGAGTTCGACAGTGTTGGGCGTAGCCTGCAACGATGTCAGACTGTCGGGACGGATGCAGGTGGGAGCCACCTCGAGGGTGAAGTCGTCGAGATAGGGGTAGAAATAGTTGTCGGTGTAAAGGGTACGTACTGCCACATTGGCACCGTTGCCGGTGTAGTTGGTCAGAGGCACCTCGAAAATCTCCCACTGGCTGACAGTGCCGGAATGGTACACTGTGTCGACGGGGACAAACGTGCTGGCATCGCGGTTATCCTCCATGACGCCCACTTCGAATCCATGACGACCGTACGACTCGGAAGCATTGTAGACGTAGAAGACCAGCTGCGTTTGGTTGGCTGCATAAATGTTGGTGTCGAGCTCAGGCAGGACAATGTACGAAACATAGGAGCCTGTGCTGCAATACATGTAGATGGAGCCGCCAGTAGAACCAGAGTGGTTGTAGGAAGTGGAAATGTAAGTGTAGGTGCTATACGTGCCGGTGCGGAGCCAACAGTTGGGCAGACGGCCAGAGCCGGAACCCCAGTCGTTGAAGTTTTCGGTGAAGGGCAGAGAGGCGATAGGAGCACACTCGGTAGTGGCGCGGACCGTGGTGGACAGCGACTCGTTGCAACTAGGCACAACCATGAATTCATAGTTGGTGCCGCCGTTCAAGCCAGTGAACTGGTACGAGGTAGTGGTGACACCCATGGCTGCGGTGGTGTAGTTGCGTTCGTTCAAAGAACGGTAGTAGAGGTTCCATGAGGTATCGGCGTTGCCGGGAGTCCAGGCAATATCAACAGTGTGCGGACCGACGCCGGTGACCAGTACGGGAGGTGCGGCGCAAGTGCTCGGCTGCAGACAGGTGCCGCCAAAGAATCTCATGACGTTACGATCGCTCAGTGTGTAACCGCCGGTGACCGAACCAGGAGTGTAGGGACTACCGTCCTGATAGATATAACAACCGGCACCTGACCATGACGGAGTCGAGAGGAAAGCGTTGCCGCTGACATAGGAACCGGTGAGGTCGCGGAAGATGACCACGAGGTTGCCGCTGTCGGGATTATAGGTGAACGGGGTGGAAAGTTCGAATTCAAGCCACTCGTTCGCCACAATGGGGATATAACCGTCATTGTAGACACAGACCATGTGCGACGGGGTGATGAAATCGGCAGCAGAAGAGTCGGCAGAGTAACCCATGTAAATCTCAAAAGTACGCTGTTGAGCCACAGCCGTCGGCATGACAGCGATGGTGGTGATGGTGCCGCTGCCATTAATCTCGGAAGGCGTGTAGAACTGCTGCGAATAGCCATAGTTATAGAACGAATAGCTGGGGAGATAGTTGGAGGAAGTGGTGCTATGGATGTCACCAACAATGGTGTTGATAAGGTTGGTGGAATCATAGACATCGCACACGTACGGACGGGTGGTGAAATGGAGGGTGACAGGAATTGCGTCGCCATCATCGCACACAGCAATGACATTCAAATCATAGTCGGTTTCAGGTATGAGACCTGTGATGGCGCCATAGTTGTGACCGCTGACAGACACGCTATTCCATGAAGTGGAGGAGCTTTCCTTGTATTCCAGGGTGGCACCGTTGTAATTGGAGCCGATAGCTGACCAGGAAATCATGGCCGAGGTGGCACCGGTCGAAATAGCCACATCCTCTACAGGGTTGCAGTCGGGTATGGCGTTCAGGGTGATGTCGTCGACATAGGCATACCAGTAGTTAGCCGGCATGTTGGCACGGATGGCGACATATTTGCCATAGGCCGTGTCGGGCAGCTGGTCGAAATACACGGTGTATTTCAGCCAGTCGGTAGTGTTGTGGTCGATATAGATGGTGTCGTAGTAGTAGAAGGTATTGATGTCGTTGGGGTCGCTCATCACGCCTGCGTAGAACACGGGTTCATACGATGTGGAGGATGGTTTAGCCCAGAAGGAGAGCATCAAGTTGTTGGTCGGGAAGACGGTTGTGTCGACGGGAGGCAGAACGATGGCCTGATAGTTACCGTAGGAACTGGAATTGTAGTAGTACCAGTAGAGACCCTTCATGCCGCCGGGGGTGTGGTTGTAGGTGGTGCTGACGCTGACATAGGGATAGCCAGGATAGCTACCGTCGTTGATGTGGCCCCAGCAGGGAATGAAACTGGTGCTGTTGCTGCTGCCGCTTCGTGCAGTCTCAAAGTCCTCGGAGAAGGGCAGCGAGTCGAGCTCGCCGCATACCGCATGGGTGGTGAAATAGACTGCGGAGCTGGTGTCCTCGTCGGAGCAGATGGCGCGCACGCTGAAGGTATAGCGCATATTGGCTCTCATGCCGGTGAACACAGCGGAATCCTCGGTGACAGTCATCACGTTGTCGCCACAGGTGACTTCCCATTCGGTCTCGTCGCCGGTGGGTGTCCAGGCAATGGTGATGGTGTCGCCCGACACGGTGGTGGCGTGCACATTGTTCACATGTGAGCATGGGGGGATATAGTCGACGGTGATGTCGTCGAGATACATGTAGGGATAGTAGGAGGTGCTACCCTGGACAGGGTTGGCAAAGGCTATGTGGCCGGCAGGGCCTTCGTAGTCGGACATGATCACGTCGTACATCACCCAGCCGTCGCCATAGACAGGCACAAACTCGTCAAGCACGGTGAAGGTGCCGAAGTCGTTGGGGTCGGTCATCACACCCACCTGCAGTTTGGCGTCGGGATAGCTGCTGCTGCTCTTATAGAGCCAGAAGCTCACCATCAGACTGTCGATGGAGGGACGCAGCATCGGGAGAGCAAGGTATTCGTACGAGCTGTAAGTGTAGTTGTCCAGATACAGCGAGTTGCTTCCCGAATGGTACGTGCCGGTGGTTACATAAGGATAATAGCTGGTGGAATAGTTGGTGTATTTCACCCAGCAGGGGCTGGGTACAGTGCCGGAGGTGCCGGTGGTCCATCCTTCGGAATTTTCGAAACTCGTGAAGAAAGGAACGGTGTCGGGGATGCAGGAGGTGTTTGTGGTGGTCTCGCTGAAATAGAAATGGGTGTCGCAAGTGTGGGAGACGCGGAAATCATACACCGTTCCAGGGTTCAGGTCGGTGACGATGTAAGAGGTGGAGGTCAGGTAAAGCTCCAAGGTGTCCCAATTGTTGCTCCCTCTGGAGCGGTATTCGAGGTTCCACATGGTCTCCTCATAACCCGGTGCCCAGGAGAGCTCCACCGACGTGGAGTCGACGCCGACAACACTGATCGACGGGTTGGCGCAGGTGGCAATGTCCATACACTCGCCCGAATAAATCTTCATGTTGTTGCGGTAGTCGTAGCTGGTGCCGCCGCTGATAGCGTTGAGGTCGTAGGGACTGGAGTCATTGCACAAGTAACGAGTCTTGCCTGCAGCGCTATGAGTGGAGAAGACATAACTCGAACCATCATAACCGCCAGAGTTGTCGTGGACGGCTATCAGCAGGTTGCTGCTGCCGTCGTAGCTGAAGGGAGTGGTGAACTCGAAGTGGTTCCATCCCGAGGTGCAATTCATCGGGCCGTTATACACCGGTACAAAATTGCTGTTGAAGGTCACGAAACCCGACGAGAGCGACGAAGTGGTGGTGTTGGCAAGATAGATGGTGACATTGCCTTTGACTGAAGAGGCCGACGTGTAGGCATAGTCGAAATCGATACCGGTGAGGGTGGCTGCCGTGTTGCCCATCTCGGCGGCTGTCACTATCTGCTGGGTATAACTGTAATTATAGAAGTTGTTGAGCGGGATATAATAGCACGACGAAGTGCCGCCGGCCAGTGTCAAGGTGTCTGCCGTGCTGGGGTCGAGTGCGGAGCATCCAAGATTGGAGGTCGAGAAGGTGATGCTGTCCCAATCGCCATAGCTGCTTGCACTGCAGCGTGCGCGCACGTATGCCTTGTAGGTGGTGACCGGAGTCAAGGCCGTGAAGGTGTAGTAGGGATCGGAGGCAGTGACAGTGGTGGGAGAAGTACCACCAATACTGTCAAACATTATGGTATAATCCACAGGAATTTCGTTCGTGCCAGCCATGTAGCTCCATGTAATCACTGCACCGCCGGGGGTGGTGCCGCCCACAGCGATGTTGGTGATGGACGGGCAAGAGGGCAGGGGCTCGAGCGTGAAGTCGTCGGTTGTGGCATACCAGCTGCTCGTCGAGGGACGCAGGGCGCGGACGGCTACATAGCTGCCTGTGCCGCTATAGCTGCCAAGCGAGGTGACATACTCGTTGTATACAGTACCCGACACCTCGACGATGCCCACTTGCTGGAAGGTCGAAGCATCGTCCGGGTCGGTCATCACGCCCACCTGGAACACCGGGGCGTAGCTGGCGCCGGTGGCGCGTGCCCAGAACTTCAGTTGCAGGGTGTTGATGGGATACTGGGCAGTGTTGACACTAGGCAGCACCACAATCTCGTAGTCGCCATAGGTGCCCGTGGTGGTGGAAAGGAACCAGTACAAGCCGCGGCTGCCGCCCGGGGTGTGGTTATAGCTGCTGCTGCTGGCCACGTAGGGATAGCCGAAGTAATCGGTGGCGTTGTTCAGACGGTTCCAGCAGTTCACAAACGCGGCGTTGTTGGAGCTACCCGTGCTCACTCCCTCAGAGGCTTCGAAGCCCATGGTATAGGGTAGGCTGTCCAGGGCAACGCAGCGAGTGCGGATACTGCCATTCATAAACATGCTCTGCGAAGACGCGCACTCTGTGGCCACAGCGTAGTCGTACTGCGTGTTGGGGTTAAGGCCCGTGAAGGTATAGCTGTTGCTTGCAATGCCGCTCACCGTGTCGTCGTCGAAGATCACGGTGTAGCTGTTGAGTTCGCTTCCGCTCCAGCTGATGGTCACCTGGTCGGTGGTGCTGGTGGCCGTAATGTTCTGCGGCGGGTTGCACCAGCTGTCTGTCAGGAAGATGTCGTCAATGGCCATGTAGCACGACGATGTCGGGCGCGGCCATTTGATGGCTATGTAATTGCCATAACCTGTATAGTTCGCCAGCGATACGGCAAAGAGCTGCCACGTGGTGGTGATGTCCGAAGCGGAGAATGTGTAAACAGGCGTGAAGGTGCTGGCGTCGTAAGCGTCGGTCATCACACCTATGATGGGAGTGGGGTGATAGCTCGTCGACGTGGTTTTGGCAAAGAAAGCCAGCGTCAGGTCGGAAATGTTGTACACATTGGTGTCAATACCCGGCAGCACGGCAAACTCGTTGTCGGCATACCCCGATGTGGTGGTGTGGTACCAGTACATACCCTTGGTGCCGCTATGAACGTAGCTGGTAGTGGTGGTGATGTATGGGTAGTAGTTGGAGGAGCCGGTGGCATCGTTGATACGGTGCCAGCAGTAGGGGAAAGCCTCGGCGTAACTTACGCTCGAATAATATGGATCCGTCTCGAAACCGTTGGCGTAAGGCAGGGTGGAGATGAAATCGCATCCTGTGCGCACATCCAAGGTCTTGTACGTGCTGGTGTCGCCCGCGTCGCAGAGGCTGGCCACACGGGCAGTATAGGGAGTATTGGCAATGAGACTTGTAAGAGAGATAGTGGTAGTGGTCTCAACATTGTCGTACACCACCGAATCGCCTTGCATCAGCTGCAAGTGCCAACTGGTGGCCGTGCCCGTCTCGGTCCAGGCAAGGTCGAAACCGTACGGGCCTATGTTCGAGGCCGCAAATGTCGAAGGTCTGGGGCAAGCGACAGTGGGGCGCGTCAGCGTGTAGTGCAGACCGTGTGCGGGCAGAGTGGAATAGGGACGTGTGCTGTAGCTGGACGACGCCACCGGGCTGTCCCATGCACCGGTCAGGAAGAGCCGGTCGTTGCTGGGGCCGTCGGTCAGATAGGTGGCAAACGTGCGCGACGTGGCACCGCCTAAATCGACCGAGTCATAGATAAACTCAATGTTGCCGTTGGAGTGCAACACCACTTGATAGGAATACGCACCGTATGGCGTGGAGTAAGCTCCCAACAGGTGGTACTCGATGGTGAAGGTGCCTGCAGTGGCATCGTACTGATAATACGCGCCGGCATCGGTGTTGCGGCCCAAGTGGGCATCCTGCTGCATCAGCGCGGTGATGAAGAGGTCGGACGAGTTGGAATAACTGGCCGTCGTACCCGTCGTCGAGGTGGCGTTCAGCCGGATAAAGCCGTTGGCCGAGAGCGCGATGCTCGTCCCCGCAGGGAACACATTCTCGCCATAGCCGAAGGCAAACGGCAGCGTCGTCGTGGCAGAACCGTCGTCCAGCGTACTGAACGACAACGCCGTACCCGTCGACGTGATGGAATTGAAGGTCGTCGTGTCCACCGTCAGCGTGTAGCTCGACAGGGTCTGACCGCGTGTTGCCCAGGGTGCAGCCAGCATCGCCGCAATAAGCAACAGTCGTTGTAAATGTTTTTTCATGACAAAACCATTTTTGATTAATAACTAGGATTGTTTAACAGGTTATATTTTTTTATTGCATATTCATTGTTCCGAAGTAGCAACTTGTTGCCACAGAATTATTTACCATTGTGCAAGCATACTATTGCAAAGTCCAAAGATACTCATTTTTTTCATATTATCGTGATTTTTTGTGCAGCCGATGAAAATTTTCACATCAGCCGGAGCAACAAAAAGGGGGCGGCGCGCAGCGCCGCCCCCTCTTGAAATACTAGTGTTACTAGTCTTACTAGTTTGACTAGTTGGGGAGATTACTTCACGATCAACTTCCTGACCATGTTCACCTGTTCGCTGCTGATGCGGACGAAGTAGGCACCCTGGGCGAGTTTGTCGACTTCCATGGTTTTCACGCAGTCGCTGTTGCACTCGAGGGTCTCGGTAGCAACGGTGCGGCCGTTCATGTCGACCACTTCAATCTTCACCTTGCCGTTGACGCCGCCCACGCTGATGGTGGTGGAGCTGGTGGCGGGGTTGGGGAAGATGGTGCAGGTGGCACCGTCGGCGGAGCTGATGCCCTCCGTGCCGGTGGTGAAGGTGGTGACGGGGCTCCATCCGCTGTAGTTGTCTGCACCGCAGAGGGCACGCACGTAGAGGTCGTACTGGGTGTTGTAGTCGAGACCAGTGAGCGTGGTGTGGGGCTCGGTGGCGTTGACGGTGGTGCCGCTGCCGTGGCTGAAGCCGTGGCTGCCGTACTCAACCTCGAAGGCGGTGTTGCCCTCGCCGGGCGTCCAGCTGACGTCGACGTTGTTGAGGTTGACGGTGGCCGTGACGCCGAAGGGAGCGTCGCAGGGTTCGGCACAGTAGTCGGTGGTGAAGCTGACGCGTGCCCAGTTCTCGCTTGTCCAGTCGGTGCCGCAGACGGCGCGGACGTAGAAGTCGTAGGAGGTCTCGCACTCGAGGCCGGTGGCGTTGAAGCTGTTGGCGGTGCAGGGCACGATGGTGCCGGAGCCTTGGTCGAAGCCGGCGTAGCCGTACTCAACTATCCAGCTTTGGGCCATGGTGTCGAGGTCCCAGACGATGAGGGCGCTGTTGTCGGTGACGTTGCCAGCGGAGACGTTGGCCACGTTGGGGCAGATGGCTGTTGCGAAGGTCATGGCAGCACTCCAGTCGCCTTCCTCCAGGTTGACACCGCAGAGGGCACGGACTTCAGCGGTGTAGGTGAGGCCTGCGGTGAAGCCGCCCACCGTGGCGGGATGGGAGGTGACGCGGTAGATGCTGTCGATGTCGCCAGTAGACCAGACGTGGATATCCCAGACGGTCTCGCTGCTGAGGGGCGTCCAGTCGAAGGTGGCGGTGGCGTTGGTGAAGTCAGTCACTGTTAGGCCTTGGGGCGGGAAGCAGGGCAGGCTGTCGGTGGTGAAGGTACCTTCGGTCCACTCGCTGTAGCCGAGGCTATCGGCCGTGCAGTCCTGACGCACACGGTAGATGTAGTTTGTGGCGGAGCGGAGCGCGTTGAAGGTGTAGCTCGTGGCGGCGACGGTAGTGGGAACAGGCCAGTCGGCAGCCGCGGCCTCCTTGATGTTCACCTCGTAGGTGGTGCCGGTGCCGCTCCAGGTGATGGTGGCGGACTCGTAGTTGTGTGTCTCGCTGGTGATGACGGGCTGCGGGCAGGCGGTACCGTTGCAGGTGTAGAAACGCAGGTCGCCCACAAAGTTGCCGGAATAGGTATTGTAGGTAGCGACGTTGTTGGCGTTGGTGATGGAGTAGGGGTCGTTGTCGTTGTAACCGTAGCGCGTCTTGACGCCGGCAGTGTTGTGGACACTGAACGAGGAGCCGTTGTAGTAGTCGCCGTGGTCGCGTTTCACCACAAAGAGGAGGTTGCTGTGGCCGTCCCATGCAAAAGTGGTGTCGAGACTGTGCACCTGCCAGTCGGCCACGTCGTAGCAGAGGTCGGCGTTGTCCAGCACCTTCACAAACTGGTGGTTGGTGTCGGGTACGATAAACGCGGCGGAGAGGTCGTTCTCATGCACGTTGGCCATATAGATAGTCATATTGGTATAGTACGAGCCGGCAATGGTCATGGCGGGCAGGAAGGCGAAGGCAGAGATGTCGCCGTCCAGTTCGGCCAGCTGTGCCGAGTCGATGATGGTCTGCACATAGCTGTAGTTGTAGTAGCTGTAGCCTATGGGAGCGTAGTTCGAGGTGGCATGCGACATCGTGTTGTCGAAACTCTCCACAACGGACATGCCGTTGCAAACAGCGGTCTGGAACTTGAAGCGCACCCAGTCGCCCGTATCGCCCACGCCGCAGATGCTGCGGATGTAGACGTCGTACACACCCAAGGTGGCAAGGCCGGGGATGACGATATTGTTGGTGGTCGTGGTGAGGAGCGTGCCGCTTCCCTGGGGCATGCCAGTGGTGTCGTACTCCACTTGGTAGTAGAGGGCACCGTTGTCGTCCCAAGTGAGGGCCAACTGGTTGTCCGACTGGGGCACCGAGGGATTGATGCGGGCGTTCATCACACGGCAATGGGTGGAGAGACAGCTCACATTGACCTCGAAGCCGTCGTAGAGCGACGAGCTGTTCGAGTAGAACGACAGCGTGATGGGACCGCTGGTCGAGACGAAGGGTCCGAAGGTCACAGCGTCGTACAGGCTATAGTCTGTCCACAGCAGGGGGCTGGAGGTGTTGGGGCCGTCGTAAACCGACAGGTAGGAGTAGTTGCCTCCCGTCTGCGAACGTCCGCTGACGGAGATGATACTGTTGCTGTCGGTAGGCATCAGCACCAGCGTAGAGTTCTGGCCGTCGGAATAGATGTCGAGGGGACCGCCGTCGTCGAAGACGACACCGTTGCACATATAAATCGTGTCGGTGGTGTTGGTGCGCATGTTCCACGAGTTGGGGATGACCAGGGTGGGACCTTCCCAATTCGACACATCGTCCGAGCTGCAAATGGCACGCACCCATGCATAGTAGTACTGGCCGCTGGTGAGGCCGTTGAAGGTGATGGAGGGTGTGCCGCTGACGGTGGAGTCGGCCACGGGGACGGCCAAAGAATTGGTGTCGAGGGCAACCTCCCAGGTGGTGGCTTCACCACGCTCGGTCCATCCGATGGTGACAGAGGTCGCAGTGTTCGAAGACATTGTCACATTACCCACATGCGGGCAGGAGGGGATGGGCTCGACGGTGACATCGTCCATGGCGGCATACCAGGAACCAGAGTTAAAGGTGGCTCCGGCCTTGATGGCGATATAGTTGCCATGGCCTGTATAGCGGTTGAGGGGTATCTCAAACAGCGTCCAGTTGGTGCTGGGGACGGTTACCGTGTCCACCGGCTGGAAGCTGGACAGCACCGTCGGGTCGTTCATCACACCGATATGGAAGACCGGTACATCGGCGTAGGTGGAATTGTTGAGCGCCCAGAACGAGAGCTGGAGCGAGTCGATATGGAGCACGTTGGTGTCGAGAGCGGGCAACGTGATAATGTAGTCGAAATTGTAGTTGTTGGACCAATACCAATAGAGCCCGTATGTGCTGTTGTGCCCACTCCAGCTGTCGACGTAGGGATAGTAGTATTCTTCACCGGGGAAGATATAGCGTGTCCAGCAGGGAAGGAGGAACTCGTCGTATCCGCCACCCATGCCGGCAGGCACTGACTCGAAGCCCTCGGTGTAAGGCAGTGCATTCACCATGAGGCAGTTGGTGCGGAATGTATACAGGTCGGACCATGTCGAGGTGTCGCCGTCGTCGCAGAATGTACGAACGTACACATCATAGCCGGTGTTGGGTGTCAGGCCATGGAGAATTACCGTGTCGAGGGTGGAGGTGACCACCATGCCCGAATCGTGGACAAAGCCGGTGGGACCGTACTCAACCTCAAACTCGTCGTTGCCCATGCCGTTCCATGTCACCATGGCGCTGTCCGAGCCGATATTGCTCACCGCCACATTCGTCAGGCGGGCGCAGGTGCGGATATAATCCACCGAGATGTCGTCGATGCAGGCACTGACATATTCACCTTCGGGTGATACAATCGCAATACGGGTGCCCGAACCGGTATAGCCTGACAGACTCACATGGACAGGCTTCCAGGTGTTTGCCTGTTCGGCCATGACTGTGGCCACACGATAGAATGTGTTAAGGTCTTCCGGGTCGGTCATCACACCCACCTCGAGGGGCGAAGCATCGTAGGTTTTGAGCATCCAGAACGAAACCTCAAGTGAGTCGATCGGGGCTGCCAGATTCGGAAGTGCGATGTAGGCGTAGGCATCGTTGCTGGAATACATGTCGAGCGCCAGCGAGCCGCTGTGCACGTAGCTGGTCGTCGGTGCGGGATAGTTGCCCCACGAGTAGTTGCCGTCCATAAACCAGCAGGCAGGTGTCGTGTAGCCGAAACTCTCGAAGCCCTCAACAAAAGGCAGCGTCCCGGGCACGCACACAGTACGTACCGACAAGGTGGTGAACATCGTGGTGTCGGTGCAGTTGGCGCCGATACGGAAATTGTAGCGTGTGTCGGGGAGGAGTGCGGAGAAGGTGTAGGAGGTGACAGGGAGTGTGCCCTCGTCAATCCATGTCGTGTCGTCGGCAGCCTTATACTGCACAACCCACGAGGTCTCCTGGTAGCCGGGAGCCCACGACAGGTCAATCTGGTTGATTCCGACCGAATCGACCATCACCGTGGGACGGGCGCAGGTGGCTGTCTCGGTACAACCGGCAATGTGGAATCGCATATTGTTACGGTAGCCGAGTGCCGAGCCACCGGGGTCGTTTGTGATGTCATACGTGTTGTAGTCGCTGGAGATGTAGCGTGCCAGACCCGTGATGGGATGGGCACTGAAGGTGCAGCTTGAGCTGATCCACGTACTCGAGTTGTCGACCACTGCGACAAGCAGATTCTTCGAGCCGTCGTATTCGAACGGGGTGGTGAACTCGAAATGGTTCCAGCCGGTGGTGCATACCAGCGAACCGCTGTAGACTGCACGGAAGTTGGCGGAGTCGTAGGGGGCGTAGCTGTCCAGCAACGATGTTGCCTCGGTGTTGGCAAGATAGATGGTGCAGTTGTTCTTGCCCGTGTTCAACGTGTTGGAAACAAATTCAAAGTCGATGCCGCTGATGACGGTCGAACCCGTCAGTTCGCTGCTCAGTACCAGCTGCTCGGTGAAGCTGTTGCCATAGTAGTTGTCCAAAGGCAGCTGGTAGGTGGTGGCGCTGCCGGTGCCGCTCACCAACACACTGTCGTGAATGGTGGTGTCGAAGGCTAGGCAGGGCAGATGGGTGGTGGTGAAGAAGGTGCTGTCCCAGCTGCCGTATTGTTCGTTGTCGCAAACGGCACGCACAAAGGCTTTGTACTCGGTGGCGGCATTCAGTCCGACAAGGGTATAGGCTGTGCTTGTGGCCGTACCGGTCGATACAATTGTGTTGGTGGCCACTTCGCGGCACTCTACCTCATAGCCGGTGGGTGCGCCGTGGTTGGTGCCCGACACATTCCACATCAGGTGTGCCGAACCTGTACCCACGATGTTGGCGTTGACGTTGCTCACCGTGGCGCACGAGGGAGCGGCCTCGCAGCTGGTATGCAGTTCGAAGCCCGAATTGTAGTAGCTGTAGCTGCCGGCGGTGAATCGCACCGTGATGGGGCCGGCAAAGGAGCGCGTGTAAGGTATGGTCTGATAGTCGTTGGCGGAAGAGGACTGGAAGAGGAGCGTTCCGGCGGTGCCTACACCCTCATATACACGCAGACGGGCATAATAGGAGTAGACATTCATATCGCCCCAGAAGGTGACAATAGAATCCTCGCTCGAGGGATATACCACCAGTGTGAAGTCGGCGTAGGTGGTGTAGTCGCCATTCTCGCCGCCATCATCGTAGATGGTCAGGCCGCATGTGCGTATGGTGTCCGAACCGCTGTAGGGCATGACGTAGTGGCCCGGCACAAAGGTCAGGGGACCCACCCAGGGGCTGTAGTCGCCGCAGTTGGCGCGCAGGTAGGCATAGTAGGTGGTCTCGAACGACAATTCGTCAATCACCACGGAGGTGTCGAAGGCGGCCACAGGCACCAGCGTCGTGGACGTGGCGGGGTTGAAGGGCACTGTGTCGTAGACTACTTCCCAGTCCGTGGCCTCGCCGGCATCGTGCCAGCCCAGGGCCACCCAGTCGGCTCCGATGCTGTCCACACGGAATCTTGTGGGCGGCAGGCAGCTAGGTATCTCGTCCACCACAAAGTCGTCCATCATCAGTGTGTAGCCGTTCGACAGGGGTGTCACACGGATGGCGATGCGGTCGCCTGTGCCAGTGTATTCCGAAAAATAAACCGTATAGGGATAGTACGATCCAGCCCAGTTGTTGTTCGCGCCGGGGGTGAGTGCCACGGTGTCGACGGGGACAAACAACGAGTCCTCCATCACACCCACTTCGAAGGTGAAGTTGGGGTTCATCACCGAGGCGTAGAAACTGAGGTATAGCGTGTTGATGTCGTCCATCACGGGGAGGGCGACCAGCTCGGTCTCACCGAAGTTGCTCTCGAACTCGAAGTAGACGTTGCTGTTGCGGGCATTGGAGGAATACTCGTAGGCGGCGGGGAAGGTGCCTGAACCGCTGCTGCCCGTGGACAACTGCAGCCAGCAGTTGGGCAGCTGGCCGGTGGTGATGTCCTCAAATCCTGTGGAGAAGGGGACGGCTGTGCTGCCGATGCAGGCCGAACGGAAAAACGTTCCGTTGCTCCACGAGCTGATGCTCGTTGCGCTGCAGTCGGCGCGTACATACACATAGTAGGGGTGGTTGCCACTGAGCCCCGTCACCGTGTAGGTGGTGGACGAGACCGTCACGGGCGACACAAAGGTGAAGTCGGTCACCATAGTGTCCGACACCAGCACTTCCCAGCTGGTGGCGGTGCCGTTTTCCTGCCACGTGATGGTGGCGTCGGTGCCGACGATATTGCTCACAACCACATTGGAGGGCGTGGCGCAATACTCACTGGTGGAGGTGATGCCCAGCCGGATGTTGGGCACGAAGTGGGTCGAATAGGTCAGCGGACTGCTGAGCGTGTAGATGGTGTAGTCGTCGTAGGCATACAGCGAGCGGTCTGCCGTCATCATCGTACCCGCAAAATTGGGGAAACTGCCCGACCAGGTGCCAGTGCTGTCGATAACGGCAATAATCAAGTCCGCCGTGTCCTGATAGGTGAACGTCGAGTCGAGCCCGATGGTGGCCCAACCCATCGACAGGCTGACGCTGCCTTTGAACACGCGCTGGAAGTGCGTTGCCGCCACAGCGTCGGTGGGCGACGAGAAAGAGCCCTTGTCCACCTCGGCCATATAGACAATCAAGGTGCGCGTCAGGCTCCCGTCGGCAACTTGGAAGGCGATGGTGTCAATAACACCGTCGATACCTACCTCGCTGGCATGGTAGATGGACTGGCTGTACGAGTTGTTGTAGTTGCCGTAGGACGGCACATACGAGTTCGTCTCAGTCCCCGAACCCACCTGCACAGTGTAGTGCGTCTGGGCATTTGCCACAGCAGGCAATAAGACTGCCAGTAGCAATGGGATTAATAATTTCTTCATGACTAGAAATGTTGGTTAATAAAAAGTGATTTCAATTTTCAATTTTCAATTCTTAAGGTTTTCAATTATTTTTTCAATTCTTAAGGTTTTCAATTATTAATTATTATATAGTGTTGATTGTTAATAGTTTGATAGGTGGGGTGGTGTGCTATTTGTATAATTATTGCTCTGCAAAGGTAATCAAATAATCCTACTTGTGTGATTTTTTAACGGCCATTAATATTTTTTTAACGTAATGGACGGAGGGGCAGTTGCGCCCTTCAATGCAGGATTGTTACAGCCTCCCTGCAAGATTCTTTTCCGTTTGTATGACGGATAACGATGCTGTAACAATACAAGAACGATGCTGTATTGAACGACCCCAGAGCAAAAAAAGGGGGCGGCGCACCGCGCCGCCCCCTTTTTAAGGAATTGAAAATTGAAAAGTGAAATTATTGGAGTAACGATTTCAATTTTCAACTTTCAATTTTCAATTTACTTCACGATCAGCTTTCTGACCATGTTCACCTGTTCGCCGCTGATGCGGACGAAGTAGGCACCCTGGGCGAGTTTGTCCACTTCCATGGTCTTGACGCAGTCGCTGTTGCACTCGAGAGTCTCGGAGGCTTTTTTGCCGTTGCTCCCAAAGGTCGCGACGGCCACGGTGCGGCCGTTCATGTCGACCACTTCAATCTTCACCTTGCCGTTCACACCGCCCACGCTGATGGTGGTGGAGCCGCTGGCGGGGTTGGGGAAGATGGTGCAGGTGGCCGATGTGGCATCGTCGATGCCCTGGCTTTCACGTGTGGTGACGCTGATTCCAGTCCAGTTTTCGCTGAGCCAGTCGGTGCCGCAAACGGCCTTGACATAGAAGTCGTAGGGTGTGTTGGCAAAAAGGCCGTTGATGGTGAATCTGTTGTTCTCTGTGGTGACCAGTGTGCCAGTGCCCTCGTCGAAACCTAAAAAGCCGTATTCGATAGTCCAGTCATGAGCCATTGGGTCAGCCGTCCAGGTGAGCGTAATGCTGTTGTCGGTGATGTCGACGGCTGTGAGGTCGGTGACGTTGGGGCATGTGGCGGTGGTGAAGGTCACCGTGTCACCCCAGTCCCCTTCAATCAAGTCAGCTCCGCAGAGGGTGCGTATAGAGGCGTGGTATGTAACACCGGCGATGAATCCGTCCACCGTTGCGGGATGGCTATTGATGCGATAAACGCTGTCAAAATTGAAATACCAAACGTGGATGTCCCAGTTGGTATCCTCCCCATCGACATTCCAGTTGAAGGTGGCAGAGGCGTTGGTGATGTCGTAGACGGTGAGGTTGTCGGGAGGCAGGCAGGGACGGTTTATGGTGGAGTGGATGCCTTCGGTCCAAATGGAGTAGCCGAGGGTATCGGCAGTGCAGTCCTGTCGCACGCGGAATTGGTAGAGTGTGCCGGGTAGCAGGCCGGTGAAAGTGTAGGTGGTGTCGTCGACGGCTATGTTGCTGTCGGGCCAGACGCTGTCGGCTGCGGGCTTGATGGACACTTCGTAATTGCTGCCTGTGCCGGACCAGGTGACGGTGATACTGTCGGGGGCGGTGTAGGTGACAAGAAGGTCCGTGACCCGATGACACATGGCGTCGAGGGTGATGTCGTCGATATAGGGCTGGTTGGTGCCCCAGTCTAACTGCGGTGCCTTGAACGCAATGTAGCCGTGAGGACCTGTGTAGTCGAGGAATTTAACGGTATGGTAGGAATAGGGATAGCCAACGCCACCTACCCAGACGACGGGGACGGTATCGACAGCCACAAAGGTGTTGGTGTCCGTGGGGTCGCTCATCACGCCCGCCACGACACAGGCGTACTGCATTTCAGAGCGAATCCATAACGACACCTTCAGACTCGAGGTGGGGAACAGGGTGGAGTCGGTAAGGGGCATGACGGCAATATTGCCGGTAAGCATGCTCATCGACTGCCAACCTCTGTGGGCGTATGTCGGGTTGTCGTAGACGATGGGGTAGCCTCTATACGATAATTCAATCGTCGGGTTGTAATACTGCCAGCACTCGGGCAGATTGTTGACGCTTGCCACGGGGTAGGTGTAGCCTGTCGGCCCTTCAAAACCCTCTACGTAGGGCAGGTCGGTGAGGGGGGCGCACAGCGTATGGAAAGGCACAGGGTAGGAGGGGTATCCCTCGTTGCCGCCGCAACTGGCTACCACCACCAGCTCGTAGTCAGTGTCGGGATCTAGGCCGCCTATGGCGCAGGAATTGCTGTTTACATAGTGGGGAGTGACAGACCCGATGTCGAAACCAGGCTCACCGATATAGACTAGCCAGGTGTCGGCATTCGCAATAGCGTTCCAAGTGGCATACACGCTGTCGAATGTGGTGCGGGTTACCCTGACGCGCTGTGGAGTGGGGCATCCGGCGGCTATCCGCAGCATCACGTTGTCGAGAGTGAAAGAGTTAAACTCCAGATTCAAGGTGTCGGGTGGCGGTGGGGCTTGGATGACGATATATTTCCCATTGCCCACATAATTGTCAAAGGATACCGCGATATGATGAAAGGAGTTAATGGGCTCGTCGCCGAGGTTGATGGTGTCGACCGGCACGAAAGTGGAGTCGGTGGAAATGTCGGATGCGACACCCACGACTACACAGCTATGGGGTACAGGTCGGACAGAGGCATCGGGGCGCATCACCAAGAAGGAAAGCTCCAGCCGGGCTACATCCACCGGGCTGTCCAGCTTTGGCAGCACCGCCCAACTGTAGTACTTCACCGAAGAGTGTTGTCTTCCTGCAAAGGCCAAGCCGACGGTGCCGTTGCCGATGAAACACCTTACGGGGTAGGGATAGGTGAGGGTGCCTGTTGTGCCTATCAGGGCGGTCATGCCCCTGTGCCAGCAGCGGCTGATAGCGGAATCCCTCCCATATCCGTAGAGCTCAAAGTCCTCGAAGTAGGGCAGGTCGGCGTAGGTGAGCGGGTGGCACTCGGTCTGAATGCTGTCCATCACATACATGCTGTTTCTTCGGGAGCACTCGGCGGCAACAGAATAGATGTAGTCCGTGCTGTCGGCAAGGCGGAAGAAGGTATAGAAGGTGTCGGTGACCCCTCTCACGGTGTCGGTGCCTAGGACCACGGTGAAACTGCTGTCCTGGCTGCTCCACATCACGGTCACCGAAGTGTCGGTGGAAGAGGCATGCACCCCGGTCGGCGGGTAGCACCAATGGTCGGTCAGGAACAGGTCGTCGAGCAGTGCTTCGCGTGACCTTGTGAGTTGCGGGCTGCGGATGGCGATGTAGTCGCCCGAGCCGCTATAGTTGGCGAAACTGACTACATACATCGCGGCGGTAGTGGTGAGGGTGACGGTGTCGACAGGCACAAAGGTGGCGGGGGCGTTGCTGCGTTCCATCACTCCCACGATAAACAGGGGGAAGGGTGCTTCGTTAGTCCGGCATCTGGCAAAGAACGACAGGGTGAGGTCGCTCATGTCATAAACCGTCGTGTCGATAGGGGGCAGCACGGCATACAGGTTGCTTGCGTAGGCGTCGTCGTAGTTGATATTCCAGTATAGGCTCTTGTTGCCGTTGATGACATAGATGTCTGAGTTGCTGATGTAGGGGTGGTAGGTCACATTGCCGCGGGCATTATTGTAGCGCATCCAGCAGTTGGGAAAGGCATCGTAGTAAGAAGACCAAGGGACGTAAGGATCGTGGTGCGTCTCGTTCTCGAAGTTGTTGAAGTAGGGAAGGCTGTTGAGGAAGTAGCACGGGGTGTGGAACTCTACAGAGGTAGGGATGCTGGTGTCGCCCTCGCCGCAGACGGCACGCACAATGGCCGTGTAGGTTGTGTTTCTGTCGAGGGTATGGACAGTATAGACGGTGTCGGTCGCATAGTATACGCTGTCGCCTATAGCGATTTCCCACATGGTCTCTCTGCCTCCTCTCGTCCATGAGAGGGTGGCGCTGTTGGTGGTGATATGGTGCACATCTACATTTCTGACGCGGCGGCAGATGGGTACGTTGTCCAAGTGTATGTCGTCGATATAGCCTACCCACGCCTGGTCGGTATCGGGACGGTTGGCTCGGATGGCGATATATTCTCCATAGCCGTTGTAGTCTTCAAGGTTGACGGGATATAGGTCCCAATTGGTGTTGGAGTGATTCACTTCGATGGTATCCACATACTGGAAGGTGGCGATGTCCGTGGGGTCGGTCATCACACCCACATAGAACACAGGGGCATAATAGACGGCCTCAGTCCTTGCCCAGAAGCTCATGTTCAACGTGTTGATGGGGTTGGTGGCGACATTCACCCGTGGCAAGACGATGACCTGATAGTCGGGAGCCTGGGCGATAGTGCCAGCACTGAATATAAGGCCGCGGTTGCCGCTATGGGCTCTGCTCCAAACGCAGGGAAACCCACTTTGGGTTAAGCTGTTGTTCAGATGGTGCCAGCAAAGGATGACGGGTGGTTCTCTGGATGTGCCCGAGGGCAGTCTGTCAAAGTCATAGTCAAAGGGGATGTGCATGTAACCGCAGGGGGTGTTGAAAAAGACCGAGGTGGCGTAGCTGGTATCGCCGCAGTTGGGTGTGACGCGGAGCTCGTATGTTGAGCTGGGCTCCAAGTATAAGGAGGACAACGGCAGCTCGGTGCTGGTGATGCCTTCCACATAGTTCCAGTTGGTGGAATCAACCATGCGGTATTCTACACTCCAACCCGTTTCCTGATAGCCGGGAATCCACTTCAGGTAGTAGTCGCCCTCGGCGATGGTGTCGATATACACGATAGGGGGGAAACAGGTGTCCCAAAGGCCGCAATAGACATCACCGCTGGTAATGAGGCGTGTGTTGCTGCGCATGTTAACGCCCACAGAACTCATCGTGTAGGAACCAGTAGTAGGATGAGGCCTCCCACCCCAACAGGTCATTTGTGTTGGTGTCGTCTCGTGATGGAAGGTGAAATCTGGACTGGCAACATGATCAAATTTTTTCTCGATAGTGACACAGAGGTTGCTCACTCCGTCGTACTCGAATAGCCCTTGATTGAATAACACATAGTTCCAACCTGGCACACTGAAAGCAAGCGACCCGGTATAAACCATCTGCTGGCCACCAACAAAACTGTTGGTCATACTGTCGAGTGTGGTATGAGCCAGGTAGACGGTGCAGTTGTTGGCGAACCCTGATAACTGGTTGTAAGCATAGTCGAAACCGATGCCCTGCAGCGTGGTCGGTCCGCTGACGGGTATCTCTGAGGCTAAGAAGAGGTGCTGGACGTAGGAGCTGGGAACCGTTGCGTGATAGGGGAACATAGCATTAGTCCCTGTTCCGGGATTGCCCAGAGAGAGGGTGTCGCCCGCTATATCGGTGGTGTCCCAATCCACGCAGGGCAATGCTTGGGTGCTGAAGGACGAGATATAGGCGGCACCGCTGTCGTCGCCACACACGGGGACTATCGACAGCCAGTAGGTGGTGTCGGCGTCAAGACCTGTCAGTATCACCTTGGGGGCGGTGGTGGTGAGGGCGATGGGTGTCGCGGTGCTGTCGTCGGCAGGACGGTAGCTGACAATATATCCTGTGGGGGTGCCGAAGTGGTAGTCATATCTCCAAGTCATGCGGGCTGCCGAAGCGGTGGTCTCAACGTGCATCGCCGTGATGGGCACACAAGGGGGACGCTCGGCAATGGTGATGTCGTCGATATAGAGGTAGGGATTGCGGGACCAAACGTTTGGCGGCAGTGGTCTGAAGGCTATGTGGCCGTGCGGACCCGTGTAGGAGGCAAAACCCGCCCCAGAGTGCGAATAAAGGCCAGTGACTTGGCAGGTGTCGACAGGCACAAAGGTGTTGGTGTCGGCGGGGTTGCTCATCACGCCCACCACGATAGAGGCGAGTTGATCGTGTGACCGCATCCAGAAGGACACATGCAGGCCCGAGACCGGGAAGAGGGTGCTGTCGGTGAGGGGCATGACGGCTATCTGGACCCTACTACTGGAAATGAGGCTTAGCGAGTTGTTGCCGCTGTGTGCAAACAACGGGTCGCCATACACAATGGGATAGCCGAGATATCTCCAATCATTGCCACGGTAGTAGTGCCTCCAGCAGGAGGGCAGATTGTTGTCGGGCGCTGAGGGGTAGATATAACCGTTCGCTGAGGGGTAAATGTAACCTGTAACGTCTTCAAAACTCTCCACGAATGGCAGGCTGACTATGGGGGTGCACAGCGTGCGGAAAGAAGCGGGATAAGAGGTATAGCCCACAGTGTCACTGCAACTGGCCACCACCACCAACTCGTATTCTCTGTCGGGACTCAGGCCGCCGATGGCGCAGGCGTTGTTGTGGAAAAGCTGAGGGGTGACAGTGTCGATATTGAATCCGGGAGCACCAACATAGACCAGCCAGCCCGTCACATTACTACTATCTCCAGACATTGGCTGGTCCCACGTGGCAAACACGCTGTCGGCGGTGGTGCGTGTCACCCTGACATGCTGCGTTGTGGGGCATCCGGCATTCCTCCGCAGCAAGACGTTGTCGATGTAGAAGTAATTGGATGTCGACGACGCAGAGTCGGGTGCTGCTGCCTGGATGAGGATGTGTTTGCCGTCGCCCTCGTAGTTCTCAAAGGTCACCACTACGGGATGAAAGGAGTAGACCTGCTCGTCGCTAAGGTCGATAGTATCGACTGGCAAGAATGCCGCCTCTGCGGCGATGTCGGACGAGACTCCCACCACCACGATGGTTTGATATTGGTCTGAGCTGTGACGCTTTACCAAGAACGTTAGCTCGAGGTCGGTGACAGGCAACGAGTCGTCCACTCGCGGTAGCGCAACCCAGTTGTAATACCTCCTCGAAGGGCTGCTCGTCCCAAAGAGGGCGAGGCCGACAGTGTCGCCATTGATGTCGGCTCTTTCGGGAAAGGGGATGGCAATGTCAACATTGAGACTACCCATCAGGGCAACCGCACCCCTGTCCCAACAGGGGCTGAAAGATGCCTCCCGCCCATATTCATAGCGCTCAAAATCCTCAAAGAATGGTAGGTCGCGGTAGGTGATAACATGGGGGCACGCCGTGCTGAAAGAGTCCAATACCGCCGCGCTGGTGTCGCCCGGAGCACAGATGGCACGTAAGCTGATTATGTATTGCGTGCTGCCACGAAGGCTGTTGGTGGTGTAGGAGTTAGTGGTGGGATAGTAGGTACTATCACCTATTACAAGTTCCCAAAGTGTTTCCGTGCCGCTACTTGTCCATGAGATGGTGGCGCTGTATGGGGTGATGCTGTCCACCGTAACTGCCGTAGGAGGCGGACAAGGGAGGTTCTGTGCATTCAGTGCCCCTGACATTAGGCACCCTACAAACATCAAACATAATACCAAAGCTCTCTTCATAATGGAACGTATTTAAAACAAATTGAAAACCAATAAATTACCCCCCCCATATTTACCTATATCACTATTATTTAATTGCAAAAGTACAAAAAAAAATTGATATGTACATAAATTTAAAATTAAAAATTAAAAATTAAAAATTAAAAATTAAAACGAACACACTTGGTTTTTGGCCACCCCTATAAATCTAAAGGGGATTAAGGATGTCTGGTGGAAATACTCGGTGTTGCAGCCTAAGAATTCCTAATTTACTTGCCAAACTCTAGTTATTTAGTTTTACGTTTTATTTTATTCTCAGCTTTCGTTGGAATCATGTGGGAATCACGAGGGAATCATCACGAAAACGGTGCAAAAAATAAAACAGATTCTTCCAAAAAAAGATTTCCCTAGGATTTCTGGATTTCGCGAAGCGGTGAAAATTACACCCCCGCCTGCGGCGGAAATCCAGAAATCTTGGAGAAATTATAATTGCATCAAGATAAAACAGATTCTTCAAAAAAGATTTCCCTAGGATTTCCGGATTTCGCGAAGCGGGGAAAATTACACCCCCGCCTGCGGCGGAGATCCAGAAATCTTGGAGAAATTTAAACGGTTTTTTAGCAATTTGATCTCAGAATTCGAGGGAATCATGTCGAAATGACGAGGGAATCATCACAAAAACGGTGCAAAAAATACAGAAAAATAAGCAATTTTTTTTCTCAGAATTTATGGGAATCACGTTGAAAATGACTATGGGATTATTATGAAATCTGTGCAAAATACAGAAAAATAAGTAATTGTAAATTGTAGAGGGGTTGGTCGTCGGTCGTCGGTCGTTTGGTCGTTTGCAATGATTTGCGACTTTGCCAGAAAAAAAATAAATAATAAATATAATAATATATATATATATAATATTACCTTATAATGTGCGCTTTTTTTTTGCTTTTTGCCAGTGTAATTGAAAACGACCAAACGACCGACGACCCTTTTGTGAACTGCATGATTTTAGCGACATGTGGCTGTGACCAGAAATTTAGTGACCTGTGACCTGTGAAACGAGTGCTTTCTTGTCACTGGTCACAAGTCACTGGTCACAGAATTAACAAAAACGTAACAATGTTGTAACTGAATTGTAACTGATAATTGGTTGGAAGATGTTATTTTTGCACTCGAGAAATAATCGGATTGATGAATCTAAATTATTGTAATATATGACTTTGTACGAAGTACTATTGATTGTGATGAACTTTGCTGGGGCGCTGGCGGTGTTCCTGTTTGGCATGAAGTTGATGAGCGAGGGCTTGCAGAAGTTCGCCGGCGGCAAGATGAGGTCGATTTTGGGCAGGGTGACAGGAAGCCCTGTAAGGGGCATCTTGACGGGTGCCGCAGTGACGACCGCCATCCAGTCGTCGAGTGCCACAACGGTGATGGTGGTGTCGTTTGTGAATGCGGGACTGCTGAGTTTGGCAGGAGCGGTGGCGGTCATCATGGGTGCCAATATCGGCACTACGGTGACGGCATGGATTATCACACTCTTTGGCTTGGGCGAGGGGTCGGGAAATTTCAGTCTCCCTATGTTGCTGGGGGCTGTGTCTCTAGTGTTTATGTTTGCCAAGCGGACCAAGTTGAAGTCGATTGGTGAATTTGTCATCGGTTTGGCGTTGTTGCTTATCGGCATGGAGTTTCTGCAGCGGGCGATGCCCAACCTGGAGCAGTATCCCGATTTTTTGGAGCTACTGGCCCGTTTGTCGGGCTTGGGCTTCTGGTCGATATTGCTGTTTGTGTTGGTGGGTGCGTTGCTCACCTGCGTGGTGCAGGCTTCAGCGGCGATGATGGCCATCACCTTGGTGATGTGCTATAACGGATGGATAGGGCTAGATGCCGCTGTGGCATTGGTGATGGGTCAGAATATCGGCACTACCATCACCGCCAATCTTGCCGCCATGGTGGCCAACACGGAGGGTAAACGGGCGGCGAGGGCGCATCTGGTGTTTAACGTAGTGGGGGTCATTATCACCCTCATAGTGTTCCGACCGGTGCTGAATCTCATCGCCAACATGACGGTGGAGATGGTGGGAAGCAATCCCTATACCGCCGTAGGTGCGGAGGGATATAGTCCCACGGCTATCCCGATGGCGCTGTCGCTGTTCCACACCTTCTTCAACGTGGCTTGCACCTTGGTGCTGGCGTGGTTTATTCCTACGATAGTGAAGATGGTGGTGTGGATGGTGCCCGAGAAACCCGAGGAGGAGGAGTACAAGTTCCGGCTCAAGTATATCGGCGGCCACTGGATGAATACCGCCGAGCTGAACATGGAGGCGGCGAAGAAGGAGATAGAGGAGTTCTCGAAGCGGGTGCTACGCATGTATACCTTCCTGCCCGGCTTGCGCACCGCTAAGGACGACGAGGAGTTTGAGCAGCTGGTGGAGCGGGTGGAGAAATACGAGGAGCTGACCGACCGCATGGAGATGGAGATTGCCAACTTCCTGACGAAGATATCGGAGGGCGACCTCTCGCACGAGGGCTCGCAGCGCATCAGCGCCATGCTGCGCGTGGTTGACAACCTCGAGAGCATAGGCGACAGCATCTACCAGATAGCCGTGACCCGTAAGAACAAGCGCGAAGCAGAGGTGCATTTCGACGCGCATCTCAACGACAACCTCGAGCAGATGAAGCAGCTGGTGCAGCGTGCGCTGGATGTGATGGACGCCAACCTGCGGGGCGACTACGAGCATGTGGACATGGCGAGCGCCAACGCTGCCGAAGAGGCGATCAACGAGTGTCGCAACCGTCTGCGCAACGAGCACCTGGAGGCATTGAAGGATGGCAAGTACGACTATGCCATAGGCACTGCCTACAGCTCGCTATATGCCCTGTATGAGAAGACGGGCGACTATATCATCAACGTGAGCGAGGCGATAGGGGTGAAGTTCGCCGATTGACAGCCTAATTACGAAATAACGAAATGTCGAAATAACGTCATTACGTTATAACGTGATAACGTAATGGCGCAATATCGAAATTCCACATCAAAAAAAACTGTTAATTAGGGGCTGCACCAGCCCCTAATAGTCGTTTTAACGCAGTCAATCAGTCAAGCAATCAGGCAATAACGCATTTTTTTTGTCGACATGCTTGTTTATCGGATTTTTTTGTGTACATTTGCATCCGATTTTAGTTACGTTTAACCTGTCATTATGATGAAAAAAGTATTCTCTCTTGTAATCGTGCTGTTGCTGGCGTGGGGCTCGCTTCAAGCACAAACCAGTATGATGGTGCCGAACGGCAGTTTTGAACAGTGGACTTCCCATCCTGCCTACAATGTGTCGGTGATGATGATGTCGCTGCCAGTATACGACAGCTATTCAACCCCTCCGGGGTGGGACTACCTGCCGTACCCGG
>JAEEGK010006966.1_pt1 | contig 27057 bp, 24 predicted proteins | sample 8958771 | NCBI WGS metagenome assembly JAEEGK01 (sample SAMN16246547, study PRJNA631951) | gut metagenome | biome: gut microbiome; feature: rumen; material: SC-attached | host: Bos | place: Iran: Karaj | collected 2018-10 | reverse complement strand
CCAGCAAACTATCGGTCACGACGATACTCTGGTCGAGCGATCCTATCTGGGTATAGACATGAGGAAGCTGTATTTCTGGAAACAGCTTTGACAGATGCCGGAATGCATTGGTAAGCTGTTTGTTAAGATCGCCCACATCCTTATACTGACGCTCCACCTCTGCCACCAAAGCCTGAAGGGTAGAGTCCTGGAAAAATACGAGCAGACGATTATTGATTTCGGGATCATTCACCGGTCCCAGCTGCAGAACATTCTCAATCAATGTACGAGTCTGCACAGGATAGTCAGTGCGCATCTGATGGAGGGCGGCAAAGTCGGCCATCGACAGATACATAGACTCGATGCGGTCATAACGCTCTATCACCACATCTTGTTCCTGATCATGCTCTTCAGCCTTCTCAGCCTGCCATTGACAGCCCATGCAAACAGCCATCAGCAACAGCGCCAAAATAAACAATTGTCGCACCCGAATCATTAACTTTATGTTAAATTGCGGTGCAAAATTACTAAAAATTATTGATTTAACCAAATTTTAACCTAATTATTTTAAAGAAATGATGTTATTTCCATCTTTTTCCTTACTTTTGTCGAAAAACAAACTAACATGAAAAGAAACCTAATGCTACTGATGCTGGGATGGGCTATGGCCTCCAGCGCTCAAACGACTATTTCCGTCAATGTTGAGAACCCAATGAAGAGTGCTCGTACTGACCAGCCCGTGGTCATTTCCCTCAGTGATTACGGTCAGGTGCGATCGGCACTCGTCACCTGCAACGGGCAGGAGATTCCATGTCAGCTAGACGACATCAACCTCGACGAGCAATTTGATGAGCTCTGTTTCCTCTCTGACCTCAATGCCAAGGAGAAGAAGACTTATAGTGTAACGCTCTATAAGGAAGGCAAGCCCCGCTTCTACCCAGCCCGAGTGTATACTGAGATGGTGATACGCAATGACAAAGTCAAGGAGAAGAACAAGCACGACAACTTCGTGGAAAGCCTGACTGCCCGCGGCGACTGTGCCAACTCCTACAACCTGCTGCATCATCATGGTGTGGATTTCGAAAGCGAGCTCAACGGCATCCGCATCTATTTCGACAACCGGCAGACGTTGGACCTTTACGGAAAGTTCAAGAAACGACTTGAGCTGCAGGCCACTCAGTTCTATACTACTGAAGATCAGAAGAAAGAAGGCTATGGCGACGATGTGCTTTGGGTAGGCAACACATTCGGGCTGGGTGCCTTCAGAGGATGGGACGGCCAGAAGCCCACGATGATTGATCCTGTAAAGAGTCGCACACAGCGTATCATCAGCTATGGTCCACTGCGCACTATAGTCGAGGTTATCGACCAAGGATGGCAGGCAGACTCCCAGCAGCCAAAACTTAACATGACACTCCGTTACACACAATATGCCGGACATCGTGATACAGACGTCGATGTGCTCTTCAATTGTGATGCCTCCAGCTATCGTTTCTCCACCGGCATCATCAACGTGAAGGGATCTACTGAATTTAGTGACAAAAAGGGTCTGCGCGCCTGCTGGGGTACTGACTACCCCTCGACTGACACAATCAATTGGAAACCCGAGACCGTCGGACTGGCCGTACTCGTCCCCCAGAAGAACATCGCGAGCGAAGAGCCAGCAAACAAAGATAATTACGCCTACGTCGTCAAGCTCGACGGAAAGAGCATGGCATACAAAGTGGTGTACTGCTCAGCCAACGAGGAGTTCGGATTCCATAGCGCTCAAGAATGGTTTGACTGGCTCAAAGCTTGGCGCAAGGAAGTGGAACAGCCTGTTATTGTGAAATTCTAAGGTAAGTCGGAATAACGTTTCCGACCTTTCACATAGTACTGCCAGAGCAGCGAGAAACGCCGTTGCTCTGGTATTTCTTTACCATCATGGCCTGCTTGTATCTGCTGTCTGTCGCCATCGAAATCGTGCTTCCATTGCTTAAATGCCCGACGAGCACGACAGACTGCCTTGAAGTCGCCTAAATTGCGCTTCAGTATCAGCATCTCGAATGCAGCCATATAGTCAAGCCACCAGCGCCACCGCATCACCCGACGCAACTCACTGTCAGGAAGGCACTTGTAAAGCATTGTCAGGTTGTTTCTGAAATTCAGGAACGTCTTCATAGGATTACCCTTGGGCAGGGTTCCTCCGCCTACATGATAGACCACGCTCTCAGGAATGCATACTATCTTGTAACCGAGAATGCGCATACGCCAACACAGATCGATCTCTTCGCTATGAGCAAAGAAACGGCCGTCTAGTCCTCCTACATTATTATATATACGCGCGCGCACGAGAAGAGCTGCGCCTGTGGCCCACAACACTTCCATTGGTGTGTCATACTGTCCTTCGTCAAGCTCAACGCTATCAAAGACCCTGCCACGACAGAAAGGATAGCCATAGCGATCAAGGAATCCTCCGCAAGCTCCTGCATACTCGAAATGATCACGCTGAGCCACTGAACGCAGTTTAGGCTGACAGGCTGCCACTTCCTGATGGTCATCCATATACTCAAGCATCGGAGTGAGCCAGCCCGATGTGACTTCGATATCGCTGTTCAACAGCAGATAGTATTCTGCATCAACCTGTTCCAAAGCTTTGTTATAGCCATCAGCAAATCCCCAGTTACGATCTAACACAATGGTGCGAACCTCTGGAAATTGCGTTTGCAGCAAAGAGAGGCTGTCGTCCGTCGAAGCATTGTCGGCTACATAGACTGCGGCCTGCCCTAGCGAATGCTTGAGAACACCTGGCAGGTACTGACGGAGCATCTTGGCTCCGTTCCAATTTAGAATGACGATGGCTAGTTTATCCATTGAGAATAGCTTTTAAGGCAGTTTTATCATGATTGAACTCTCCCAGTCTGACAGTGACCAGCTGGTTGTCGAATTCAGGACGAGCATCGGAAGCCGACAACTCCACGCGGATATAATTGCGAGTGAAGCCATGCATTGCCTTCCCTCTGGTAGCTTTCTCCAAAAGGACTTCAGCCTCCTGACCTATATAGTGTGCATAGAACGAGGTGGTTTTCTCATCGGAGAGATCCAGCAGCTGCTTACTTCGCAGCTTCTTGTCTTTTTCTGTCACGACGTACGGTATCTTTAGCGCTTGCGTGCCAGGACGTTCTGAATAGGGGAAAACATGTAGCTGAGTCACTGGCAGACGCTGCAGCAGTGAATAGGTCTCTTCGAAACACGCTGGTGTCTCTCCACGACAGCCCACCATCACATCCACACCAATGAACGCCTGAGGCATCAGTTCCTTGATACGAAGAATCTTCTCAGCAAAAAGATGACTGTCGTAATGACGATGCATCAGCCGAAGCACCTCATCGCTGCCGCTCTGTAGTGGAATGTGGAAATGAGGCATGAATGCACGGCTATTAGCACAATAACTGATCAGTTCATCGTCCAGTAGGTCTGGCTCCAGACTGCTGATGCGATATCGGCTGACACCTTCCACAGCATCGAGTGCTTTCACCAGATCAAGGAATCGCTCACCAGTCGTTTTTCCGAAGTCACCGATGTTCACGCCCGTCAGCACAATTTCCTTTCCACCTTCTGCTACTGCCTCTTCAGCCTGGCGTACTAGTGAAGCGATGGAAGGATTACGGCTGAAACCACGTGCATAAGGTATGGTGCAATAAGTACAGAAATAGTCGCAGCCATCCTGTACCTTCAGGAAGAAGCGCGTGCGATTACCGCGCGAACAGCTGGGCGCGAACGAAGTGATATCTTTCGTCTTCTGCGTATAGCGGCCTTTGCTCCTCGTCAGCCATGCATCACACAAAAACTGCACCAGCGAAGCTTTCTCGTTCGAACCAAGCACCAAATCCACACCTTCGATCTTGCTTACTGAATCCGACTCAAGCTGAGCATAGCAACCAGTAACAACGACAAAGGCACCCGGATGCTGACGCACCATACGATGAATGGCCTGGCGGCACTTATGGTCAGCCACGTCAGTCACTGAACAGGTGTTGATGAGGCAGAGGTCAGCCACCTCACCTTTTTCCGCAGTGCGCACACCCAACTCCTCCAGCATCTTGCCAAAGGTGGATGTCTCTGAGAAGTTGAGCTTACAGCCCAGAGTATAATAGGCTGCCGTCTTGCCCTGAAAGGCCGATGAATCGATCATAATCTTGTGCGTTCGTCTAACAGGCTACAAAGTTACATCTTTTTATCCAAAAAAAAGCCAAAACACTGAACAAATATCAAGAGTTAAGAAAAGTATGTTTTTTTAACATTTGAAAAGTGACTGAATATCAATGTATTACAAAAAAGTTACAGCAAAGGCTCAAAAAAAATCAAAAAAAATGATACGTCGTATCAAAAAAATGTCTACCTTTGCACCGTTTTAATAAACTAATGATTGTTTTACAGATTTAAAAAAGCAAAGAAATGAAAAAGATTGCATTTATGTTCGCAGCTGCTGCAATGTTTGTAGCTTGTGAGAAGGCTCCCCTGACCGCAACTCCGGAGCAGAAGGATTCTATCCTCAATGTTTTGAAGGCTGAGGCTCAGGCTAAGGCTGATGCTATCGTTCCCGAGTTCGTTCTCGAGGAGGGTGCTGAGGCTATCGACTCTGCCGCTTGCATTGCTAAGGCTGAAGAGGCTAAGGCTGCCATCATCGCTGCCGCTGACACTGCTAACGCAGAGTTCAAGGCTGCTTACGAGGCTGCTGTGAAGGCTTTCGAAGAGCTGCTGAACGCTCCCGCAGAGGCTGCTGAGGCTGCTGTCGAGGCTGCTGAGGAAGCTGCTGAGTAATCTCTAGCGAACTGAATCACACAACAATGGATACTGCTGGGCGTTGAGTCCGGCAGTATTCTTTTTGTATTCTCATCACGCGACAGGCTACCTCTTTTGCATGAAGATAGATGATAGCGGTTCAGCGAATAATGTCCAGCAATTCCCCAAAATGCTCTATCTGCACCATTCGTCTGTGCTCAAAGTGCTCAGCATGCTCCAGCTGCCAAGTCACATGAAAAGGCACATAGACAGCCTGGCAGCCAATGGATAAGGCTGGAGCGATGTCGCTCTTCAACGAGTTGCCCACCATGAGCAGGGACTCTGGCTGCACATCAAGCCGACGGCACAAATTGCGAAACTCCACTTCGCCCTTGTCACTTGTAATCTCCACATGACAGAAATACTTCAGCAGCCCTGAGCGTTCCAGTTTGTGCTCCTGATCAAGCAGTTCACCTTTAGTAAAGACTACAAGCGGCTTTCCTCTGCGACTGAGTTCAGCCAAGGTTTCCTCCACCTCGGGCAGCGGTGTACATGGAAACTCCAACAAAGAGTAGCATTGTTGCAGGATCTCATTAATCTTGGCAGCAGGCATCTCGAAACGGCTCACGCGCATAGCCGTCTCCAGCATTGACAATGTGAAAGCTTTAACGCCAAATCCCAACAAGCGCATGTTCTTACGTTCAGTGGAGAACAGCTCCAAGGCAGCCGTCTCGCGATCTACCCAAGGTGTGAGCTCGTCATAGAGATTTTGCATGACCACCTCAAAATGTCCCTGACAATCCCACAACGTATCGTCAGCATCAAATGCTATGACCCTTATCTTCTCAGTATTCATCTCTCAATTGTCTTCGTATAATGTAAACATGGCAGGAAGATTCGACAATTCTATCTCTTTCTGCCTGTCAGCATCAGTATTATATTTGATATACCACGATGGCGGCAACTCTTTCCATGATGTCTGCTCTGACAAATCTTCAGCACAGGATGTCAGTTTGAGTGTAGCTTCCATATTGGGGAATCCGCCACCCGTCTGTTCGTTGAATTCGCGATGCTGTTTGTCTTCACTGCCATCACGTATCACCATATATAGCTTGTACCTGACTTCTGCCGGATAGAAAGAGCCATCAGTCCGCTCACTATAGATTACATGGTAGTCGCGTGTCCACTGGTCGATGCTGTAGCCCATCAGATGAGCGAAACCATAGAGGAAAGCATCAGTGCGCTCCTGGCGATTGGTTTTGGTGCCTGTAGAACGATGAGCCTCCTTGACCACGCAGCGTGTAGTGTCAATCAAAAGCCATCCTCGATCATCTGGATTGCGTCCTTTCGAACGGAATCGCAGACGCACATCATCAGCCGAGCATCCTTCGCGCTCAACACTCTCGTAGAACCTATGCGAGCGAATAAAGCTGTTGTCCAGCTCAGCCATGAAGTCCTCGTATAGCATACGGCGCAGGTTTGAAGTGTCTGTCAACTTTGTGGAGTCGACAGCAATAATCAATGCCGTATCTACACAGACAGCATAACGCCTGTGCTCCTTGCTCTTCATTCGCAGGAAGCCTTCCATGCTAAGTCTATAAATATTGTTACTGCTGATGCTTTGGGTGGAGTAAGCGAATCGTTCCTTCCCTGGGCTTGAGAAATACACGTCATCCTTCTTTCTCACTGCCTCTTTCAGTTTGCGCCGTATCCACTCAGGCTCCTCACTCGTCACAACCACCTCCGACATTATCTGATATTTAGGTTGAAGAAATATGGTATCTGGCAACGTACTAACGACAAGCTTGTCGTAGTTCAGATGCGACACAGTGAGCTGCCGAAACGAAAATGTCACACGAGCCTGCCCCTGCTCATCACTGAGACATGAGTGGAAGTGGCCATTTTCTTTTGTGTACATAGAGGCATGTGCCACAGGCAGATGCGTATCTGCATCTGCCACTATCACTGATCTGTTGTCTTGAGCCTTACTTATATAAAACCCATATATCACTGCTATACACAGCAAGAAAAAACGACTGCTGAATGACACCTTCATATTCTTTTTTTAGCCTGCAAAAATAGTGATTATTATTCAATCGTGCAACATCCCACCCTTTAAAAAACGCTAAATAATCTGCAAATCCTTTTGCCGTCTCGATGAATTGTTATAAATTTGCCAAAGAAACTTAAACCACCACTATGTTAGTAAAAACATATAGTGCAGCCGTGACGGGCTTAGAGGCCATTACCGTCACCATAGAGATTAGCATGACACGAGGCAACTTGCGCCATCTCTCCGGGCTTGCCGACGGCGCAGTCAAGGAAAGCTACGACCGTATCAAGGCAGCAATGGAAAACAATGGTTACAAGATGCCCATAGCCGAGCTCACTATCAACATGTCGCCTGCCGACCTCAAGAAAGAGGGCAGCGGCTATGACCTGCCTATGGCCATCGGCATACTTGCCTCAACCAACAAGGTGGAAGCCACCCTCTTGAATCAATATATGCTTGTAGGCGAGCTGGGCCTTGACGGCAAGCTGCAGCCTGTTCGTGGAGTGCTGCCCGTAGCCATCAGAGCCAGAGCTGAGAAGTTCAAAGGACTGATCGTGCCTCAGCAGAACGTGCGCGAGGCGGCGGTGGTAAACAATCTCGAAGTCTATGGCATGAACTCCCTGCTTGATGTCATCATGTTCTTCAATGGCCAGCAGACCTACGATCCTACTATCATCGATACTCGTAAGGAGTTCTATGAGCACCAGTATTGCTTCGACCTGGACTATGCCGATGTTCGCGGACAGGAAAGCGTAAAGCGAGCACTGGAAGTAGCTGCTGCAGGAGGACACAATCTGATCATGATTGGTCCGCCAGGATCAGGAAAATCGATGATGGCAAAGCGCCTTCCATCCATTCTTCCTCCATTAACGCTATCGGAGAGTCTGGAAACGACTCAGATTCATTCGGTTGCTGGCAAGCTGAAGAAGGGCACATCGCTCATCTCACAGCGTCCCTTCCGCTCGCCCCATCACTCCATCTCACAAGTAGCACTTTGCGGAGGTGGAGGCAACCCACAGCCTGGTGAAATCTCTATGGCCCATAACGGAGTGCTTTTCCTTGACGAGTTACCAGAGTTCAACCGCTCTGTCTTGGAAGTGCTGCGACAGCCACTAGAAGACCGTCATATTACCATCAGCCGAGCTAATTACTCTGTCGATTATCCTGCATCGTTCATGTTCGTGGCATCCATGAATCCGTGTCCCTGCGGCTACTTTGGCGATCCCACCCATACCTGTGTCTGCACCCCTGGTCAGATACAGCGTTACATGAACAAGATTAGCGGTCCCCTACTCGACCGCATCGACATCCACTGCGAGTTGCAGGCAGTGCCATTCTCTGACCTGTCGAAAATGGCCCCTGGCGAACCTTCGGCTGTCATACGCGAACGGGTGATCAAGGCTAGACAAATCCAAGAGGTTCGCTTCAAGGATCATAAAGGAATTCATTGCAACGCTCAGATGACAGAGCGAATGCTTCACGAGTTTGCAGAGCCAGATGCTGCGTCAATGGAGATGCTCCGTATGGCGATGGAACGCCTGAAGCTCTCAGCTCGTGCCTACAGCCGCATCCTGAAGGTGGCAAGAACGATAGCTGACTTGGATAATTCTGAGAAAGTACAATCACAGCATATTGCCGAAGCTATCGGATATCGTAACCTCGACAGAGGCGACTGGGCAGAGCGAGGGGTGTGAATTGAAATATTTTTCTTCCTAAAAATTTTGCCATTTCACTTTTTTTCCTTAATTTTGCAGCGTATTGTAGATACTCACCTATGACAGCAGCTACTGAAGTTATGAATATGCGCATTCTAGCATTTGTCACAGCAATCTGTGCCCTCATTACCATTCCCATTGGAATGAAGGCTCAGCAAGGCAAGGCGCTGCTCATCAATGTCAGGTCAGGACTCTTCCTGGGGGCAGGCAACAATGGGGGTACACGCGCATCGCTGCTCCCCTATTCCGAGTATCAGACCCTGCATCAAAATGGCAGTACCTACACCCTGGAGACACAAGTGGGCAACGGCGGCAACAACTTTTACTTCGACGGTGACTACATGGACGGCCAGCCCACTAACCTCACCATCACCAACAAGGGGAACGGCTACAGCACCATAGCCTCAGGCAGTAACTATTTCGGCTACTCTTCGACTGCTGGCTCCTATCAGGGTTCATACATCTTAGGCAAGAATCTCAATGCCAGCAACAACGGTGCACTCTGGGAGATTGTGTTCCAAAGCGATTTCTACAACCATCTCAGTGAGGCAACTATGGACTACCCTGTCGACGCTACATTCCTCATTCTCAACCCTAACTTCGGGCGCAACAATCGCAATACTAACGCCTGGACCATTGAAGCCAACAATCACAACCTGTGTGGAGGCAGCAACGACAACAAATGCGCTGAGTCGTGGTGCTCGGCTTTCACGCTCTCGCAGAACCTGAACAAAGTCATGAGCTACGTCCCCAACGGAATCTACTGTCTGACGGCCCAGGCAGCTTTGACGGACTATACCAACAAATATGACGGTGCTGAATACCCTGTAATCTTTGCCAATGAAGAGTCATCGCCCTTCAGGAATATGGAAGGCAGTGACATCGGCTCGAACATGAGCAAGCTCTCGACAGCCTTCGCCGACGGCAAGTACCAGATAGAGCCCATCTTTTTTGATGTCACTGACGGAAAGATCACCATAGGAGCTCGCGGCACACGTATCGACACCTGGTGCACCTGGGACAACTTCCGCCTGACCTATTATGGCAAGAGCACATATACGGGCATCCACGACCACCAGAGGCCGTCGCAGCCCGATGGCCGCATCTTCAACCTCAGAGGTCAGCAGGTGCATAGCCCAACGAAAGGAATCTATATCATCAACGGGAAGAAAGTGGCTTACTAGCCTCCCTCCTTTATATAATAATGTACGCATAAACATCATTCAACCTTATTATTAACTTAAACAAAAAAACAAAATGAAGAAAAATTTACTTAAATCAATGCTCGTGGTCGGCATGCTGGCCTTGGGTATGAATGTGCAGGCAGACATTCCTGTCGGAAATGTCTACTTTAAGAACATCAGCACAGGAAAATTCCTTGCAGGTGGTCATAGTTGGGGCACACGCGCAATTGTAAACGAAGTTGGACTTGACTTTACCGTAACAGCAGGTGAAGGAGTCTACACACTTGATTCAAGGGTTGCAAACAATTCTACTGACCATTTCCTGGGAGATAATCTCTTCATTGATGCAGGCTCATTCGGCTGGACGATAACTGAAGCCAGTGATTATGTCACAATCAGCAACAGCAAAGGCTATTTAGTGGTAGACGCTAATGACGAAATCGTACAAGTAACAGATGTAACAGATGCTGCAAAATGGAAGATGATACCCGCCGAGACTGAAGAGGCTACTCGTCTGGAGGCATTGAAGGCTGCCCTGAGTGCAGCTACCGCATCAAGTCCTGTTAATGCTACAGGGCTTATCAAGTGTCCTCAGTTCAATCGTAACGACACCCGTAACGATGTAGCATGGTCGATGGAAGCTGGCAACAAGAACCTTAAAGGAGGTGGAGACAACGGCAATGGCTGTGCAGAGTCTTATCATTCAACGTTCACCCTCAGCCAGGTTTTGGCAAATGCTCCAAAGGGCATTTACAAAATGACAGCTCAGGGCTTCTATCGCCAAGACGGTTCAGACAATGACAATCTGCCAGTATTCTATGCCAATGACAAAACTATGGTATTCCCACTCAGGACTGGTTCGGAGAACAGCATGGCAGCTGCAGGTGCATCATTCATGGAAGGCAAGTACGAAATTGAGCCTATCTTTGTAGAAGTGACTGCCGATGGAGAACTGACTATTGGTGCAAAACTGGAAGTTAACACAACTCTGTGGTGCATCTGGGACAACTTCCAACTGACTTACTTTGGTGCTGATGCTACCATCGACCAAGTTATGAATGCCGCTATTCTGGATGAATTGCAGAATCTTCGCGCCAAAGCTCAGGAGCTGCTCCCGAAGGTTGCTATTGAGAGTGTGAAGGCTGAGTTGCAAGAAGCACTGAATTCTACAGAGGATGTCAGCGGAGCAGATGCAATCAATGCTGCCATTGCTTTGCTGAAAGAAGCTGTGAACAAGGCTGAGGCCTATATTGAAGCAGAAACAAAGTTTGCCAACATGAAAGAGCTCATCGAGAAGACCAATTTCTACACAGAGCAAGCTCTTGAAGAATACTACACAAAATGGTATGAAAAGTATCAGGCTGGCACTCTGACCTCTGAGGAAGCGAAGGCCTTGCAGGATCCTAACGTCCTTACAGGCTGGCACGATCCCATCACCTGCGATAATTTCCTGCTCAGCGTCTGGGATACCAATCCAGACTTTAACGAAGCTCCATACTACATCAACACTTGGAGTGTCGAGGGTGATAACGACGGAACCGGCTTCCACGTACCATTCTTCGAGTATTGGACAGCTGACGCTAATGTCTTGGCAGCTCGCACTTTGACTGGAACACTGGAGAAGATTCCTGAGGGCATCTATGACGTCAAGGCTTGGGTACGCGTTCGCACATCCAACGGTAAGGGTGATCCTACTGGTATTACCATGCAAGTCGGTGATGGCGACCCCATCAATGTCTCCGCAGGCCAGCAAGTTGGCACATCTCAGTTCTACCTCAACGAGTTTGTCGCTCAGGGTAAAGTTACTGAGGACGGAATCTTGAAAGTCAAGTTCATTGTTGCTGAAGACAACACCATCAGCTGGTTGTCGTTCAAGAACGTATGGTACGAACTCAACGATGTTGCTACCGCCATCCAGACTGTCAACAGCGATGCTAAGCACAGCGATGCTATCTTCAACCTCAACGGACAGCAGGTGGAGAAGGCTGTGAAGGGTCTGTACATCATGAATGGCAAGAAAGTGCTGGTGAAGTAAGACTCTGCTGATTGAACGTTTAACGACTGGTTCCTGTGGGAAACCCCACGGGAATCAGTTTTTTTTATGCTTTGATATTGCTAGTGGGCCACTTTGTTGGTCAAAGGGACGCACTTGGAACTACTTAGTATGGGCCCTTGAGAACGAAAGACTATGAGTTGATGAAGTAAAACAAGTTGTTTTACCTTCGAAAGTGGCCGACTTTGGTATGCAAAACCTATGACTTTGAAAGGTAAAACAAGTTGTTTTACTTTAACGGGAGGCCTACTAGCATTCGGAAAGTCCTGAACGGGCATCTGGAAGACGGGCTTTGAAGATGCTGCAAATGGGCGTGTTTGCTTGTCGCGGATGGAGACTCCACAGGGGAACGGCTACGGCATTGATATTGCTGAGGAGAAATTTTGCATCATGAAAGCGAAAAAATATGCATAAACATTTGGTGATATGCAAAAAAAGCAGTACTTTTGCAGCTCAATTCTGAATAAATATACCAAACATGAAAGAAAAGAACAACCGGCTCGAGGCATTGCGCCTGATTATCTCCAGCCAGCAGCTGGGCAGTCAGGAAGAATTGCTGAACGCACTGATGCGTGAAGGCTACCAACTGACGCAGGCCACACTAAGCCGTGATCTGAAGCAGCTGAAAGTGGCCAAGGCATCGACGCTGAGCGGCAACTATATCTATGTGCTTCCCAACGAGACGATGTACAAGCGCGTGAGCACTGCCTCGTCCCTCCGCGAGATGATGCAGGTGCCGGGCTTTATCAGCATCAATTTCTCTGGCAATATGGGAGTCATCAAGACTCGCCCAGGCTATGCCAGTGCTATCGCATGGAACATCGACCGCAGCGATATCCCCCAGATTATGGGCACGATAGCCGGCGACGACACCATTTTCATCGTCACCCGCGAAGGTTCGAGTCATCAGGAGGTGATCGATGCTCTGAGTGTAGTGGTTCCAAACATGAAATAAAGAAAGGAAAAAGACATGAACAATAAATCCGATGGGACTTCCCTCCCTTTGGAAGGATCGGAGGAAGCTATTGAGATACTTGTAGCAGGACCTGAGCATGAGGTATACGTGGACACCATCCTCGACACCATTGCCGAAGCTGCCAAGGTGAGGGGCACTGGCATCGCCAAGCGCACCCATGAGTATGTGGCAAAGAAGATGCAGGAGGCCAAGGCCGTGATAGCCCTGACGAAGGACGGCCGTTTTGCCGGCTTCAGCTATATAGAGACGTGGGACAACCAGCAGTATGTCACCACATCAGGTCTCATTGTCCATCCCGACTTTCGCGGCCACCACATAGCGAAGCGCATCAAGGACATGACGTTCACCCTGGCCCGCACACGCTGGCCTCATGCCAAGATCTTCTCGCTGACGAGTGGTGCTGCCGTAATGGCCATGAACACCCAGCTGGGCTACCAACCCGTCACCTTCGCCGACCTTACCGACGACGAGGCTTTCTGGCGCGGCTGTGAGGGTTGCATCAATGTCGACGTGCTGCATCGCACGGATCGGAAGTACTGCATCTGCACAGCTATGCTCTATGATCCCACAGAGCACCTGCCTGCCAAGATTCCCGATGAAGTGATGTCGCGCATACGCCATCTGCAAGAACTGGAAGAACAAGAACAATACAGCAAATAGAATGGAACAAAAGAAAAAAGTAGTGGTCGCCTTCAGTGGCGGACTCGATACATCCTACACCGTGATGTATCTTGCAAAGGAAAAAGGATATGAAGTGTATGCCGCTTGTGCAAACACAGGCGGCTTCAGTGCCGAACAGCTGAAGAAGAATGAAGAGAACGCCTACAAGCTGGGCGCCAAGCAATATGTTACGCTCGATGTCACGCAGGAGTACTATCAGAAGTCACTGCGCTTCATGATCTTCGGCAATGTGCTGCGCAACAACTGCTATCCCATCAGCGTCTCATCTGAGCGTATCTTCCAGGCCCTTGCCATCGCCCGCTATGCCAAGGAGATTGGTGCTGACGCCATCGCCCACGGTTCTACAGGTGCCGGCAACGACCAGATCCGCTTCGATATGACTTTCCTGGTGATGGCTCCCGGCGTAGAAATCATCACCCTGACACGCGACAAGAAACTCACGCGCAAGGAAGAGGTTGACTATCTGAACGACCACGGTTTCAAGGCCGACTTCGCCAAGCTGAAGTACTCGTACAACGTAGGCATCTGGGGCACCAGCATCTGCGGAGGCGAGCTGCTCGACCCCACTCAGGGACTGCCCGAAGAAGCTTACCTCAAACATGTCACTGCCCAAGAGGATACACTACTTAAGATTCAGTTTGAGAAGGGCGAGATCGTAGGTGTCAACGACGAGACCTTCGACGACCCCATCAAGGCTATCCAGCGCATCGAGGAGATTGGCGCCAGCTATGCCATCGGCCGTGATGCCAACGTAGGTGATACCATCATCGGCATCAAGGGACGCGTAGGCTTCGAGGCTGCAGCACCAAAGCTTATCATCGAGGCACATCGCCTGCTGGAGAAGTCGACTCTGTCGAAGTGGCAGCAATACTGGAAAGACCAGGTGGCACAGTGGTATGGTATGTTCCTGCACGAAAGCCAGTACCTGGAGCCCGTGATGCCTGACATCGAGGCCATGCTCCTCTCCAGTCAGCGCAACGTCACTGGCACATCCATCCTCCGTCTCCGTCCTTATGGCTTTGAGACCGTGGGCATCGATTCTCCCAACGATCTTACCAAGTCGAAGCTTGGTGAATACGGCGAGACACAGACTGGCTGGACAGCCGACGAGGCCAAGGGCTTCATCAAGGTCTCGAGTACGCCTCTTCGCGTCTATTACGGAATTCATCCCGACGAAAAACGATAATCAGCACACACTATGGCACATAAAAGATACTATCTCTCAGAGAAAGACAAAAAGATAGCCGGCGTCTGTGGCGGCATTGCCGAATACTTCGACATCGACTCACTGCTGGTGCGCGTGGCCTTCCTGCTGTTCTTCTTCAGTTTTGGTGGAGGACTGATTGCCTACATCATCCTCTGGCTCCTGGCTCCCAAACAAAGTGAAATCGTATGATACGCATAGGAATCCTTGGAGCTGCAGGCTATACTGGAGGTGAGCTCATACGCCTGCTGCTAAACCATCCTGAGGCAGACATTGTATTTGCCAACAGCGAGAGCAATGCCGGAAATCTGGTCAGCGACGTTCATGAGGGTCTGCTGGGCGATACTGACCTGCGCTTCACCAGCGAGCTGCCCTTCGAGCAGGTCGACGTGGCTTTCTTCTGCTTCGGGCACGGAAAGAGCGCAGCCTTCCTGAGCGAGCATACCATCCCTTCGCACGTGAAGATCATCGATCTGGCTCAGGACTTCCGCATTCAGGGCGACCATGACTTCGTATACGGACTGCCTGAGCTCAACAAAAGCCTCATCGCACAAGCGCAGCACATAGCTAATCCAGGATGCTTTGCCACCGCCATCCAGCTGGCACTGCTGCCTGCTGCCCACCTCAACCTGCTGAAAGAGGACATCAGTGTCAATGCCATCACCGGCTCTACAGGAGCAGGACAAAAGCCTGGTGCTACTACCCACTTCTCTTGGCGTGCCGGCAACATGAGCATCTATAAGCCCTTCCAGCATCAGCACATCGCTGAGATACGCCAGTCGCTGCGTCAGGCACAAGGCTACCTCGATGCCTCCATCGACTTCATCCCCTATCGCGGGCCCTTCGCACGTGGAATCTTCTGCACGGCTGTTGTTCGCACACCAGCACCCATCGATGACATCATCGAGACCTACAAGGACTTCTACCACGATGCACCCTTCACTCACTATAGCGAGCAGCCCATCGACATGAAACAGGTGGTCAACACCAACAAGGCTTTGGTTCACTGCGAGAAATACGAAGGCAAGCTTCTCATCACCTCTGCCATCGACAACCTGCTCAAGGGTGCCGTTGGTCAGGCCGTGCAGAACATGAACCTGATGTTCGGCATCGACGAGCGCACTGGTCTGCAGCTGAAAGCCTCGGCTTTCTGAGGTGTTTTGCCTGACAGCGAAGTTACATCATGACGAAAAAAAATGAAATAACAAAATAAAGAGAAAGAAATGAAGCTATTCGATGTTTATCCACTCTTCGACGTGAACATCGTCAAGGGTAAAGGCTGCAAAGTCTGGGACGACAAAGGCCAGGAATATCTGGACATGTATGGCGGACACGCCGTCATCTCAATCGGACATTCCCATCCGCATTACATTGAGAAGGTGACGGAGCAACTGCAGAAAATCGCCTTCTACTCCAACTCTGTCGTCAACCGCCTGCAGGAGGAGCTAGCCGAGCGACTCGGACGTATCAGCGGCTACGAGGACTATCAACTGTTTCTCATCAACAGTGGTGCCGAGGCCAATGAAAACGCGCTGAAGCTTGCCTCCTTCAAGACTGGCAACACCCGTGTGCTCTCCTGCGAGAAGGCTTTCCACGGACGCACGTCGCTGGCCGTAGAGGTGACCCACAACCTTAAGATCGTGGCACCCATCAACGACAACCACCACGTGCGCTTCCTGCCGATGAACGACCTTGAGCAATGGGTGCGTGAACTCTCACGAGGAGGCATCGCTGCCGTCATTCTCGAGTGCATACAGGGAGTGGGAGGCGTACAGATGGCCACCCCGGAGTTCGCCCAGAAGCTGGCCTACGCCTGCAAGCGCTATCATGTGCCCCTTATCGCCGACGAGATACAGTGTGGCTACGGCCGCTCGGGAAAGTTCTTTGCCCACCAGCATCTGGGCATTCGTCCCGACATCATCACTATGGCCAAAGGCATCGCCAACGGCTTCCCCATGGGCGCTGTTCTCATCAGCCCCGAGTTCCAGCCTGAGTACGGACAGCTGGGCACCACCTTTGGCGGCAATCACCTGGCTTGTGCCGCCGCCCTGGCCACCCTCGATGTCATGGAGCAGGAGAACCTGGTGGAAAATGCAGGCGTCATAGGAGACTACCTGATGGAGGGTATCCGCAACATTGGCAGTTCACACATCAAGGATGTACGTGGCCGCGGACTGATGATTGGCATCGAGCTCGACATGCCCCACACGATGGTGCGCAAGCCACTCATCCGTCATGAGCATTGCTTTACTGGTGCAGCCGGACAGAACATCCTCCGCCTGCTGCCACCGCTTTGTCTGACGAAAGCCGATGCCGACGACTTCATTGAAAGACTCATCCGGGTGCAGCCCGAAGAAGACTAGCGTGCCTATGAAAATTACCGTTATCGGAGCCGGAGCCATGGGCGGCACCACTGTGCAGGGCCTGGTGAGAGGCCACCATTTCAATAACGAGGACATCACCGTGAGCGACCCCAACACGGAGGTGCTGAACAAATTCGCTGAGATGGGCGTGAACGTCACCACCGACAATGCTGCTGCTGCTGAACAGGCCGACATTATTGTGGTGGTCGTCAAGCCCTGGCTGGTAGAAACCGTGTTGCGCGGCATCAAGCCCGTGCTCATGCCCCAGCGCCAGATTCTCGTCGTCGTCGCCGCCGGTGTCAGCTCACAGAGCGTTGAGCAGTGGCTGGGCCTCAACTGTCCACCCCTGCTGCTTGCCATTCCCAACATCGCTATTGCCCAGATGCAGTCGATGACATTCATCGTGCCCATCAGTGCATCCAAGAAGGACACCCAGACCATCGTCGACATCTACAACGAGATGGGCGGTACACTCATCACCGACGAGGAGCACCTGCCAGCAGGCACTACCCTCGCCTCCTGCGGCATCGCATACGCCATGCGCTACATACGCGCCGCCTCAGAGGGAGGCGTAGAACTGGGCTTCAAGGCCGACGACGCGAAGAAGGTGGTGCTGCAGACGTTGCGCGGAGCCATCGAGCTGCTTGAGGAGACTGGCCTTCACCCCGAGGCCGCCATCGACCTTGTCACTACCCCTCAAGGTGTCACCATCAAAGGACTGAACGAGATGGAGCGTGCAGGCTTCACCTCAGCCGTCATAAGAGGTCTGAAGGCAGGAATGAAATAACATTTCCTGCCCTCAGATCATTGAAAAGAATAGGTTCCCCCTACCCTAGAACTCTGATGTGAAGTGGAACTGCAGGTGCTTGAAGTCCTGCTGAGCCATCTGTAACATATATCCAGAATCGGCAAGGAAGACATCACGTCCTTCCTTGTCTTTTGCCATATACTGGTACTTGCGCTTCTTAAACTGTGCCAGTTCCTCTTCGTCATCGCTCGAGATCCAGCAGGCTTTATACAGATGTACTGGCTCCCAACGACAACGGGCATTATACTCGTTCTCCAGACGATACTGAATCACCTCGAATTGCAGCTGGCCCACAGTACCAATAATCTTACGGTTGTTGAACTGATTGACAAAGAGCTGGGCCACACCCTCGTCCATCAGCTGGTCGATGCCTTTCTGCAGCTGCTTGGCCTTCATGGGATCGTCGTTCTCGATGTACTTGAACAGCTCAGGCGAGAATGAAGGAAGACCACGGAAGTGCAGTTGTTCGCCTTCCGTCAGCGTGTCGCCAATCTTGAAGATCCCGCCAGTGTCGGGCAGACCTACGATGTCGCCAGGCCAGGCCTCGTCGATGGTTGACTTGCGCTGTGCCATGAACTGCGTGGGCGAGGTGAAGCGCATGATCTTGCCCTGTCGCACATGCAGATAGGGCTGGTTGCGCTGGAATCTTCCTGAGCAGACTTTGCAGAAGGCGATGCACGAGCGGTGATTAGGATCAATGTTGGCCGTGATCTTGAAGATGAATCCAGTGAACTTCGGCTCTTCGGGTTCCACATCGCGTTCTTCGGCCTTCGTGGGACGTGGGCTGGGAGCAATCTCGACAAAGCAGTTGAGCAGTTCCTGCACACCGAAGTTATTGAGAGCCGAGCCAAAGAAGACAGGAGCCACCTCTGCCGCACGATAGGCATCGACATCGAAGGTGGGATAAACGCCATCAATCAGTTCGAGGTCCTCACGCAACTTCTCTGCATCACGGTCGCCCACGAAATCATCGAGTGCCGAACTATTGACATCGACCGTCACTTTCTCTGTCACGCGCTGCTTGTCAGGTGTGAAGAGGTCCAGCTTCTCCTCATAGATATTATAGACTCCCTTGAACTTTGCTCCTTGGTTAATGGGCCACGACAAGGGGCGCACACTGATCTCCAACTCCTGCTCCAGTTCGTCCAGCAGGTCAAAGGGATCACGGCCCTCACGGTCCATTTTATTGATGAACACGATGACGGGTGTCTTTCTCATGCGGCAGACGGTCATCAGCTTCCTTGTCTGAGTCTCAACGCCCTTGGCACCGTCAACGACGATAATGGCCGAGTCGACGGCTGTCAGCGTGCGGAAAGTATCCTCGGCAAAGTCCTGGTGGCCCGGAGTATCAAGGATATTCACCTTGTACTCCACGTCCTTTCCTTCGGGTGTGTAGTCAAACTCCATGACTGACGTCGACACCGAGATGCCGCGCTGCTTCTCAATGTCCATCCAGTCGCTGGTGGCGGTCTTCTTAATTTTGTTGTTCTTCACCGCACCTGCCACCTGTATCTGTCCTCCAAACAGGAGGAACTTCTCCGTCAGGGTGGTCTTACCGGCGTCTGGGTGCGATATAATCGCAAAAGTCCTTCTTCTTTCTATTTCCTGGTTCATACACTATTTTTTGGCACGAATTAACACGGCTTTTTATTTAAAGCCTAAAAGCTGCATAATACACTCAGCTAGACTCTCTTCCCAATAGGGGATGTCGAGGGCATAGGTCTGTTTGATCTTTGTCTTGTCAAGCACGGAAAAATGCGGACGGGCAGCTGGTGTGGGGTACTCTGAAGTGTGGAGAGGACGAACACGACAGGTCGTGATACCAGCCATGCGGTGAACGGCTTTAGCAAAGTCATACCACGAGATGACACCCTCGTTGCTGTAATGATAGATGCCTGGCACGATGCCCTTATCGATGGCCACGAAGATGGCGACAGCAAGATCGCGGGCATAGGTGGGGGTACCTATCTGGTCGAAGATAACTCCCAGCTCGCTTTTCTCCCTTCCCAGCCGGATCATCGTCTTGACAAAATTGTTGCCGAAGGAACTATAGAGCCAAGCAGTACGGATGATCATCGTCCGCCGACAGGCACTCATGGCCTGCTGTTCGCCTTCAAGCTTCGTGCGACCATAGGTGCTGTTGGGACATACATCGTCTGTCTCCACGTAGGGAACATGATTTGTGCCGTCAAAGACATAGTCAGTAGATATCTGAACGAACCAACCGCTTCGACGCTCAACAACTTGGGCCAGATAGGCAGGAGCTGTGGCATTGAGCAGCGTACAGAGCTCAACGTTCGACTCAGCCTTGTCTACAGCAGTATAGGCGGCACAATTGACGATGCCGTCAATCTGATGTTCCTCGACAAAGGCCACTACAGCTTCACGATCAGTGATGTCCAGTTCTTGTACATCCGTATTAAAATACACATGCTGGGGATGATTTTTCTCCAGCAGTTGCATCTCGTTTCCCAATTGGCCGTTACATCCTGTAATCAGTATATTCATCTTCTCTTTTCTTTAGACACGAATTTCACGAAACACGCGAATCTTTTTTATTTCGTGTAAATTCGCGTAATTCGTGCCATAAAACCTTTACTCGAATTTCAGTCCCTCCTCTTTATCTTGCTTGTAATAGTCGCTGAGCATCCCGATGAATGTCGACACCTCTTTCACGGCATGCTGGGTGTTAGGCGTCACTTCCTTCTTCTGCAGGCGCAGCAGCATCACGCCATAAAGCAGGTTCAGGCAAGTCTCAATCTCGCTCTCATCCTTACGGGCTCCACGACTGCGCAGCTCCACAATGAAAGGCAACACCTTGTAGTAGGCGCTGTTATAGAACGGGAACTTAGGCGATTGCAGCAATTGCAGATGCAGCTCAGTGAGCAGTTGCAGCGTGGTCCGATTGATCTGCAGATGTCCCTGTTCGCGACATCCCTCCTCATTCATCATCCTGATCAGATTGCCATACCAGTCGACGAGCTCTTCTTTCTGCTCGTCGTCATAGTCGAAACGCTCCACATATTCTCTGCGAATGCGAGGCAGCGAGCATCCAAAGGCCCTGATGGTATCCTCCACCTGCCACATGTATAGCAGGTACTCGGCAATGTTTTTCTTACGTAGTTCTTGTGAAATAAACACCTTATTTATTTACGATTTACTGATTTTCGATTTACAATTTAGAAGATGCGATAAAGGTTGGTGACGGTACCCAGGAGGATAATGACGCTGACGAGAATGACGATGGCTCCGATGATCTGGTTGATGATGCGGATGCCATTGTTGTCAAACTTAGTACGAATCTGGTCGATAAGCCAAGTCAGGCCATACCACCACAGCAAGGCTCCTCCCGCCACACTGAGGAAACTCACCAGCATGTCGAAGGGTGTAGAGGGGGCAAAGGCGAACTGTGCGAAAAGGGCACCAAGCAGAATAATAATGAGCGGATTCGACAAGGTGACGAGGAAGGCCGTCCAGCCGTTATACCAGAGTGTGCCCTTCTGCTTACTCGTCTGTCGCATCTTTTTCAACGGGTCATTCCTGTAGGTGACGAAACCGAAGACGAGCAGCACCACGCTGCCCACCACCTGCAGATAGAAGCGGTAAGTAGGGTCGTTGACGAAGTCGGTCACCAGACTCATTCCCAGCCCAGTGATAGCCACATATATCAGATCGCTCGCCGCAGCACCCACACCCGTCACGAAACCATACCAGCGCCCCTTGTTCAGCGTACGCTGGACACAGAGTATGCCGACAGGTCCCATAGGTGCAGAGGCTATAATGCCGATGAGCATTCCCTTGAACACGAAGTCCAGTATATTGGGTACTACTTGTAACATGCCTGCAAAGGTACAAAAAAGTTAGGAGTTAAGAGTTAGGAGTTAGGAGTTTTTAGACATTAAATACGTAAAAAATGTTAATTCACGGCAAATAACTCCTAACTACTAACTCCCAACTCCTAACTTTATCGTACCTTTGCAGCAATTATTCTAGAACTAAAAACATTTAAGGACCTATGAACGAACAAGCAGGAATAAAGCCCTATGTCATCGGACTTGACTTAGGCGGCACGAACTCAGTATTTGGAATCGTCGACTCACGTGGCGAAATCAAGGCTACCACAGCTATCAAGACTGGCGGCTACGAAACTGCCGAGGCTTATGTCGAGGCATCGGTGAACGCCTTGCTGCCCGTCATCGAGCAAGTTGGCGGCATAGAGAAGATCAAGGCTATGGGCATTGGTGCGCCCAACGGCAACTACTACAGCGGCACCATCGAGTTTGCCCCCAATCTGGCCTGGGCTCACAATGGCAAGGTGCCCCTCGCCCAGATGTTCAGCGACAAGCTGGGTGGCATCCCCGTCGGTCTGACCAACGATGCCAATGCTGCTGCCATCGGCGAGATGGTCTATGGTGTGGCTCGTGGCATGAAGAACTTCATCGTCATCACGCTGGGCACAGGCGTAGGCTCGGGTATCGTGGTCAATGGTCAGCTGCTCTACGGATGCGACGGATTCGCTGGTGAGCTCGGTCACGTCACGATGGTGCGTGGCAAGGAAGGACGCAGCTGTGGCTGCGGACGCACAGGCTGTCTCGAGGCCTATTGCTCGGCAACGGGTGTGGCTCGCACGGCTCGCGAGTTGCTAGCAACGACAACCCGCCCCTCTCTGCTGCGTGAGATGAAGCCTGAGGACATCACCTCGCTCGACGTCTCGATTGCTGCAGGCAAGGGTGACGAGCTGGCCAAGGAGATCTACGAGTTTACGGGCCACATGCTGGGTGAAGCTTGCGCCGACTTCGCAGCTTTCTCATCGCCCGAGGCATTCATCTTCTTCGGAGGCATGGTGAAGGCCGGCGAGCTCATCATGAAGCCCATCCGCGAGTCCTACGAAGAGCATGTTCTGAAGATCTTCCGTGGTAAGGCCCAGTTCCTCGTCAGCGGTCTCGACGGTGCCTCCGCCGCCGTGCTGGGAGCCTCAGCTGTAGGTTGGGAGCTATAGAACACTCTAAGTCCTTCGCAAGCGAAGCGATAGAGCTGAGCATGGGGATTGCGGGCTGAACAAGTGAACACGCTAACTTTAGGCACGGACAACCACGAATGACATTGTCATTTCAAGTGTTTATCCGTGCCTATATTTTATTACTTTTTTCTCTGAAAATTTGGAAGTTTCGGAAAAAGTCGCTATATTTGCAGTCAAAACAGTAACGACAATATGACAGCAATAGATTTACGTACGAATACGATGCAGTTGCTTGAGCGCTTCGATTATACCGATGTAGTGCTTTGGCAAAAGGTTCATGATGCCATTGTCTCTATCTACAACGATGAGGAAGTCGCTTTGTCGGCCAAGCGTGCCCAGCAGAAAGCTAAGTTGCGCCAGATGGTGGGCATTTTAGACAATGCGGGTGATGACTGGAAGCGAGTAAAGGAGGAGGCCCTGACAGAGAAACATCAATAGGCTTATGAAGGTTTTTATTGACACGAATATCTTCCTTGATGTTCTTTGCAAGCGCGACCAATACGTTGATGCTGCCCTTCGGATATTTGACTTGGCTGTGGACGACCGTATCGAACTGCTTATTTCCGATTTAGGCACTTCGGTTGACTAACGTGTGGTAACTAAGGTGGCCCAATGGTTAAAAACATCATTATTTTTGGCAGTCTCGGATTTTTTTGTAACTTTGCACATAATTTATAATATATGAGTACTTTGCAACGCATAACAACAAGAAATATGAAACGATTGATACTGCTGTTTTCCATTCTGGCGATGAGCCTTAGCGCTCAGGCCTATACCAATGTACCAGGCTTCGATGGCGAGACGTGGCTGGACCATGTCGACGAGGACGGCTTCGTGAACTTCGGCGACGGCTCGGAGAGCAACCCCTGGCAGATACGCTCGGCCGGCGCGCTGGCCTATCTGGCACGTGCGGTGAACAACGGCGAGACCTACGAAGGCAAGTACTTCGTCATCGCCGCTAATATCGACCTGGGCTATGCCCCGAGCGGCACGTCGCTGGTGTGGGTGCCCATAGGCTGCACCGAGGACAAATGCTTCATGGGCACGCTGACCAACGGCAGCTACACCGATGCCAACGGCGTGGAGCAGCCCTGTGTAATCAAGGGCATGACCATCGGAGCCATCGGCACGGGCGCCACGGAGTATTTCGGGCTCTTCGGTGTGCTGAAGGGCACGGTTGAAGGCTTGGTGATTAAGAACGCGAAGATTATCGTTGAAACCAATAGCGAATTCGAAGTCGGCACGCTGTGCGGATTTTTAGGTTCGGGGAAGGTCAACGAAGCACCGGGCACGATACGTCGATGCACGGTGGAGAACGTGACTATTGATGTCACGACATCTACCGCACGCAATTCCGTAGGCGGCCTGATCGGCACCGTGTACGATTTCACTGAGCTGACCAGCAACCTGGCCAAGACGACCATTCGCGCCACCGGTCCCTTGTATGCGGGCGGCGCGTTCGGCTTCGTGGCGGCCGACTGTCAGATTAAAGACTGCCACACCGTGGTGGATATGACCGTCGAGAACGAGACGGAGAATGAGGCCTCGGCCGGCGGCATCACGGGCTGCTGCAACGGCATGTATAGTTCTAAAGGAAAAACAGAGCTGATGGCCTGCACTGCTTCGGGCGACATCGAGGTCCGCGGCGACGGCACACACGTCGTCATGGGCGGCATCACGGGTCATGCCTCCTTCTGTCAGAAACTTTATTGTTGCATCACGTCGGTCTCGCTCTCCGGCGGGCACACAATGGGCGGCCTGATGGGCTTCTACGAAAACATGAAGGAACATGCCAGCGCAGGCATTTACCAGTGCTTCTGCAGCTCGTTCGTCGATGCCAAGAAAGCGACCTACGCCGGCGGAATGTTCGGGCACGTGAGCTTCTGGATGTTATATAACACGAGCGCCCGTTTTAGCGTTGGCGTGTACGGTTATCAGGTCTTCTCCACCTTTGCCGGCACCATGACCAAGCCCGAGTCTGCAGACAGCAAGTACGGCGTCATCGTGGGGTATGTGGAGAGAGACGAGAAGCCCGACGAATTCGGCTACTTCCGCTACGACCGCCAGATGTGCGACCTGCAGCTGAACGGCATGGGCTGGACAGGCGACTACAACGCCACGTCGCCCAACTGGGGCACCGGGGCCTATCGACTCGTAGCCGCCTTCGACTCGCCGAAGCCCCAGGACGGCGTCTATGCTTACTACCAAGAGGCGTGGATGGCAGAGCTGGAACAGCAAAGCGGGATCAATGGGTCGTTCTACACTGCGAACATGAAGGTGGCCTGCGCCCCCCTCATCATCACCAACGACTACAAGACCTACTTCAACGCTTACGACGTGACCATCGACTTCCTCGTAGAGAAGTTCGTGAACGCGACCACGGGCGAAGAGCTTGCCACCTACCAGCTGGCCAGCCCCACACCCTCGTGCCTGAAGTTCAGCGACAACAAGGCAAAGCTACTCGACCCGGGCGAGGCTGTGGTTATCGTCAACTGCCGCGGTGTGCAACGCAAGGTTCACCTCGACATTACTTACGGTGTTCCTTGGGACGGTTATGCAGCAGGCAGTTGGAACTGGAACGACTTTATTGGCGGCGACGGCACGGCAAAGAATCCATACGTGATTCACAATGTCCAGGAACTGCTGAGAGTGATTGCTAACAAGGAAGAGTACCTTGGGGAGTACAGGTATAATGTTGAGGGAATGCATTATATCCTGACGAATGACATCTTCATGAATACTCACCTGCTGACCGACGACGAGCAGCCGCGCGATGATGCGCAACCATGGAGAGGTACCGAATGGAATGCCATCCTGCACGGCAACGGCAAGACTATCTACGGTCTGAAGAGCGTCAAGACAGAACCAGACTCAGACGAGAGCACATTAAGCGGTTTGTTCAAGCGTGTGAGCGGCACTATCGAGGATCTGGCCGTAGTGGACGCCTACGTGCAGGCGGCCGGTTCGAGTTCAGGGATTAGCGCGGGCATCATTTGCGGCGAGCTGTTAGAGAACGGTTCCATCGAGCGGTGCCTTGTGCATGGTGCCGTGCAGAGCAACGGCTATGCAGGCGGCATCTGTGGCAATGCCGGGGCCAGCGGCACACGCATTGCCGACTGTTTTGCCGCCGTGCACATCGGTTGGCCAGGCAGCAGCCCCGAGAATTATATCGGCGCCGGCATTGTGGGCGCTACGCCTGAGGAAATCACACGTTGTGTCAGCACCTGCAAGGTGGAGGTAGCGGGCGAAGGGCCATACGGCATCACACGCGATGTCTCACGAGCCACCGACTGCTGGTTCGACCGCCAGATGATGTCGCAAGACGACGCCTCGAAAGGCAGCACCTACACCAAGGATATGATTGGCGGCAAGATACTGTCCGGCAACAGCTACTGGTACACCGAGCAGGACCGCTACCCCATGCTGCGCCAGTTCGCGGGCACCACCTACGGCAGCCTGCTTGCCGCCCCCGTGTTCTTTGCCGACAACCGAGCCGTCGATGCCGAGGCCGCGATCGACCGCGCCGGCTACGTGACGCAGATCTTCGACCTTCCCACGGAGAACATCGTCTGGCGCGCCCGGCTTGGCAGCCAGCATCTCGACGTCATCAATGAGTGCGGCGCCGGCACGCCCAACGGACGCATCAGCGGCGAGCCCGACCACCTCATCGGAGAAACGGCGAGCACGGCCAGCCTCTGCACGCGCGCCAAGCACTGCATCGCCGTGGATGTATGGGCCGACAAAGCCGGCTTAGCGTTCAAGGACGACAACACCAAGGCCGCCTGTCTGGCCGCCTTCGATGCCGATACCGACGACCTCATCACCCTGCGCGAGGCCTTCACGGCAAATGCTCAGAAATTCGCTGTCTTCAATGCCAATGACGAAGCGAAGAATGCTGAGAGCTTCACAGAAATGCGCTACTTCGCAGGCATCACAGACCTGCAAGAGAATATACTCTCGGGCCTCACGAAACTCCGTGAGCTGGAACTGCCCAGAGTGCTCACCACTGTCAGTCCTAACGCATTCAACGGTTGCATGAGCCTCGAGAGCGTAACGCTGCCACACACCTTCCGCACTGCTACCGGCGAGGGGTTCTACGGCTCTGCCATTCGCGACATCCTCGTCAACGACAAGAACCCGCAGTGCCTGAGCATCGACGGCGCCCTCTACCAAACCGACGACCTGGACGACACGAAGGTGATGCTCATGGCCTATCCTCCCGGTCGCGGCGAGACGAGCGCCACCCTCAGCGCACCT
>JAEEGK010006965.1_pt1 | contig 27059 bp, 18 predicted proteins | sample 8958771 | NCBI WGS metagenome assembly JAEEGK01 (sample SAMN16246547, study PRJNA631951) | gut metagenome | biome: gut microbiome; feature: rumen; material: SC-attached | host: Bos | place: Iran: Karaj | collected 2018-10 | reverse complement strand
GCTCCGGGGAACGCATCTTTCGGCCTTCCGGCTATGCCCTTGGAGGGGCAATCACTATGTTTTTTCAGCGCTGCTACGTATTGTCCTTCGCCGGGGACTAAGCCAGGCAGAAGGGCGTAGCCGTATTTCGTGTTGACCGCCGGAGGGAAGGGCGGGAGCGGGATGACATCGGCCCCCAGTTCTTTGGCGATCCATTCTACGGTGTCGTCGTTTTCGAAGTGGTTGAAGGTGCAGGTGGAGTAGATGAGGATTCCGCCGGGCTTCAGGGTGGGCCAGATGTCGGAGAGGATGCGGCGGGAGCGGGCGGCGCAGAATTCCACGGTCTTCGGCGACCATTCGTCGATGGCCTGCTGGTCCTTGCGGAACATGCCTTCGCCGGAGCAGGGGACATCGGCCACGATGGCGTCGAATACGGGGTCTTCGCCGAAGGCCGAAGGGTCCCGCGACACGGTGCCCACGCGGGGGTCTCCCCAGGTTTCCACGTTGCTGCGGAGAACGGCGTAGCGGTTGCGCATGACCTCGTTGGCGAGGAGGGAGTAGCGGTCCCCGAAGCGTTCCCGCAGGGAGGCGGCGAGGTCGGTGGTCTTTCCGCCGGGGGCGGCGCACAGGTCCAGCACGCGGCAGCCGGGCTGCAGGTCTTCCGTCACCTGACGGAACACGTGGCCGACAAACATGGCCGATGTGTCCTGCACGTAGTAGCAGCCCGCATGGAAGAGCGGGTCCAGCGTAAAGACGGGGCGTTCTTTGAGAAGGTAGCCGTAGGGGCTCCAGGGCACTCTTTCTGCCTCGGGGAAGGGACATTCCTGCAGCTTGGCGGGGTTCAGGCGGATGGATACCGACGGAGCCTGTTCCAGCGCCGCCGCTACGACATCGGCCCGGCCTGTGGAGGCCTGCAGCAGTTCGATGAATCCTTCCGGGAACATCCTATTTGCTCCAGTACTGGGTGTCGAAGCCTTCGGGCTTCTTGCCGTTGGATGCGTCCACGATGCCGTCCACGACCTTGTCCAGGGCTTCCTGGATCTTGCCGGCGAGCATCATCTTCATCATGAGGTTGAGGTCTGCCTCCAGGGTGATCCAGAACTCGGTCTTGAAGGCGTCCTGGGTGGAGGGCTCGAAGTGGACGACGATATGGAAAGCGAAGGGGGCGCCGTAATCTACCAGTTCAATGCGGCTGTAAGGGACTCTCTGATGGATCTTTACACCGATGTTGAATCCCTGGACGGTAGCGCTGAGGGTGTCCATATCGGCCCGGAAGAGATCCTGCTTGTCCTCGGGGAGGGTGCGGACGAAATTGGTGAGGTCCGTGAAGGACATATACAGCTCGTAGGGCTGGCGGGATACGATCCCGTGTTTGCTTTCTATATTGGTCATCTTTTGTTAACTTTGCAAAGTACAAATATAGCAAAAATGCATAAAATATACTTCGAGAAGCGTTGTATCATCATCTGTTCCCCCAAGGATGAGGCCTTGTCAGACCCGAACTCCGTAGAGTTCCACGTAGGGGAGAAGATCGACATCCATGCCCTGGTGGGTATGTTCGAAGTGCAGGACACGCTTTCCCGGATCTATATTCCCACGACCGATATCGAAAAGACGTACCGTCGCATCTGCCAGGAGTTCAAGGAGGTGAATGCGGCCGGCGGCCTGGTGAGCAACCGCCGCGGTGATTTCCTGCTCATCTCCAGAAACGGTCTCTGGGACCTCCCAAAGGGCCATCAGGAGCCCGGTGAGGATATCGAAATCTGCGCCATGCGGGAAGTGCAGGAAGAAACCGGTGTGGACCAGCTGGACCTGCGCCGCCTCATCTGCATCACGGACCACGTATATTATCGCAACGACATGTGGCACCTCAAACATACCTGGTGGTACGACATGCTGTACACGGATCCCACGAACCTCACCCCTCAGCGCGAGGAAGACATAACAAAGGCGGCCTGGGTCGCCAAAAGTTCCCTGCCGCCTTTCCTTAAGAATACGTATCCCTCCATCCAGGAGGTCTTCCGCGAAGCGAGAATCTAATTGTTCGTCGTCACGGTGTAGGTTCTTGTGTAAGTGCCGTCACTGTTCTGGGTGACGTCGCTCACGGTAACGGTACTGCCGGGTGCGGCAAGGTCTTCAGGACTGCTCCAGTTCCCATAATTGTTATAGCCTTCGATACCTCCGACTTTGAAATGATCCTGGCTGGTAACCGTCAGCGTTCCGTTTCCGGTCAGATAGACCGACCCGTTGTACCAGCGTCCGGCGTCGATGCAGAACTGTGCATAAGGGCACGAGATGACGTTGTCTCCGATGAGGCGAACCGTAAAGCCTGCCGATTGGGTGCCGAATAGATATGCATGCATGTTCCCATTGTAATAGGCGGTAAGGTGGTCCAGCGTTACCGTGCAGGATTTGTATTCGTCCAGATTGATTACGTATTGTTTGCTGGTCCCGCTGAGGGTGAAGTTTATGTCCTCGTCGGGTTGAAACAAATCGAGCCTATATTCACCTTCGTGATCCTTGAGCGTCACACCGGTAACGGTGGGCTTGACGGGTTGATCGGGCTCGACGGCAGCCGTCCGGGTGATCTTGTACACCTTGTTGGTCAGGGATTTCTCGCCCAGGGTTACACGCTTCCATTCCAGCTCGCCTTTTCTTATGAACCGCAGGTGGTGGGTTATTTTTCCGAGAGGGACCTGGGGACTGCACACAAAGGCTGCGGAGCCGTTCCCGTCGGCCTGGATTTCTCCCAGATAATTGTTAAAGTACCTTTCTCCATCCGGCATCATGTAAAAGACTTGATAGGTGGCTCCTGCCGTGAGGGAGTTGACGTGGCAGTCGAAGATGGGATGGCAGGTGTTATCCTCGCTCGAGAAAACGTCAAGATCGAAAGATTGGGAAGAAGCGTCATAGTTTCCCCTGATGTCCATGAACCCGGTCATGTAGTCTTCTACCGAAGAAGAGATCCTGTTCAGGCTCTCGTCCAATATGCCGCGTTGGTCGTTGGATTGGACGAAATAATGGGATGCGGTCTTGCTGTGAACGAGTGTGGCCATGCGGGAGAATGTGCCTTCGCTTTCACATTCGCTCAACGGATCAGTTGTGGTAAATGTGTGCGAAGAAAGGACCACTTCGCCCATCCCGCTGTCCTCATAAACCTGGAGATCCCCTTTGAACTGGGCGGAAGTGGCGCCTTCTGCGGGTACATCCTCGATGTCAAGGAATCCGACGAGGTATTTGGCCTGCTCGCTGACGGCTTCTCCTTTTGTCCGGAATGACATCTTTTCACCTCCATTATTTCCGGATTGGGTTCCGGAAATGAGGGCATGGACATAGAGTCTGTCACCGGCGGTGAACTTCAACGTACGGGCACCGCCGTTATTCTCTACCGTACTTTTGGTTTCGGCGAAACCGGCGCCCACAGAGACATGGACGGTGCTGTTCTCGGGGATAACGACGACAGGCTGTCCCTTTTCACAGGAGACCAGGACCCAAGCGGCTGCAAGCAGCGCAAACATTACTTTTTTCATGCGTCCCACTCCTCCTCTAATAGAATTACGTTTAACAGAACGTCGGTACTGCTGCCGGATAGGATACCGGCTTCCGACCGAAGCTCCACGATCTCCGTCGCGGGGGCTTCATACACTACTTTGTTTGTTTTCATAATGAAACAAATATAGTACGGGAGGCCCCCGGCCATGTCAAATGGCGTATAATCTTATGTCTATTTCCGTATAAAACTGACGTGAGTTGTGCAATCTTAGGTCGATTTTACCCCTTTTTTCAGCCTAAGATTGTCAGTTGTGACGATCTTAGTTCGATTTGGGGGGTGTTTTCAGCCTAAGATTGTATCCGAGGTAGGAAGGATTAACGCTCCGGGTGCTGCTTCTGATAGAGTTCCCAGCTGTTGAAGAGATTCTGCCAGATGGCATACAGGCCGCCGGCCACGGACGTGACGGGGGTCATGTAGTTGTATCCCAGCCAGATCAGGAAGCCGGTGTTCTTCTGGCCCAGCGCCTGGCCGGCGGTGAGGCTGTCCACGGAATCCTTTCCCATCTTGCGGCCGCAGAAGAACTGCACGGCGCAGGCAGCCATGGAGACGAGGACGATGCCGGCGATGCTCCAGGCGCCCAGACCGCTCAGCAGCAGGGCACGGGTAGAGAGCACCATGGCCAGCATGAGGCCGATGCCCCAGACGTAGAACGACTTGGAACTCCAGCGCATGAGGACACGCTGCAGCCGGTGGGTCGTATAGCGGATGAGCCACGCCACGAGGCCGGGCAGAATCAGCACGGGGAACACCTTGAGGGCGATATGGCCGACATAGGCCCAGAACCCGAGCGTGGAAGAAGGGTTCACCAGCGGAATCACCAGCGGGATGAGGAAGGTGGCCGCCACATTGATCATGACGACATAAGTGACCGTACCGGCCAGGTTACCGCCCAGGCGGTCGGTAATGACGCCTGCGGCCGAGGCCGTGGGGCAGATCAGGCACAGCATGGCACATTCCAGCAGCATGCGCACGGGGCCGTGGGTGATAACCACCAGGCCGGCCAGCACGAGGAAGCCGAGCCCCTGCACCAGCAGGGCGCCCAGATGCCATCGGCTCAGGCGCAGGTCATGCGGGGAAATCTTCACGAACTGGAAGAACAGCAGGGTCGCAATCACCAGCCGCTGGCCTTCGCTGGCCATAGGATGCAGCCACCGGCCGTAGCAGTGCAGGGCCGGTGTAAAGTGATAGATCAGGTACAGGCTGATGCCCACGACAATGGCAAGGGGCAGCATCCAGTCCCGGAGGAGGGTTGACAACTTACGCATGAGATTCTTCGCTTCGCTCAGAATGACAGGAAATCCAGGGGCCGATGAGCTTATCGATGAGCGGGTCTGTCACACGCATGCACAGGCCGGTGAGGATGGCCAGGATGAGGGTTCCCTCGCGGATGACTACGGTGGCGCCGTTGCCCGTCAGGAGGCCGAAGGCGAACCAGGCGAAGACGGCGGTAAGGGCCACCAGAACCACGTCAAAGACCACTTTGACATTGCCGAAAGACTTCTGTGTGACGCGGGACAGGACGGCGGTGGTCATGTCGCCGGCCAGGATCCAGCCGTCCCCGATCACTTCCAGCTTGATGCCGATGGCGGTGACCAGCACGGCGGCCAGGCTCAGCAGAATCTGGACGGGATAACTGGTGCTGGGAGTGAAGGCGTCGAACAGCCAGATGGAGGCGTCGCACATATAACCGAACACGAAAGCGGCGGGAATCTGCATGAGATAGCGCAGCTTGAAATCCTTGCGGAGGATGATGACCTGAAGGCCGATGAATAACAAATGCATCATCCAGGTAAAGGTGCCCACGGAGATGCCGCTCCACTGCAGATTGGCGATGGTGGGCGGACAGGAAGGCGGGGCGATACCCAGATTGGATTTGATGGAAATGCCCACTCCGAGCGCCACCAGAACGAGGCCTAAAGTGGATATTCCGTAACGGATACCTATATTTTTAAGACGCATAAAACTCTGTTTGTGCATGCAAATATCCGCATTATTGCTTAATTTTGCAAATTGTGACCAAGAACAACAACCTTATAGTAACATGAAAAAGACACTGATTCTTATGATGTCAATGCTCGCATTTGCAGCATGCGCTCCCAAAAGCGGAGCCCCCGCTCTGGACATGACCAGCCTGGACACGTCCGTGAGCCCGAAGGAAGATTTCTATCAGTATTCCACCGGCGGTTGGCAGAAGAACAACCCGCTCCGCCCGGAATTCTCCCGCTACGGTAGCTTTGACGCCATCCGTGAACGCACCCAGGAGAACCTGAACGCCCTCTTCGAGAGCATGACCACCCTGGAGGCCAAACCCGGAACCGTGGACCAGAAGATCTCCGACCTGTACAAGATGGCCCTCGACTCCACCACCCGCAACAACCTGGGCGCACAGCCCATCCTCCCTTACATCGCCGAGATCCAGGCCATCCAGTCCAAGGACGAGCTGGCCACCCAGCTGGGTAAGATGTTCCTCGTGGCCGAAGGCGGTTTCTTCGGCGCCGGCGTAGAGGCCGACCTCGCCAACAGCGAGATGCAGGTCCTGTACCTGGGCCAGGGCGGCCTGGGCATGGGCGACCGCGACTACTACCTCAAGGCCGAGAACAAGGAACTCTATGAAGGTTACAAGGCTTTCCTGGTGAAGGTCCTCAACCTCGCCGGTGTCGAGAACGCCGAAGCCGTGGCTGAGAAGGACCTCGCCGTTGAGAATGCCCTGGCCCAGATTTCCTGGACCCGTGAGCAGAACCGCAACATGCAGGCCATCTACAATCCGATGACCAGCGAAGAGATCATCGCCAAATTCCCCGGCATCCGCTTCGACAAGGTTTGCGCCGCAGCCGGCGTAGAGCCCGAGGGCTCCATCATCGTGCAGCAGCCTTCCTACTTCGAGGGCCTGTCCAAGTACATGGACAAGACCGACCTGGAGACCCTGAAGTCCTACCTGCTGGCCCAGTTCGTGGCCGACCAGTGCGGCGCCCTGGACGACGAGTTCTACACCGCCAGCTGGGAGTTCTTCTCCCACCAGATGTCCGGTGCCCAGGAGCAGCAGCCCCGCTGGAAGCGCGCCATGTCCGTTCCCAACAGCCTCCTCGGCGAGGCCGTGGGTGAGATGTACGTGAACCGTTACTTCCCCGAGAGCTCCAAGAAGAAGATGGTCACCCTCGTGGAGAACCTCCGCACCGCCCTGGGTCAGCACATCGAGACCCTCGACTGGATGAGCGACGAGACCAAGGTCAAGGCTCAGGAGAAACTGGCCGCCTTCACCGTGAAGATCGGCTATCCCGACAAGTGGAAGGACTACAGCACCCTGGACATCAACCCCGAAAAGACCTACTACGAGAACCTGCGCAACGCCAGCGCCTGGTACGTACAGGACAACCTGAGCAAGCTGGGCAAGCCCACCGACAAGACCGAGTGGGGCATGACTCCCCAGACGGTCAACGCTTACTACAACCCTACCACCAACGAGATCTGCTTCCCTGCCGCTATCCTCCAGAAGCCCTTCTTCGATCCTGATGCCGACGAACCCGTGAACTACGGCGGTATCGGCGTGGTGATCGGCCATGAGATGTCCCACGGCTTCGACGACCAGGGTTCCATGTTCGACGCCAACGGCAACATGGTGAACTGGTGGACCGACGAGGACAAGGCCAAGTTCGACGCCCTGGGTGACAAGCTCGTGGCCCAGTTCGACGCTGTCGAGATCCTGCCCGGCGTAAAGGCCAACGGCCGCTACACCCTGGGTGAGAACATCGGCGACCACGGCGGTCTGTCCATCGCTTACTCCGCCATGGAGAACGCTGTCTCCGGCAAGGATCCCATGATCGACGGCTTTACCCGCGCCCAGCGCTTCTACCTGAGCTATGGCGCCATCTGGGCCCAGAACATCACCGATCAGGAGAAGGCCCGTCTCACCAACATGGACGTGCACTCCCTGGCTGTGAACCGCGTGAACGTGAGCGTGCGTAACTTCCAGTCCTTCTTCGATGCCTTCGACATCCATGAGGGAGACGCCATGTTCCGTCCCGAGGAAGAGCGCGTACACATTTGGTAGCCGAAGCGTTCATATCGCGAAAGCTTAAGTTTCAAGGAAACATGGCGGCGATCGCGATCGCCGTCAGTTTCTTTATCATCATTCTGGCTGTGGCCGTCAGCGCCGGTTTCCGGAACGTCATCCGGGACGGTGTGGCGGCCATGACCGGTGATGTAAGGATCCAGCCGTACGTCTCCGGCACCGGAGAGGACCCGGTTTCCATGCCGGCGCACCTTCCTTCCGCAGAGAAACTGCTGGCCCTTCCCGGCGTGGTGGGCATCGAGCCTGTCGCCGTCCGCGCCGGCATCGTCAAGAACGGCGACATCATCCATGGCGTCGTGGTAAAAGGCGTCGTAGCCGAAAGTGACAATGACGTCATGGCCGGCCCCGACCGGCCATCTCTTGCCGTCTCTATCCCTCACCGCCTCTCCGAAATCACCGGCCTTGGTGTGGGTGACGACATGGTCACTTACTTCGTCGGCGAGAAAGTGCGGGTCCGTAAGTTCCACATTACGGCCATCCACCGGGATCTGGTGGAAGTGGACGACAACCTGCTGGTCTATGCCAACCTCTTCGATATTCAGCGCCTGAACGGCTGGAGCGAGGACGAGGTCTCCTGCCTGGACGTTTCCCTGACGGAGAACGCCTCGCGCGAGGAAGTGGCGTGGACCATCGGCCATATCCTTGCCGACAGCGGGGACCCCGTGGAGGATGCGCTGTACGTCACCTCCTCGGAGGAGTCCTATCGGCAAATCTTCGACTGGCTCAAGCTGCTGGATTTCAACGTGCTGGTCATCCTGATTCTGATGACGGTGGTAGCCGGTTTCAACATGGTGAGCGGCCTTCTGATCATGCTGCTCCGCAACATCCCCACCATCGGCACGCTTAAAACGATGGGCATGAGCGACCGCGCCATCGGCCGGCTCTTCGTGCGCATCGGCGCCCGGGCCGTGTTCAAGGGCATGCTTATCGGCAATGCGCTGGCCCTTCTTTTCTGCCTCGTCCAGGGGGCGACGCATCTCATTCCGCTGGACCCCGCCAACTACTTCGTCTCCTGGGTCCCGGTCCATATCAATGTACTGTGGGTGATTGCGGCCGATATCGCCGCATTCGCAGGCATCATCGCCCTGCTGTGGCTCCCTTCGCGCGTGGTCGCCTCCATCGACCCCGCCAAAACCGTCAAGGCCGATTAACTACCTCGGATAAATTCGGGAATAGTACTGGTACGTATCCAGTACGTTGTTGACGTAGGCTACGGTGTGGTGGCCTTCGGGGAGGAGCGTGGCCACTTTGTCCCAGCGGGTGGCGTCCAGGCCCTGTTCTTCGGCCTTGGCGATGAGCCGGGTTACATTGCCCTCGCCGTAATTGTAGGCGGCCAGTGCGAATTTGATGGATTCCATGGGATTCGCCGCAGGGAACATACTTTCCAGCCGATGCAGATAGCGGGAACCGATATTCAGGTTCCGGGCCGGATTGGACAGTTCCTCGGCGGTATAGCGTCTGCTGCGGATCTGCATGAGGCCGCGGGCGCCCTTGTTCGAGGTGGCTTCGTTGTGGAAACGGGATTCGTGATACACCACGGCGGCCAGCAGGCGCCAGTCCCAGCCGATGCTGTCGGCGTTGGCCCGAAGCAGGTTGTCGTACTGGGAAATCGAGGTCAGGTTGACGGGCTTGCCGGACAGATACCGCTTCTGCATGCGGTTGAAGCGTTCGGACGCCGTGAGTTCCGTGATCCATCGGTTGATATTGTGCAGGGCCTCGGTTTCGGAAGAACGGACGGCCCATACGGTACCATCGGCAAAAGCGCGCGAGAACACGACGCCGTCGGGGATGTCATGGGTGTCTTCGGAGACGATCATCAGGTCGGCCGCGCCGCTGGCGAGGGAGTCCAAAGTCCAGGGTTCGGTCTTGATTTTTACGTCCAGATTCAGGTCGTCGGCGTACTTTTTCACAAGGGTCCGCTGGAAGGCCTCATCGGCCTTGGGGATAACGCAATTGAGGGTTCTCTCTGGCGGAAGAAGTGCGATACGCTTGTAACTCTTGATAGGAATCAGGAGCAACAAGGCCGTGAGGGCCGCTGCGTATGCCAGCACTTTTTTCGTCATCTACCCATATTTGACATGCCGCTGGAATGGTTAGAGGATCTTCCGGAATTGCCGCCGCCGCTGAGGCCGCCACCGCTGGCGCGGGACGACAGGGTCTTGGGGGCGGTAAGCCTCGGGTAGAACGGCCAGGATATGCCGAACCTGAGGGCCGGAGCGGAACAGATGTAGTGGTGGGCCGTGAAGAAGTCGTGCGACTGGGCGGGCCAGCCGCGACCGGCATTTTCGTACCGGAGGAATATGCAGCAGTTCTTCCACTGAGCGTTGACAAAGACGTCCGTGACGGGAACATTGCCGTATTCCTCTTCTTCCTGCAGGGTGAATACGCCTGCGACCGGGTTGAAAGAAGGAATCTTCCAACGGGTGGTATAACGGGTATTGATGCCCAGCTGCAGCTGGAGCACCTTGGCATCCACGATGTTGAACTGGATGTAGTATCTTGCGTTGACGGCCAGCGTAGGCAGGGGGAGTACCTCCTTGGCCGATGATGTCTGGAACAGGACGGCATTCTCCAGATGGAGCGGGCCGATGGCCAGGTGATGGGCGACGTCGGCCGACAGGACGCTGATGGCTTCGCCGTGCTGACGGGCGATGCCCTGGGCGTCGTAGTAGTTGTATCCGGCGATAAGGGCGTAGCCGGCGTGGGCTTTCAGTTTCAGATAGGGGATATCCAGGCTGCCGGAAACCTTGGTCGTGGAAATCTTGCCGAAGTCATTCTCCCACTTGAAGTGGTTGGAGTAGAAATGCTGCGCATAGAAATCCGGCTCCTTGAGGCTGGTCTCGAAGTGCGCGCCGATGGTGAGCGGGCTGGTCCTGGCCTTGCGGAAAGGATACAGGCTCACCTGGGCGTTGCCCTTTACGAAGAAATCTCCGGCTTCCTTGCCGGCGAAGTTCAGCAGTCCCGTGGCGTCCCAGCTGAAGTATTTGCTCAGGCGGCCTTCCGCGCCGGCATAGGCGTAGAAGCTGGTCCAGGTATGGTTGACCGACTTGTAAAGGACTTCATTGGGGCTCTGCAGATAGAAGTGCTGGATGCGGTTGCCCACACCGCCTTCGATCTTGGAGACGATGGCATCCTCCTTCCAGGGCTGCAGCCGCAGGAAGATGCGGTTGTCCAGGCGGGAGGTCCTCAGGCTATCTACGCTCTTATTGGGGTTGATGTAGAAGGCGTCGTTATAGAACTTCGAAAGCTGGGTGGACGTATTGTCCACGTACTTCTTGGAATAGACGCTGTACTCGGAGGACGTGCCGATGAAACCGGTGGTGATGTCCTTGTTGAGGCTGTCGGAAGGCACCCAGGACGTGTCCTTGCGGTGCTTGAGTTTTTCCAGGAACTCGAACGGGATGCGGTAGCTCTGGTCGTAGAACAGGGTTGTCTTCCGGTAGCTGTTGGTGGCCGCGGCCAGGTTCACTTCGATTTCGCGGACATCCACGGTGGTGTCCCGCACCCACATGTTGTCCCGCACGCCGCCGCTCTCCTGACGGATGAGGCGGTTGTAGATGAAGCCGCCGTGGGCCAGGTACTTCTTGCCGACATAGTTGCCGGCCACGAAGTACGTATTGTTTTTGGTCTCCTCGTTCTTGAGGGTACCGGCGCCGCCGTAACGTTTCATTTCCAGGGCGATGTTCAGCTCCGGGAGGATGTTCTGCGTGGTGAAGATGCGGAAGTTGTCGGCGCTCAGGGTGCTGTTCATGAACAGGTTACCGGAGTACTCCAGTTCTGTGTAGGGGGTCTTGGTGTTGAACTGCGGCAGGTTGTCGGCGGTGTAGGTCCAGCTTTCCAGCGGGCTGTAGAAGCTGGTGGAATTCTCCGTGTTGCGCTGGAAGTAGTTGTACTCCTGGACGGCGCTGCCGGGCATGCCCAGCCAGGAAGCGCCTACGTCCTTGCGCATGAAGGGATAGTCGTAGAAATGATAGTTGGCGGTGGTGTCCCACTCGAATACGTCTATCTTGTTGTTGAGGCGGTTGTGCCGCCAGGTGACCATGCGCTTGTAATAGAGGGAGTCCGGCAGGAAGGCCGTTTCCAGGATACGGGGCGTGTTCTGGCGGATACTGTCCTTGACGTGCTGCAGGCTGTCCTTGCGCTTGAGGATGGAATCCTGTCTGTGCAGCATTTTGGGCAGGGTGACGTGCTCGTAGGTCCAGCGTTTCTGCTCGGCCTTGGACATGGCGGCGAACTTGCGCTCCCACGCGGCCTTGGCGGCGGCGGTGGAATCGGCCAGGTACAAGGAGTCGATGACGGGCCAGGTGAGGGTGTCGCCGGCGGCGATCAGGGAATCCACCACCACACGGTGCGTGTATCCGTCCTTGACGGCTACGTACCATTGATAGAGGAAGGGATCCGTGACCTTGAGGCTGTCCGGCACCTTCATGGTGTCACGGGCGAAGACCTTGGGGGCGGTGTCCTGCTGCGGTTCGGCAAAGAGGTCGAAGTCTTCTTCGTCGGCCAGGGAGTCCAGGGGACTGCGCGTGGTGTCCGGCAGGGAAGTCACGACCGTGTCCCGCTGGGGAAACCAGGAATGCAGGCGGGCGGCGCGGTTCACTTCCACGCCGACAGTCTGTGCAGCCACCGCTCCGGCGACGGCCAGCGGAATCACTACTTCCGACCAAAACTTTGCCATATCAATACAAAGGTAAGAATAATTCCCGTGAAAAGAAAAAACCGTCCGGCGGATACCGGACGGTGTAGATGAGTCTTGATCTCGGACTTACTTCACGCGCTGGCCGTAGCTGCGGTCGGTGGTGTTCACGGTGATGATCTCGTTGGTCTCGATGAAGAGGGGAACCATGATCTTGGCACCGGTCTCGAGGGTGACTTCCTTGAGGGCGCTGGTGGAAGCGGTGTTACCCTTTACGGCAGGCTCGGAGTAGGTGACCTCCAGGGTGACGTAGGTGGGCAGCTCGCAGGTGAGGCAGCGCTCTTCGGGCTCGGTCATGAACATCATTTCCACGTGCTGGCCTTCCTTCATGAGGTCGGCGTTTTCAACAACGTCGTGGGGAAGAGTGATTTGCTCGTAGGTCTCTTCGTGCATGAAGTTGAAGGCCTCGCCGTCGTCATACAGGAACTGGTAGGGACGACGCTCCACGCTGATGGTATCCAGCTTGACGCCCGCGGTGAAGGTGTTCTCCAGGATGCGGCCGTTTTCCAGATTGCGGAGTTTGGTCTTGACAAAGGCAGGGCCCTTGCCGGGTTTCACGTGCTGGAAGTACACTACAACGCAGGGTTTGCCGTTGAACATGAGGTACATTCCGTTCTTCAGATCAGCAGTTGTTGCCATAAAATCTATTATTTGTTAATACGTTAATTCAAAAAATCCCACAAAATTAAGCATTTGTCCCTTTTTCTGCAAATTTTCTTTCGGGAGGGGGCTTATCCCTTGGGATACTTCACGGTGAAGCAGGCGCCGCCGAGGGTGAAGGAACGGGCGTAGGAGATGGTGCCGCCGCAGTGCTCGACGATGCGTTTGCAGATGGCGAGGCCGAGGCCGCTGCCGCTGGTCTTGGTGGTGAAGTCCGGGGTGAAGATGTGGTCCTGATTGTCTTCGGACACGCCCGGTCCGTTGTCTTCCACGACAATGTCATAGAATCCGTCTTCCACGGCGTTGCGGACGGAGACCACCAGGTGCTTGTCTCCTGAGACCTCGTCCACGGCCTGGATGGCGTTGGTGATGAGGTTCACCACCACGCGCGTGAGCTGCGGCCGGGGGGCGTTCACCCAGGCATCGGCCAGTCCGAAATAATCTACGCGGATATCGTCGCGGGAGTCGAAGAGGTCCACTTCCTGCTTGACCAGGGCGTCCAGGTCCAGGCGTTCGGGACTCTGGTCGTACATCTTGGCGAAGGTGGAGAACTGGTCGGCGGAATCGGCCAGCAGATCTACGTGATACAGGACGGTGTTGGCCACTTCGTCAAAACGTTCCTGCCACAGGGGATTGCCGGACGACTTCATGCGCATGAGCATCTGCAGTTGCAGCTTGATGGGCGTGAGCGGGTTCTTCAGGTCGTGCGCCACGCGGCGGGCCATGTCGGTCCAGGCCTTGTCCCGCTCTGCCTGCGCCAGGCGGCGGGAACTCTCGCCCAGGTCATGCACCATGCGGTTGTAGGCTTGTACCAGCGGGGTGATTTCGTCGTCCTGGTTGTATTCCAGCGGTTCCAGATGATCCACGTCCGGGACGGTCATCTTGCGGCGCAGCTGCTTGATGGGCTCGAACATCCGGCTCACCATCTCGAAGGTGAAGAAACGGGATATCATCAGCAGCAACAGGAAGATGACGATGACGGTGGTCACATGCAGGATGGCTTCCTGCTGGAGGTCGTGCGTAAGGTCCGTAAAGGGAGAAGTGGCGATGGCCACCATGTGGCCGCTGCTGTTCATCACGGGCGCGTACATGGCGTAGTAGTGCCGGCGGCCGGCGCGCTCGGAATTGACGTAGAAGCGGTCGTGGCCGTAGATGATATGGTCGTAGGCGACGTCGTTCAGACGATGGCCCAGGATCATGCGGTCATAGACTTCGGGGGTCGTGCTCATCATCACGCGGCCGTCCAGGCCGAAGAGGGTGATATCACACTTGAGGTTATTGCCGACGGTCTCCACGGACTGCATCACCGCAGGCTGGAGGGCGTCCTCGGGGCGCTCGACCATGCGCAGGTTATCCTGCAACATGGACTGCAGGATGTTGATGCGGGAGGTCATGATGCTCTGCATGTCGGCGTTGTTCCGCTTGTACACGAACCATACGCTGAACACTGACATGGCCACCAGCGTGCCGATGAGGGACACATACACCACCATGGAGATCTGCGACTGGTAGTATCTTCGGCCGCCCGCATTCTTCCTCCTCCAGGTGAGGGCCGATATCAGCAGGAACGCCAGGATCGCGAAGAGGAAGCCCTCCACCACGTAGTAGAGCTTCTCGGTGGACGGACGGGAGATGACCACCACCTCTTCGTCGGACACGGGGTGGACGAAGTGCGTCCAGCCGTTGGCGTCCGTGTGTTCGGAGGTCGCGCGCAGCAGGGCGCCCTGCAGGACGGTCGGGTAGGCGTAGTCGCCCTTGTACTGGACCATGCGGCCTTCGGCATACTTGGCCCAGGAATATACCGGCGGCAGGGAAACCCGTCCCGGGGTAGAAATGCCCAGCAGGCTCAGATAGCCGCGGTCCTCGCGGTTATGTTTGGATTCAACCGTAAGGAGAATCGTGCTGGAACCATATCCTTTTACATAATAGGTGAAGAGGCCCGTATAGGAAACACGGCCGCTTCCCAGCGAACTGTAGAAGAAGTGGGAGTTGTCTCCCAGCTGCGTACCGCCGCGGATGCGGTCCTGGAACAGGATGTTGGCGTTTTCATCGGCCCGGGGCTGATAGACGGCGATGTCGTAGTCCTGGGAGATGCGCGCCATGTAGTTGCTCACGATGCGGCTGCGGATGAGGTCGTTGGCGTCGTCCAGGACGGAGAGGGCGCCGATGACGGCATCGGCCTGGATGGACGTCTCCACCGTGCGCAGCTGGATCTCCAGGCTGATGTCGCGGTCCATCGCCAGGCGGTTGGCCCATACGTCCACGCGCTGCTGCTCCTTGCGGAAGCCCATGGTGGAAGAGGCGATGACGAAATAAATGCCGACGGCAACCCCGTACAGGATGCGTCCCCTGGCAGAGAACACGTCATAGCGGATGCCGACAAGCGACCGCGCCAGCGGAGAAGCCATCTGCAGGAGCAGCGGCACGGTCAGGGTCAGGGCCAGGAAGCTGATATAGACGAGGGCTGTATGGCGGGACAGCAGTCCCACCTTGTACAGTTCCATCGTGATATTGGAGTTGTACTGGACGCTCTTGAAGGTAAAGTGGATGTAGGCGCAGATGGCGCACACGAGGACTACGCCGAGGATGGCCAGCACCCCCTGCGTCCAGACGCTGTTCTGCCGGCGAAGGGCCTTCAGCAGGGTCCAGCGAACCAGGAAAAGGTCCAGCACGAACAGCGTGATGCCCAGGTTCACCAGCACGACGGCGCCCAGCGAGTACAGGAAATGGCCATCGGCATAAAGGAGCGGCGTAAAGAGCTGCGACACCTGCGACAGGTTGCGGCCGTAGAAATAAAGCCACGCCAGGAGCAGCATCTGAAGGATGGTCACCGCCGCCCACAGAAGCAGGGAGGGACGGGCCGATAGCAGCAGCAGCGAGGCGCCGAGCAGCAGCGCGACGGCCAGCCAGGTGAGGGCCGAGTGCTGCTGGTAAGGCTCGGCCATGGTCTCCGAGGTAAGCTTCATCAGCGGCTCCCCGCCGACGAGCACCGGCACGCCGACACTGGTGGAGATGGGCCGGATGGTATAGCGGGCGTCCTGGCGGAAATGCCGGTTGATGCCGTTGAGCGACCCCGCCTGCAGTTCGTTCACGACTTCCAGGCCGGCGATCACCTTGCAGCCATCGCCCTGGACGGCTTTTTCCAGGTACCATTTGGGGCCGTGGTTGGTATAGACGAGCCGTTCGGTCAGATTGGCCAGCGGGGAGGTCAGGTCATTGCGGGAGTCTCCCAGGCGCTCGACGACCGTGCGGGGGCGGATGTCGTCGTTGCGGATGGGGAACTGGTTGGCCCAGCTCTGAAGGGAGTCTTCTACATAGCGGTACACCACCATGTCTTCCGGGAGTCCCTTCAGTTCCATCCATGTGTTTTTGTCGGTATGCAGGGCCTGGTCAATGTACTTGTCCAGCAAAGCCATGCGCTTCTCGATCTTCTCTCCGAGGTCCTGGGCGGCGCTTTCCACGTCGCTGCGGCGGTTGCCGGACACCAGCGAGACGGCGAATACCACCACGGCGGCGGCGAACATCGCCACCGAAAGCCATCGGCGTATGCTCATGCGTTTATTCATGGTGGTAGGGTTCTCCCTTCAGGATGGTGAAGGCCCGGTAGAGCTGTTCGGCGAAGATGGCGCGCACCATCTGGTGCGAGAAGGTCATCTTCGAGAGGGAAATCTTGAGGTTGGCGCGCTGGTAAACCTCCTCGGAGAATCCGTAGGCGCCGCCGATAGTGAAGATCACGTTCTTGGCGCCCGAGGCCATCTGCTTTTCAATGAATTCGGCGAACTCCAGGGAACGGTATTCGCGGCCGTGTTCGTCCATGAGGACGAGGGTGTCGGAGGGGCCCACCTGTTTGAGGATGAGTTCCCCTTCCTTTTCCTTGATCTGCTGGTGGGTGAGGCTGGAGACTTTCTTCAGTTCGGGGATCTCCACGACGGAAAAAGGAACATAGTGCTTAAGCCGGGACACATAGAGGTCCAGGCCTTCCTTCACCCATTTTACGTCGGTCTTGCCGACTGTCAGCAGAATCATGTTCATTCCCCACAAATGTAACGATTCGGCTCGGAATTTGCAAGAAATGCGCCGGAATGAGATTACGCCTACATACCGTTTTGATGGCCGCAGCGCTATGCGTCAGCTTTTCCGCCGCCGGCCAGGTCAAGTTGCAGCAAGCCAGCACGAACACCCTCTCCCAGAATCCTGGAGGAGAGTTCTCCGTCTTTTCCTCTATCACCAAATACCTTACGCTGGGAGACGCCGCCTCGCTTTCCAGCTGGTTCGCGGACAATCTGGAAGTGACGGTCATTTCGTCTTCCCGCAACTGCTCCCGCAGACAGGCGCAGGAAATCCTCCGTTCCTTCTTCGAGGCCAACACGCCCCGTTCTTTCCAGGTAACCCACAAGGCATCCGAAGCCAACAAGAAATATCTCATCGGCCTTCTGAACGCCGGCGGAGAAATCTTCCAGGTTACCATCTACGCCACCGCCAGCGCCGGTGACACCTACAAAATCCAGCAGCTGAACATCTCCCGCCAGACCGCCGCATATTAAGGGGCGGTTTTTTACCAGGAGGTTTTGTGTATTATATTGACTAATAGTTATTTGTGAAATACGCTACGTGCCTTGGACCAGGTCCAGGGGAGTTTATTCCGCCTCCAGGACAAAGACCGCGGACTGGTAGAGGCCGTAGAGGGTGGGGTCGAAGCCGCCGTTCATGAGGAAGTCGCCGCGGAAGGATTTGCGGTTGCCCCACCAGCAGCTGCGGTCCACGTTCTGTTCCACAACTTTATAGGTTAAAGAGGGATCCAGGCCCTGCAGGCGGAAGACCTTCCCGCCGATGGTGCGGGGCTCGAAACGGATGCTGTAGGTATAGACCACCGCGCGCTTTTTATCCGGAGAAACATACATGAGTCCATAATAGCTGCCGTCAAAGGGAGAGGCGATGCGGTACAGGTCTCCGGTGAACACCAGGTCCCTATACTTCTTGTAGGAGGCTACGCAGCGGTCCACCAGGGCACGCTCTGCGCTTGAAAGGTTCTTCGGCTGCAGTTCCAGGCCCAGGCGGCCGGCGGTGGCGATGTCGAAGCGGAACTTCAGGGGAGTGACGTTCCCGTTCTGATGATTCGGAACGGCGGAAACATGCGAGCCCATGATGCAGGCCGGGTAGATCATGCTGGTGGCGTACTGGATGAACACGCGGGACAGGGCGTCGGTGTTGTCGCTGGTCCATACCTCGTTGCAGTAACGCAGGGAACCGTAGTCCACGCGTCCGCCGCCGGAAGAGCAGCACTGAATGATCACGGAAGGATATTTGGCCCGGATGCGGCGCATTACGTTGTAAAGGCCCTGTGTATATTCTACATAGAACCGGTCCTGTTCGGCCCCCAGATACGGGCTGCCGAAACTCTGGATCACGCGGTTGCAGTCCCATTTGATATAGTCGATATTCGGCGCCAGCTGCATGGTGCGGTCGAAAATCCCGAAGACAAAGTCCTCCACGGCGGGATTCGACAGATCCAGCACCCACTGGTTGCGGGCCTGGTAGATCTCGCGGCCGGGACTCTGGACCACCCAGTCGGGATGCTCATGGGCCAGGTTGGAACGGGGATTCACCATCTCCGGCTCGATCCAGATTCCGAACTTGAGCCCCTTGTCGTGCGCATGCCGGGCCAGGTAGTCGATACCCTGCGGCAGCTTGGACGTATTCACTTCCCAGTCTCCCAGGCCGGCGTTGTCGTTGTTGCGGGGATAGTCGTTGCCGAACCATCCGTCATCCAGTACGAACATCTCCAGCCCCATGCCGGCGGCGTCATCCATCATGCGCAGCAGCGTCTTGGTGTTAAAGCTGAAATACGCGCCTTCCCAGCTGTTGAGGAGGGTGGGATTGATCTGCCCGCCGCCGTAAACGCTGTATTTCCGGCCCCAGCGATGCAGGTTACGCGACGCGCCGCCCGCCCCTTCGCCGGACCAGGTGTAGATCATCTCGGGGGTGACGAACGTCTCGCCGCCCTTCAGGGGATAGGCCGATGCAAACGGGCTGATGCCCGAAAGGATGTTGAGCCGATGCGCGTCGTCCTTCTCGAAGCTGATGCGGAAATTGCCGCTCCAGGCCAGGGCGCCGGCGATGACCTCGCCGCGCGTCTCGCTGAACTCCTTCGTGTCCAGGGAAAGGAGGAACGAAGGATTGTTCCCTTGTGTGGCCTGCGTGCCGCGGCGGCTCTCGATGACCTTCAGGTCGTGGCCCAGCACTTCGCTTTCCATCTGCATGTCCGTGGCCCAGGCTCCGTAGAAATGCGTGAGCAGGTAATCATCGGCATCTATATATAAGGAAGAGGAAGCGTAGTTGAGCAGCTCCACGGGCTTCTCTCCTCCGTTGAGGATCTCCGTGTGCGCCACGATAACGTCCTCCTTCGGGTAGGCGTCGTACACCAGCTTCACCTCCAGCGCCGTGACGGGGTCTTTCAGGCCGATGGTGGTGGTCACGCAGTCATCGCGCCGCGTCACTTCGTGGCCGGTATAGCAGAGCTCCGTGTTATGGGTGCCGTCGGCATATTTCACATGCAGAGCGGGCTCGCCGATGAAGCGTCCTCCCGTGGCCGGGTAGGTGGCGCCGCGGGAACCGTTGTAGTCCTCCGTGTTCACCTTGCGCTGCAGGAACTGCTCCGGCGTGGCCAGGATGCCGCCGTAATGCAGCGTCTCCAGGCTGCCGTCGGGGTGGACCAGGATGACGAGGGAGGTCTTCTCCGTCTCGATGGAAATGACCTGCCGTCTGGCTTTGTTCATCGCGGGGGCTGGCACCAGGACAAGGGCCAGGGAAAGGAGGATCAGGAAACGTTTCATATCATGTGGTTTGGCTTCACGAAAGTAGGGAATATTCCTCAAATCGGCAAAATCATGTTGAAATAGTATTGAAATTAGTTTATATTTGTATCGCAAAACTGATACTATTATGTCCAACGTCCTTAGAGAAACCCCGCCTATTACCGACAAAGACTGCTTCTACATCGTCGAAAGGCACAAAAGCGAATTCAACTACCCCATCCACTCGCATGAGGAGTTCGAACTGAACTTCGTAGAGCACTGCCACGGTGTGCACCGGGTAGTGGGGGACAGCATAGAGGAAGTCGGTGATTATGACCTTGTTCTGGTGACCGGAGACGGCCTGGAACATGCCTGGCAGCAGGGCAACTGCACCTCTCCCGACGTGCGTGAAATCACCATCCAGTTTTCCTCTTCCCTGCTGGATGGGCGCCTGCTGGGCCGCAATCAGTTTTCTTCCATCCGGAAGATGTTCGAAAAGGCCCGTCTGGGGGTAGCTTTTTCCATGGACGCCATCATGAAAGTATATAATGTCATGGACGGACTTGCCCAGCAGAAAAGCGGTTTCGAACAGTTCCTGGCCATGCTCAAGATCCTGTATGAACTGTCTCAGGACACCGGTGCCAGAACCCTCGCTTCCAGCTCGTTCGCGCAGAAGGACTCGGGCCGTGAAAGCCGCCGCGTTGCCAAGGTAAAAGAGTATATATCAGTTCATTTCGCCGAGGAGCTCCGCCTGGAGGATCTGGCTTCCCTGGTGGGGATGACCCCGAGCGCGTTCAGCCGTTTCTTCAAGCAGCATACGACCCGTACGCTGTCGGATTACATCATCGACATCCGTCTGGGAAATGCTGCCCGCATGCTGGTGGACACCTCCTGCAGCATCAGTGAGATCAGTTATGCCTGCGGGTTCAATAACCTGTCCAATTTCAACCGGATTTTCAAGGCCCGGCGCGGGAACACGCCGCGCGACTTCCGGGCCCTCTTTACCAAGAGCCGGGTCTATGTTTAGCAGATGTTAATAAAGTATCATATTTAGATAATTTCTCGTTTTTTGTGCTGGTATATATCGCGTACCTTTGCGATGTACAACATTTATGTCGGCCAACATAATGAATAAAGCACTAAAGCTGACGCTCGGAGTCCTCGCTACTCTCGCAGCTCTCAGTTGTTCCAGACCTAGTTTCGTAACCGTTAAAGACGGACAGTTCGTCCGTGACGGCCAGCCCTATACCTACATCGGCACCAATTTCTGGTACGGACCCATCCTGGCCTCCGAAGGCCGCGGCGGGGACTTTGACCGTCTTACGCGGGAGCTCGACTGCCTGCAGTCCCTGGGTCTGAACAACCTGCGCGTGCTGGTAGGAGGCGACGGGGCCGACGGTGTCTTCTCCCGCGTGGAACCCACCCTGCAGACCGCTCCCGGCGTGTACAACGACACGCTCCTCGTCGGCCTGGACCGTTTTCTGGTAGAGCTGGGCAAGCGCGACATGCAGGCCGTCCTTTACCTGAACAACTCCTGGGAATGGAGCGGCGGTTACGGCCAGTACCTGGAATGGGCTACCGGCGAAAAGGCCCTCATCCCGCTGGAGTCCGGCTATTGGCCCTTCATGCAGCAGATGCGCAAGTTCCAGACTTCCAGGGAAAGTCAGGAACTCTTCTATAACCATGTGCGCGCGATTGTCGGCCGCACCAACAGCCTCACCGGCAAGCCTTACAGCGAAGATCCCGCCATCTTCTCCTGGCAGATCGGCAACGAGCCCCGCTGCTTCTCCGACGACCCCGCCGTCCGCGACGGCTTCATCGGCTGGATGACCGAGACCGCCCGCCTGATCAAGGAAATCGACCCCAACCATATGGTGTCCACCGGCAACGAAGGCCTCATGGGCAGCGAGAACGATCCCGCCCTGGTGGAACGCATCAACACCATCCCCGGCGTGGACTACATGACCATCCATATCTGGCCCTACAACTGGAAGTGGGTGGACGCCGAGGACCTGTCAGGCACGGTGGCCGATGCCATCGGCCTGACAGGGGAGTACATTAAGGGCCATGCCGATATGGCCGCCAAGCTCGGCCTCCCGCTCGTGTGCGAGGAGTTCGGCTTCCCGCGCGACGGCTTCTCCCCGTCCATGGACGCCTCCACGCATGCGCGCGACGCGTACTATAAGTACGTCTTCTCCCAGGTCGGGTCCCTGCTGCAGGGCGCCAACTTCTGGGGTTGGAGCGGTTTCGCCGTCCCGCTGCACGAGCAGTGGGAAAGCGGAGACCCCTACACCGGAGACCCGGCCCAGGAAGCCCAGGGCCTGAACGGCGTCTATGTGACGGACAGCACGGTCTCCATCATCCGGAATGCAACCAACAAATCACACAATAACTAACCATTAACCACAAGTAGCATGAAACAAAAATTTGTGACCTTCATGCTGGCACTCCTCGCCACGGCTTGTCTGTTCGCACAGAACAAGACCGTCACTGGTACCGTCTCTGACAACCAGGGTCCGGCGATCGGCGTGTCTGTTATGGAGAAGGGCACCCAGAACGGTGTCATCACAGACCTCGATGGAAACTACGTGATTACGGTGAAGCCCGGCGCTACGCTCGTGTTCTCTTCCATCGGCTATGCAAGCCAGGAAATCGTCGTTGGCGGCCAGTCCGTCATCAACGTGCTCCTGAAAGAAGATGCCGAATTCCTCGACGAGGTTGTCGTCGTGGGTTACGGTACCATGAAAAGGAGTGACCTCTCCGGCGCTTCCGTCTCCATGAAGGAGGAAGACCTGAAGGGCTCCATCATTACCAGCCTGGACCAGTCCCTGCAGGGCCGTGCGGCCGGTGTTTCCGCCGTGCAGACCTCCGGTGCCCCTGGTTCCAGCTCTTCCATCCGCGTGCGTGGCCAGGCCACTGTGAACGCCAACGCCGAACCGCTCTATGTAATCGACGGCGTGATCATTCAGGGCGGCGGCAGCTCCGGTTGGGATTATGGCCTGGGTACCCTGGGCAATGGTAAGATTTCTACCATCTCCCCGCTGGCTACCATCAACCCTGCCGACATCGTGAGCATGGAAATCCTCAAGGATGCTTCTGCCACGGCTATTTACGGTGCACAGGGTGCAAACGGTGTGGTCCTCATTACCACCAAACATGGTAAAGCCGGGGACGCCAAGTTCTCCTACGACGGTATGTTCGCCGTGTCTCGCCAAAACAGCCGTATCGACATGATGAACCTGCGGCAGTTCGCCGAGTTCTATGACGAAATGGTGGATATGGGTGTTGCCTCCAAGAACAGCTGGTACGCCGATCCGTCCATCCTGGGCAAGGGCACCAACTGGCAGGACGAGGTGTTCCGCACCGCCCTCCAGCACCAGCACCAGGTGAGCGCCCAGGGCGGTTCCGAAAAGGTACAGTACTATGTGTCCGGTTCCTATATGAACCAAGAAGGTACCATCATCGGCTCCAACTTCAACCGTCTGAGTTTCCGTACCAATCTGGATGCCCAGCTCAAGAGCTGGTTCAAACTGGGACTCAATGCCACCTACTCCGTTACCAACGATAACATCAAACTGGCCGACGGTCAGGAAGGTGTGATCTTCTACTCTCTGACGACGCCGCCCGACATCCCGGTCTATGATATCGACGGGAACTATTCCACGACAGTCCGTGAGGGTTATACAACAGCTAACCCGGTGGCCATGGCCATGATGGATGAGAACCTTCTTAAGCGTCAGAAACTCACCGGTAATGTATACGCCGAGCTTACGCCCATCAAGCACTTTGTGTTCAGGAGCGAGCTCGGTTTCGACGTCTCCCACTCTGAGTCCTCTACCTACAAGCCCATGGTGAACCTGGGCGGATGGCAGCGGGGAACCAACTCCATGACTTCCCAGTTCAATTCCAGCGTGTACTGGTCCATGAAGAACTATCTCACCTATTCCAACACCATCGGCAAGCACAGCTTCACCGCAATGGTCGGTCAGGAAGCCTGGGAGTCCAGCTGGAGATACATGAGCGGAAGCAATACCAAACTGCCCTCCGACGAGATTCACAACATCTCGCTGGCCACCGGTACTCCTTCCCTGGGTTCCGGTTTCGGCTCCAGCGCCATGGCCTCCTTCTTTACCCGTGAGACCTACAACTACGATAACCGTTATCTGCTCACCTACACCTTCCGTTACGATGGTTCCTCCAACTTCGGTCCCGATAACCGTTGGGCCGGTTTCCATTCCGTAGCCGGCAGCTGGCGCTTCTCCAACGAGAAGTTCTATCCCGCCGAGTGGAAGAGTGTCCTCAGCGACGGTAAGATCCGTCTGGGTTGGGGCCAGACCGGTAACGCCAACATCGGCTCCGGCGCCTGGGAGTCCGGCATGTCCAAGGTCCCGACCGGCCTGGGCGACAGCCAGCGTCCCGCCAACATTTCCAATACTGGTATCCACTGGGAGAAGCAGGTTCAGACCAACCTCGGTCTCGACCTCAGCTTCCTCAAGAACCGCATCAACCTCACCGTGGATCTGTATCAGAAGACCTCTTCCGACATGCTCATGTCCATGATTCTTCCTTCTTATATGGGTACGCTGGGTAACGGTGCATCGGCCCTGTCTGCCCCTAAGGGTAACTATGGTACCATTGAGAACAAGGGTCTGGAAATCACCCTGGATACGCACCCGATCGACGGCAAGGACTTCGGCTGGGACAGCAACTTCCAGATTTCCTTCAACCGGAACAAACTGGTGGCCCTGGACGGCAGCGCCAATGCCCAGCTTGTGGGCTATGGCCAGTGGAACGACATCGTGTCCGTGACTGAACTGGGCGAATCCCTCTACGGTTTCTATGGCTACGATGTTATCGGGGTTTATCAGGATTTCGATGACATCCTGAATTCGCCCAAGGCTGCTTCCTATCCTACGATCAAGGACGAAGCCGGCAATTCTGTTTATGTGACCGATCCTTCCTATTTCGATCCCGCCAAGACCGTATGGCCCGGTGACCTCAAGTTCCGTGATGTGAACGAGGATGGCGTCATCAATGAGCTGGACCGCACCAACATCGGCTCCCCGCTTCCGAAGTTCACCTTCGGTTGGACCAACACCTTCCGTTACAAGAACTTTGATCTGACCATCTTCCTGAACGGCTCCTATGGTAACAAGGTGCTCAACTACAACAAAATGGGACGGGGCTACAACAGCCTGGTTTCCATGACCAGCACCTGGATCAACAAGCATGTGTCCGTCATTGACCGTGCCCGTCTGGAGATCATCGATCCTGGCAAGTCCTATGCGGACGGCGGTTCCTGGCAGACGGATATCACCAATGTTCAGGTATCCAACCCCGGTACCACCATGCCGCGTGCCTGGAACGCCGACCCCAACCACAACACGGACTTTAAGAGCTCCCGTTATGTTGAGGATGGCAGCTACCTGCGTATCAAGAACATTACCCTGGGTTACACCTTCCCGAAGAGCGTGCTCCAAAAGGTAAAAATTGAGAACATCCGCGTGTACTGCAACATCCAGAACCTGTATACGTTCACCAAGTACAGCGGCTATGATCCCGAAGTGGGTGCCTCTACGCAGGACTCCTCCGGTCTGACCTTCGGTGTGGATAACGGCCGTTATCCTTCCCCGATGACCTGCTCCTTCGGTGTTAACATTACTTTCTAAAACATGGAGGAATAGATTATGAAAAATTGCATGAAATATATCGCCCTTGTGGCCGTAGTCGCTTTTTGCGCATCCTCCTGTGAGAAGTTCCTTACCCGTCCTTCCGAGGATAGCTACACCACGGCTCAGTTCTATCAGAACGATGCTCAGATTGAGCAGGGTATCAACTATCTGTATAACTCTCCCTGGCAGGACATCACCCGCTTCTTCAGTTATTCTTCCGAGGCACTCGCCGGTAACGTATATCTGAACGACGCCGACCAGCGTCCCTACATGTTCCTTGCTGTGACCGGTGAGGACGAGGTCCTTAAGTCTATGTCCTACGCCCTGTGGGCCGTGAATGCCCAGTGTAACACGGTGATTCATAACATTCAGGCCTCCACGGGAACCGCTTCCAAGGAAGTCAAGGACCGTTGTATCGGCGAAGCTCTCGCCTGGAAGGCGATGACTTACTTCTTCCTGGTGCGTACCTTCGGCGACGTCCCGATTATCCACGACAACACGCAGATCATCAAGGACGCTACGTACAACGAGCAGCACAAGGTGCAGAAGGCCGATGTGTACGAGTATGTAATCATGACGCTTGAAAAGGCGATGGAACTGCTTCCGAAGAACGCCTACATCGGAAAGCTCAACCGCATTGACTACTATGCAGCCGAGGCTCTCCTCGCAAAGGTCTACCTGACCAAGGCTGGCGTATCCGGTACGCTTAACCGGCAGGACCTCGACAAGGCTGTTCTGTATGCCAAGGACGTGATTGAAAACTCCGGCCGTACGCTTACTCCTACCTATTCCGATATTTTCCGCATGACGCCGGCCCAGTTCCAGCGTACTGGTGAAGAACTCTTCACCTGGCACTGGCAGGCTGCCAACCAGAGCGCCTGGACTACTCAGAACTATATGCAGAGCGACGTAGGTCTGGTCGGTTTCGACGAGAACGGTGACCTCTGGGGCGACTGGAAGGGTCCCTCCATCGACCTTCAGGATGCCTTTGGTGCATCGGCCATTCAGGATCCTACTACGCGCGTCGAGACGGACGACCGCCGCAAGGCTACCTTCATGCTCTTCGGCGATCAGTACGATTACTTCTGGACGGATGTGGATGGCGGTTTCGACCTGTACCGCTTCTTCTACGATGAAGATTACTATCCCTCCGGCCTTTCCACCAACGGCTCCTCCAAGGCCTGGGGCAGCGCTACCGGCTCCAGCTACTGCAAGCACCTGTATGGAGACAATGCAGACCATGAGGCTGCTTTCGGTTATCCTGCCGGCAACATGTACAACCAGCTTCCCACGCACATCCTTCGTCTGGGAGACATTTATCTGGTGTACGCAGAAGCCGCTTTCCTGACGGGCGATACCGAGACGGCGCTCGACTTTGTGAATCAAATCCGCACCCGCGCCCATGCCGCTCCCGTTTCCACCGTCACCTACGAGACAATCTGGAAGGAGCGCCGCCTGGAGCTTGCGCTGGAAGGAGACCGCTGGTACGATTACGTCCGCCGTTCCTACTACGATGCCGATGCCTGCATCCGGGATCTGGAAGCACAGCGCCGTTCCGTCTGGGGTCCCAGTGGCGCCAGCACCCTTAATGACCTCTACAAGAAGTTCGTCACCGATGAGCAGGGCCAGTATGTCG